>ERZ1740067.2673-NODE-2673-length-10623-cov-7.111847_pt1 | contig 10623 bp, 11 predicted proteins | sample MGYA00581736_ERZ1740067 | MGnify/ENA primary metagenome ERZ1740067 (study PRJEB43018, sample SAMN04849236) | marine metagenome | isolation source: floating plastic debris | place: Pacific Ocean | collected 2008-08-27 | study: EMG produced TPA metagenomics... | reverse complement strand
TTCGCCCAGAGCGCCTTGCGGTGCTCGTGCGTGCGGTTCAGGCGGCGGTATCCTCGTGCGTGACGCATAACTCTATTCCTTACGTATCGTTGTTTTGCTTTGTCTGGCGGCTGGTGCGTGTCAGCCACTCTCCTTGGGGCGGGTGCCCGGGTCTTGAAGGCGGGCGCGGATCAAGCCGCGCCCATGCCTTTGGTTGGCTTAGAAGTTGTCTTCGAACTTCTTGGCCAGATCGTCGATGTTGTCTGGCGGCCAGTCCTCGACATCCATGCCAAGGTGCAGACCCATGCCGGACAGCACTTCCTTGATCTCGTTCAAGGATTTGCGGCCGAAGTTCGGCGTGCGCAGCATCTCGGCTTCGGTTTTCTGGATCAGATCGCCGATATAGACGATGTTGTCGTTCTTCAGACAGTTGGCCGAACGGACGGACAGTTCCAGCTCGTCCACTTTCTTGAGCAGCAGCGGGTTGAACTCAAGACCGTCATCCTCAGCAGCAGCCGAAGCGCTTTCAGGCTCATCGAAGTTCACGAAGATCGACAGCTGATCTTGCAGGATGCGCGCAGCAAAAGCCACGGCGTCGTCCGGCGAGATGGAACCATCGGTTTCCAGCTTGAGCGTCAGCTTGTCATAGTCCAGCACCTGACCTTCGCGGGTCGGCTGCACATCGTAAGAGACCTTCTTGACCGGCGAATAGATCGCATCAATCGGCATCAGGCCGATGGGCGCGTCTTCGGGGCGGTTCTTGTCAGCAGACACGTAGCCTTTACCGGTATTGACCGTCAGCTCCATGAAGAGGTTCGCGCCCTCATCAAGGTGGCAGATCACGTGCTCTTTATTCAGAACGTCAATGCCCGCGCTTTCCGAGATATCGGCAGCGGTCACAACGCCCGGACCTTTCGCCTGGATCGACAGGCGCTTGGGCCCTTCGACTTCCATGCGGATCGCAACGCCTTTGAGGTTCAGGATGATATCGGTGACATCTTCACGAACGCCAGCAACACTGGAAAACTCGTGCAGCACGTTGTCGATCTGAACGCTGGTAATCGCCGCACCTTGCAGCGACGACATCAGAACGCGGCGCAGCGCGTTGCCCAGTGTCAGACCAAAGCCGCGCTCAAGCGGTTCGGCCACAACCGTGGCTTGGCGTGCAGGCTCGTTGCCCGGCTTAACGTCAAGCTGTGTCGGCTTGATCAGTTCGGCCCAGTTTTTATGGATCATGCGTCCCTCCATTCTTGCTTGCCTTCCATGTCCCAAAAGGCAAGCGCCCGAGGATTAAAAATGACGTGCAAAGGCCATGCGGAACTGCACAGCCTCTGCGGTAATGAGTGGGATCAGACCCGACGGCGCTTTGGCGGACGGCAACCGTTATGAGCCATCGGCGTCACGTCACGGATCGACGTGATGTTGAAACCAACAGCTGCCAGCGCGCGCAATGCGCTTTCGCGACCGGAACCGGGGCCCTGCACTTCGACCTCAAGCGTTTTCACGCCGTGTTCCTGTGCTTTCTTGCCCGCGTCCTCGGCCGCCATCTGCGCCGCGTAAGGCGTTGACTTCCGCGAGCCTTTGAAGCCCATGGTGCCAGCAGACGACCATGCAATGGCGTTGCCCTGCACGTCCGAGATCAGGATCTTGGTGTTGTTGAACGAGCTGTTGACGTGTGCAACGCCCGCAGCGATATTCTTGCGCTCTTTTTTCTTAGCGCGTGTCTTTTCGCGTGCCATCTATCCGCCCCCTACTTCTTCTTGCCAGCGATTGCTTTCGCCGGACCTTTGCGCGTGCGCGCATTCGTGTGGGTACGCTGGCCGCGCACGGGCAGATTGCGGCGATGACGCAGACCGCGGTAGCAGCCAAGGTCCATCAGACGCTTGATGTTCATTTGCACTTCACGGCGCAGGTCACCTTCAACGGTGTGGTTTGCGTCGATATGCTCGCGGATGGCCAGAACTTCGGCATCGCTTAGCTCGTTGACACGACGCGTTTGGTCGATTTTCACAGCTTCGCAGATGGATTTTGCCGATGCGGGGCCAATTCCGGTAATATAAGTCAGGGCGATCGGGACCCGTTTATGGGTCGGGATGTTTACGCCGGCGATACGTGCCACGTGTCACTTTCCTTTTCGTTGCGGTTCCGTAATTCCGGAACCTTTTTTCACAACGTAAGCCCGAGGCATTTTTGCCATCGGGCCGCAGCTGATAGTCGAGGTGTTCAGACGCGGGAGCAACCCACGCACAGAATCATATATCCCATCGGGAAGGCTGTCAGTTAGGCGCTATTTTACGGGGCGTCAAGAGGCGGGTTCGTGCTGCGGGAGAAGCGCCGCAATTTCGCTTGCAACGGCATCAATCTCGCCCAAGCCGTTGACCGATCTCAGATCGCCCTTTGCATAGTAATAGCCCAGTAGCGGAGAGGTCTTTTTGTAGTATTCCATCAGCCGCTGCTTGAGGCTTTCTTCGTTGTCATCAGCGCGAACAGGCTGACCGGCGGCCTGGGCCTGCTCTGCGCGGCCAACGATGCGCTGGACCAAAACGTCGTCATTCACCTTTAGTTCGATCACCAGATCAAGGCTTTGGCCCGTTTTTTCCAAAAGTGCGCCTAAAGCATCTGCCTGCGCGAGTGTTCGCGGAAAACCATCGAAAATGAAACCGCCGCCATTTTCACTGGCCAACTTTTCCTCAATCAGACCAATGACAATCTCATCGGTAACCAGGTCACCGCGCGCCATGACCTCGGCCACGCGGTTGCCCATTTCGGTGCCGCTGTCCTTGGCCTCGCGCAGCATGTCCCCGGTGGAGAGCTGCACCATGTTGTAAGCCCCGACAAGGCGGTGGGCTTGGGTGCCTTTCCCGGCACCCGGAGGCCCTAGCAGAATGATATTTGTCATCGACGGGACGGCGCCTTACGGCCCTTCTTCTTGGACTTGCCACGAAGTTGGGATTTCTCGATCAGGCCTTCATACTGGTGTGCCAGCAGATGACTCTGCACCTGCTGTATCGTGTCCATCGTCACCGACACCACAATCAGCACAGACGTGCCGCCAAAGTAGAACGGGATTGCCAATTCAGAGCGCAGGATTTCCGGTAGCAAACACACGAGCGCCAGATATCCGGAGCCCAGCACAAGAATACGCGCGACCACATAATCAAGGTACTCGACCGTTTTCTGCCCCGGACGGATACCCGGAATAAAGCCGTTCTGGTTCTTGAGGTTCTCTGCCACGTCTTCGGATTTGAAGGACACGTTGGCTGTGTAGAAATACGTGAAGAAGATAATCATCGACGTAAAGAACAGCAGATAAAGCGGCTGGCCGGGGCCGAAATACGCAAGGATCGTCGCCATCACAGGGCCGGTCTGACTACCCGAAAACGTCGCCAGCGTGGTCGGCAACAGCAGCAAAGACGACGCGAAGATGGCCGGGATAACGCCTGCCGGGTTCACCTTGATCGGCAGATGGGAGTTGCCGCCGTCGTACATTTTCATGCCGACTTGTCGACGCGGGTATTGGATCGTGATCTTACGCAGCGCGCGTTCCATGAAAACGACGAACGCTATGGTAACGACCACCATCAGGATCACACCTACGATAACCGCAGGGGAGATGGCGCCAGAGCGGCCTTGGCTGAAGAACTGCGCCAGTGCGGCGGGCACTTCGGCGATGATACCGACGAAGATGATCAGTGAGATACCGTTGCCGATACCGCGTGCAGTGATCTGCTCACCCAGCCACATCAGGAACATCGTGCCGCCAACCAGCGTAATAACGCAAGCGATGCGGAAGAACATGCCTGGATCGGTCACAAGGTTGCCCGCCTCAAGGGAGACGGCGAGGCCCCAGGCCTGCAAGGTCGCCAGAAACACCGTGCCGTAACGCGTGTATTGGTTGATCTTCTTGCGGCCCTGCTCACCCTCTTTCTTCAACTGTTCGAGCTTTGGCACCATGGCGGTGAGAAGTTGAACAATGATCGAGGCCGAGATGTAAGGCATGATGCCCAGAGCAAAAATGCCCATCCGGCTGAGCGCACCGCCTGTAAACATTGACAGAATTCCGCCAATGCCCGTTGCCGCTTCCTGCATGAAACGCTGCAATTCGGCGCCGTCGATGCCGGGGACGGGAATGAATGTGCCAAGGCGGTAAACGATCAGAAGACCGAGGGTGAAAAGGATCCGTTGACGCAACTCGGTGGCTTTACCAAAAGCCCCCCAGCTCATGTTGGATGCCATTTGCTCTGCTGCGGATGCCATGCATTGCCTCTTTATATGTCAGCGCCGCCAGACCGGTTTCCCCGGACGGCGGCGCTTGGAAAACTTGTGAGGTATGTAAGCGGCTGCGATGCCGCTCACAAGTCTTTACTCGGCCGCTGCCGCTGTTGTGACCGTCAAAGAGCCACCGGCTTTTTCGACAGCGTCCACCGCGGCTTTCGATGCGCCGGTCACTTCAAGCGTGATTTTCGACGTGATTTCACCCTTGGCAAGGATCCGGACACCGTCCAGTTTGCGACGGACCAGACCGCTTTCAACCAGCACATCTTCGGTGATGGCATTCTTTGCGTCGATCTTCTTGGCGTCGATGAATTTCTGCAAAAGCTGAAGGTTTACAACAGCATAGGACTTCCGGTTGCGGCTGTTGAAGCCCCGCTTGGGAAGACGCTGATAGAGCGGCATCTGGCCGCCCTCGTAGCCATTGATGGCCACACCCGAACGGGATTTCTGACCTTTGATACCACGACCGGCGGTTTTACCCATGCCGGAACCGGGACCACGACCAACGCGCTTGCGTTTCTTGGTAGCGCCAGGATTGTCGCGCAGTTCATTGAGTTTCATGTCGCTTCTCCTAAGCCGGATGTGACCCTCGAAGCGTAACGGGCCAACCACGGCATTTCTTGATTTGTGAATCGGGCCGGATGGCCACCGGAGGCGTATAGACGGTCGGGATGCCTGTGGCAACAGGCTTAGGCGTTGTCAGCCGTCTGGCAAAGAAACGCGCTGCGGGAGGGGGTCGGCTGCGTGGGGAAAGCCGCTTTGAGGGCATTCAGCAGGTTGCGGCATTTGGCGGAAAGTGCTCTGTTTTCAGGGCCTTGAATAGGGTTTTCAGTTCACAGAGAGCCTAAGATGAAGGAATTCGGCGGGGCTATTAACGTTTGGGCAGTCCCGCGGTGCGTTCTGCGCATGGGACATAGGAGGGGAAGGTTGAGATTTCGTGCCCGGAGCGAACGGGTGAAAACCGGCCGGACAATGCGTATGGTTCGGGTATGGTTGCTGTATGGCTTGCGTATGGCACCAGTATGTACAGGTCCCCGAACGTTTAACATTTTTCAGGTTTCAAGCGTTGAGGGCGTCGCCCGACCTGGAGGGTGTTTGCTTCCGCTGAGCTGCGAGGGACAGTGCCAGACTTGAGACTTCAGGGCTAATCGCAGTATTGCAAAATCGTCCTCCGGGGGAGGTCGGGCGACGCCCGGCGGTGCGTTTGATTAACCGCTGACGCAAACGAAAAACGCCCCGCATATTTGCGAGGCGTTTCGCAGCGAGCTTCGACTTTAAGCCCATCGTGGCTCCCGCCTAGAAGGTCAAAGGCTCTTCAAGAAGTCTTGCGCAGTGTGGTTGATATCCTGTCTCCATTACCAGAGGACCACTTCCAAAGCGCGCGATGTCTGCATCGGTCTCACGCAACATCCCAACGAAGCACTCGGAGACCTCCCGGGTATTCAGGGTGATCCAACACATCATGACCTGAAATTCCACCGAACGAAATCCTTGTGACCTCATCAGCATCGCCGGACGTTGGTCTTCACGATATTCATCATCAGACCAATCAAGTGTCGCTATTGATTTCATTTTGTGTTGGCTTGCTGTCAGACTGAAGAGCACTTGGTTTTCCAGCGGTTGATCGACTTTCGTCCCGCTCAGCAGGACACTTGAGATAGCCTCGCGGCATGCCTTGGACTCTTCTGACTCCGGAACTCTTTCTTCGGAGAATAAGATCAAAGCCACACAGAGAAGCGTAAATGACACTGCAATGAATGCTAACGTTCTACGTGAAAGTGGCAAAATCTGATCTTTCGTAAATAAACTCATCCCGAAATCGACATGGCGCCCGAGACACTCTTAGCAGATCATGCGTCGTCGTTGATCGCTAGTGGGTCCGGCAATAAAACGCCCCGCAAAGGCGAGGCGTTTTCTAATTCAGATCGAAGGCCCTAGGTCCACCACTCCACTTAGCCGCGCTCTTCGATGATCTCGACGAGGTCGAGGATGGCGTTGAGCATGCCGTGCACGGACGGCGTATCTTAAAGCTCGCGGGTTTTGCGCATCTTGTTCAGACCCAGACCGACCAGCGTCGCGCGCCAGCTCTACAGATTGCCTCGTCTCAAGGTGTTTGTATTGATAAGTGGCGCTTAAGCGTTATCACTTCCCGGACAGCCTCTTAGTCTTGGAACACCATGTCAAAACACAGATCAAGCCTGTCCTGCATCAGTTGGAATATACATCGCGGGCGCGGCGAAGATGGTGTGGTCGATCCTGTACGGACGGCAAAGGTGCTTGAGGACGAAGTGTGCGGACCGCACACGGACGTTTTGGTGTTGCAGGAAGCGGATCATGAGTGCCCGCCGCATCATGGGTTTCTTGATATCGCCGGGATCGAGGAGCGGACGGGGCTGCGTTCTGTTCATACCGACGCGCCCCGCCGCTGGGGAGAGGGCAGCCACGGGTTTCTTGGTGTCGTGTGTTTCGTGGATCCCTCAATCACCGTTGACAGGGTCGGTGTTGTTGACCTGCCGGGGCATTGCCACCGTGGGGCCGTGGTTCTGGATTTGCGTCGGGACGGGCAGGCATTGCGCGTGATCGGGACGCATCTGTCGCTGACGCAGGTGCTTCGGGCCGTGCAAATGCGCACTTTGGGTCAGCATCTGTTCCGCCAGCCTGAACGGCCCACAGTACTTTGCGGTGATCTGAACGAGTGGCGGCCCTGGGGCGGGCTCGCGCTGTCTCGGCATGTTCTGGGGGCTCGGTTTTCGGGGCCGGCGCCGTCCACGTTCCCCGCGCGCAGACCGTTTCTGCCGCTTGACCGGTTTCTGGCAGCAGGCGGTGCGCGGGTCGAAAGCGCGGATGTTCTGGACGGGCCCGGTATTCGCATGGCCTCGGATCATCGTCCGTTGGCCGCGCGCATTGTGATTGACGCTCAGACTTAAACGCCACCATCGCGCGCCCGGGTCCAACGATGCAGCCAGACCGCGCTGCTTGCATTGGTGGACGTATCGCGGATCACAAGGCGCAGGTCGACGGCGTCCAGTTCGGCGGGCATCAGCAGGAAGGTGACGCGTGTACCGCGCCCGTCCGGAAGGGCGAAAAGACTGACACCTGAAATCTTGGCCGCGCCTTGGGCCGTGATCTCGGGCGTCCGGTCTGCGGCATCGCCCGACACGTCCACAACATAGCGACGGGTGCCGGGGCGATCATGCTCGCGGCCACTGCGGCTTTGCAGAACGCGGGCGGCGGCGTCACCGGGGGGCGAAAGTGTCCAGTGCAACGCGTAATCAAAGCGGTGTTCATCGCCCGGCGTCAGCGGCGCTGTCGGGCGCCAGAAAGCAACGATGTTATCCATGAATTCATCGCCTGTCGGGATCTCAACCAGTGTCACGGCACCGGGCCCCCAATTGCCACGAGGGCGCACGATGGCGTTGGGACGGTCATGGTAGCGCGCCTCGGTATCTTCGAAATCGCTGAATGCGCGGCTTGTTTGAAAGAGGCCGAAACTGGTCGGACTGTCGTCTGCAAATGCCGACATTTCCAACCGCGCTGGGTTTGAGATCGGGCGCCAGATCCGCTCCCCTGCGCCATTTTCGATCATCAGCAGATCACTGTCATGGACGCGGGGGCGAAAGTCATCGGACACCGAGGCGCGCAGAGGACCTTTAAGATACATCGACGTCAGCGGGGCCACACCGATATCGGCGATCTCACGGCGCGGGATGAGCGTGACGGACAGGTCCATCGCCGTTTCAGCGCCCGGCCGCAGGGTCATATCAAGATGACCGGCCAGCGACGGGCTGTCGATCACGGCTTCCAGCCGAACCGCGTCACCCTGCGGAGCGTGCAGGCGCAGATGGGTAAAGCGCGGGAACTCTTCGGGGGAGGCCCCGCCGGTCCCGATGGCAACCGCGCGGGCCGAAAGGCCATAGACGATATCCTTGGCAATCGCCCGAAAATAACTTGCCCCCTGAACGACCATGACCTCGTCCATGCGATCCGGCGCATTGAGCGGATAGCGCAGGCGCAGACCCGAGAAACCGGCACCGGGAGCCGTGTCGGGGATCGTATCGAAATATCGGTCCTGGAAGCTGAACTGGTCGATCGAAAGTGCGATTTCCTGCGGTCCCGCACCAGTGTCGCGGTCTATGCGGACCGGGTCCGGGAAGAACAAACCCGGTGGCAGCAGATCCACCGCGAACTTCTGCCCATGCGGCAGCATCGCAGCCCGTCCGGGTATCGGCCGGATACCCCGATAGGCGTCATAATCAAGACCGGCAAAAGGGGGCGGCAGCGGGACCCGGTTGGGCGTGTAGGTCTGGCTGGCAATGCGACGCGCATCGTTGAGCAACGAGGGGGGCATGTCCGCAGAAACGCGGAGGCCACTCAGGGCCGCCACCGCGGTTGCCCCTGTCAAAAACCCGCGTCTTCGCATCAGACGGGCGCGTCCAGCAGACGCGCGAGCAACGGGGCTGCACATAGGGGCACAACAACCGGAGCCAACCAGAGGATCAGCGTCCCGTGCGTCACCCAAGCCAGCGTGATCAAACCCACACCGACGCTCATTTCAGGCAATCCGTCCGGTAGACGAAGTTGCTGCACGCGTCCGGACTTCCAGCCACAATCGCGACCCGCGCAAACCGCGACGACAGCACCGGCGTGGCGCACCATAACGAGCGGCGCGATCATGCTTGAGGTCACAAGCTCCCCCCACAAGGCCCGAAGCGCTATCCAGCGTCGCCGGAACGAGCGCGCACGCGCAAACCAATCAATAAGGGCGCACAGCTTTGGCAACAACAACACAGTCGCGACCAGCAACAACGGCAGCCCGCCGCTGACCGGAACAGCCCCAGACGCAATGAGCCCGATCAGGATCAACCACACCGGCGCGGCCAGATAACTTATGATGCCCGCCGCAAGATGCGCACGGCTGATCGCGCAGACCCCCGGCGTGGCCAGCAGGCGCAGGTGCTGCAAGTTGCCCAGGCACCAGCGCCGGTCGCGGCGGTGGAATTCGGGCAGCGTTTGCGGCGCGCTTTCCGCGCTGCCCAAAGGTGCAGGGTCCAACGCGACCGACCAACCCGCGCGCCGGATCCATGCCGCCTCGATGAAGTCGTGGCTCAGGATGTCGCCGCCGAAAGGTTCGCGGCCTGACAGACGTGGAAGCCACGCAGCCACGCGAAACGCTGCCGTGCGCATGATTGCATTATGCCCCCAATAGTTGCCGCTGTCGCCTGTCCAAGCCGCAAAGCCACGTCCGAAATTGCGTGACAAAAGTCGGGCCGCCACACGCTGATGTTGACCAAAACGCGTAGGACCGGGGACCAAAGCGATTCCGGCCTGCAAAAGGCCAACATCGGGGCGCCGTTCGATCTGCCAGATCATGCGCTGAATGCGGTGTGCCGACATCCGACTGTCTGCATCGAGCACCATCATATAGGCGAAATCATCACCTTGGGTCGCCAGCCAGTCAGCGATGTTTCCCGGTTTGCGTCCGGTATTTTGCGCGCGCCGGCGGTAAATCAACTTTCCGTCTTGCTGCAATGGCAGAAAGGCGCGTTCCTCTGCCGCAATCTGCGCGACGCCGGAGGTGTCGGACAGCACGAAAATCCGCGTCGCGTCATCCAGTTGCACCTGGTCAAGCCCGGCGCGCAACGCGGCAAGGTGGCGGGCAAGCGGTGCGGGGTCCTCTCCGCAGACTGTCACAAGGACTGCTGTTGGCGCCGCTGGCACCCAACCGTCAGGCACAGATGCCGCCCGTGTCGCAGGCGTCAAAAGCCCCAGAACAGCAGTCGCCGCACCGCCCGAGAGCCAAAGCGCTGTGATCGCGACCAAAGGCAAAGCGATGATTGCCCCGAGCGTCCAGTCTGACAGGCTTACCGCAAAGCCAAGCACGATGGTCGTTGCCATCACGACTGTGACCACCGCGTAAAACACAAGCGGCGTGATGCGGCCACTGATCGGGTCGGTGGCGGTTTTGTGTATCTCGGCAAGCGACATCGTAGCGAGCAATTCCTCGGGGCGTTTGCCCGCAATCTTTCATATGACGCGCGTAAAAACGCACGCTGTGACGGAAACATGACGCTTATTGGCTCAGGCAACCCAGTCTAGCCAGCGCTCCGCCCGAAAGGAGGCCACATGCGCGAAAAAACGCCATCTTTGCGGATGATGCCATGATAAAGTGCCGCGCCAATGTGCATTGCGACAAGTGCGGCGATTACAAAACCACCAAAATAGTGAACAGTTTTCGCCACTTCGGCCAGCGCGTCGGACCGCGGCACAAGCGAAGGCACGCCCAGGGCATCCAGCGATTCGATGGGGAACCCGCCCGCGCGCACGCGGACATATCCCGCAATCGGCATGATCAACAAAAACGTGTAGATC
>ERZ1740067.2672-NODE-2672-length-10625-cov-5.630369_pt1 | contig 10625 bp, 7 predicted proteins | sample MGYA00581736_ERZ1740067 | MGnify/ENA primary metagenome ERZ1740067 (study PRJEB43018, sample SAMN04849236) | marine metagenome | isolation source: floating plastic debris | place: Pacific Ocean | collected 2008-08-27 | study: EMG produced TPA metagenomics... | reverse complement strand
CATCAAACCAGTAGTGTATTGTGACACCCTCATCCTCGAAGATGAATCGGTGATTAAAATATCGCCTGGTTTACCTTCTTTTACCCTATATGCTCAATACGTTAAAATAGGTCAAAACTGCCTAATTACGAGCAAGGGGGTAGATGGAAAAGATGGCACCCATACCCACATCCATGGCAAATGGGGTAAAAACGCAGTTCCATTGAACCTATATCTTAATATTTACGAATTGGGCAACTTGTCTATTGATACTCGAGGCGGAAATGGAGGACAAGGGTTTGTTCCGGGTATTTATGGATCAGGCGGCAACGTTCGTTTAATCTACTATGCAACTACTTCGGTTACTTTTCGTGAATCACGTAAAATAAGAAAAAACCGAGGAGTCATTTACATTCAAAACAGCCACGGCACGATGAACTATGGACGCTTGAACGAATTGATAGCTAATAACCCTAATGCCCGCAACAAAGTCTATGATCCTCAAACCAAGCAAGTCAAAAACCAAATGCAAAGCAGTACCATCATAGGGCATCGTTTTAACCGTGACAAACGCAACCCTCAATTGCTGGCTACTCAGGCCGAAACCGAAAGGCAAAGACGCAAAGATGGAAAATTTGAGTTCAAGCGAAAACCGACCGTCATTCTACCCTCGGATGTAGCGTTGAAATAATCTGATAGTCTGATAAATTGAACCGCGCATTTTTTAAGCCAAACCCAGGAATTCTATGCCTGACAGGTTTCGAAAATCTGTCAGGTATAAACGCTTGATTTTTAAGCGTTTATCATCTACTCATATTGCATCATCCAATCCTACTTAGTCCTCGCTTTTCATGGAGTAAAATAACCCCAAACATATAAATTTACCACCTACCATAGGGGTAACTATCTATTTAGGTAATCAAAGTACTACACTATGGCAATCACAGTATTCTCATAGTGGGTAGTATACAAACTCAACTGATTATTTAATAAACGATAAAGGAAAAATATTTCTTATTTTTTGATAATAGCGGCCGCAATCAACCTCAGAAAGTTTCCATTTCATTTATCAGCAATAATGATTTAAACTCTGAATAAATATGAAAAAAAATTACCCCCTCCATCTGATGATTTTGGTTTGCTGGCTGCTTTCGTATCAAGCATTTGGCCAAGGACGCACCATTACCGGGAAAGTAAGTGATCAAAATGGTTTAGCAGTACCAGGAGTTACTGTAATAATCAAAGGTAGCAGTATTGGAACCGTAACTGATGCCAACGGACGCTTTAAATTGGTCAATGTAAATGAAGATGCGGTTTTGATATTTTCGGCAATAGGGTTACAAACCCAAGAAGTAAAAGTGGGCACAAAAAATCAGCTCATGATTACCCTCATAGACGCACCTTCCTTGGATGAAGTAGTAGTTACAGGCTATTTGGTATCCAGCAGGAGAGGAAAAAGAAGAGGATCGGCATCTTCTACCACAGCAGGAGAAAAATCTCCCAAAACCAAACCAGCCGATGATGCTCCTAAACAAGGTGGCCTCATTACCGCAGGAGAATGGAATGACCTTGATCATTGGAAATATTGGAAAAAACTCACCAGACGAGGCAGCGTTTCCAAAATGTGTCGTTATTGGAAATATTATCCCAAAAGAAGAGTTGCCATTCAATTACAAAATCCTGACAAACGCCCTTTGGTAGACGTACCAGTGGCCATCAAGCTAGATGACGTAGTGGTATGGGAAACCAGAACCGATAACTTTGGCCGGGCTGAGCTCTGGATACAACCCAATGAGCGACGTCGCGTACGCGCGGCATCAAAGTATACGCTTAGGATCAATCAACGAGCTCATTCTCGAGTAAAAAACTCCCGAAAAAAAGTTCAAATCATTACCCTCAATGATATTGAACCCAAGGCTACTAACCATCTAGACATTGCGTTTGTGGTGGATGCCACAGGATCGATGTCGGACGAATTGCGATACCTCAAAACCGAACTCAATGATGTGATTGATAAAGCTGCCGCCACGCATCCCGAAATCACCATTCGAACCTCAGCCGTATTTTACCGAGACAAAGGAGATGATTATGTATCCCGAGTGTCTTTGTTTGACGATGAGGCAACCAATACCATTCATTTTATTCAACAACAATCGGCAGGTGGAGGGGGCGACTACCCAGAAGCGGTAGACGAAGCATTGGATGACGCATTTAACACCTTAAAATGGTCAAAAAGTGCCAAAAACCGACTCTTATTTTTATTGCTAGATGCCCCGCCTCACTATAGCCAAGAGTACGTAAAGAAAATTCACCAGCTTACCCAAACTGCCGCCCGCAAAGGCATTAAAATCATTCCCATTACGGCCAGTGGCATAGACAAAGCCACCGAGTTTTTGATGCGATTTATGGCCATTGTTACCAATGGTACTTACGTGTTTATTACCGATGACAGCGGCATTGGCAACAAACACCTTAAGCCTACAGTGGGTGATTATAAGGTAGAATACCTGAATGATTTGCTAACGAGATTGATTTGTAAATATCTCAAATAAGTGTTCTTAACTTAGTTTAACTATCTTCGTTGGAGCCTTGCTTGTCTATTCAAAAGCAAGGCTTTTTTTATTCCCATTTCCCAATAAAACCCTTCTTGACTCCCCTCCCTCTTTTGAATTATTTTCTCAAACCGACTTTACTTAAAATAATATTTTCTATAAAGTTTTGCATCATTCAAAGAGTTTAGTATCATTGTGAAAATATTTTAGTCGATATCGACTAAAATATTTTCTAATAAGTCAAAAGTCTAGGCAAGTATGAGTGAAACCAGAAAAAATACCCGAGATAAAATCATTGATTTTGCCACCAACTATTTCAATCAGGAAGGTTACGGGGCCATTACTATTCAGGAGTTGGCCAACAAGTTGGGAATGAGTCGGGGCAATCTTACTTATTACTTCAAAACCAAAGACGATTTATTAGACACCATCGTGACCGAAATGTGGGATAAGATGGAAAAGGAAGCAAGCAAAAGACGCACCTTGCCTTCTTTTGAAAATTTGCACAATACGGCCAAGTTGTATTACCAGATTCAGAAACAATATTCCTTTATTTTTTTGGATCAGCACGTATTGCGGCACCCCTTGGTAAAGGAAAAGTTTAGAGAACAAACTCAAAAAAACATTGAGGATAATAGAGCTGCATTGGCTTTTGCGATCAAGTTGGGTAATGTAAAGCCAGAGCCTATCCCAGGGATGTACAACAACATTGCCTTCATTACTTGGATGGTGCCTTTTTATTGGCTCAATCAACAAATCATCCGGGGAGAAAAAACCGAAAAAGATGTGGAGAGGATTTTATGGAGCATTTTACTCCCCCATTTTACCGAAAAGGGCATCAGTGCCTTTATCAAGTTTTTTGGTAAAAAATATTATGAAAATCTGGGAGAAGCATTTACAGTAGATTTAGACTCATTCATATCATTCTAAAATGCTTCAGTTTGTATCAAAGCAGCCTGAAATCATTGCCCACAGATTGAATGCGATAGACTAAGCAACTAAAAACTATGAAAATCATTCAAAGTAAAGTCAATAAGAACAGCCAGCAGTATCAAGACAACTACGCCAAGATGCTGAAGCTGGTCGACAAACTACACTTGCACCTCGAGGAGAGCCGTTTTCAAGGAAAGGACAAGCACATCGACCGGGCCCGCAAACGAGGGAAATTATTGGCTCGTGAACGCATTGAACTGGTACTAGACCAAGACAGCCCTTTTTTGGAACTATTGCCCTTGGCGGGAATGAACCGTAAGGGAGGCTTTGGTACAGGAGGTACCAATGTAAGTGGTATTGGCATCGTAGCGGGTAAACTGTGCATGATCAACTCCAATGTGGGTACCCGAAAGGGTGGCTCAGTAGATTACCACACTGCCTTCAAGGCTGGGCGCATCAATGAAATTACCCGAGAAAACAAGTTACCTACTATCAACCTGGTAGAAAGCGGAGGAGCCAATTTACCCGATCAGGCCAAAATATTCAATTATGGAGGGGCTGGTTTCAAAGAAATTACTCAACGATCAGAGCTGGGTATTCCTACCATTTCGGTGGTATTTGGCAATGCCACTGCGGGTGGAGCTTACATTCCTGGCATGTCCGATTACTCCATTTTCCAAAAACAAAAAGCTAAAGTATTCTTGGCGGGTCCACCCTTGGTAAAAATGGCCACCAACGAAGAAGTAGACGATGAGAGCTTGGGCGGGGCCGAAATGCACAGTCGAGTATCGGGCGTTTCTGATTACCTGGCCGAAGACGAATACTATGGCATCCGGATCGCCCGGGAGATTATGGAAACCATCTCTACTACGCCTCCCCACCATACTCCCGAAGATGTCATCGAGGAACCTCTACACGATCCAGAAGAAATTCTTGGCATTGTCTCGCATGATGTCAAAATTCCCTTTGATGCGCGCGAACTCATCTTGAGGGTGGTAGACGGGTCTCGTTTTAGTGAGTTTAAACCCGAATACGGCAAAACCATGGTCACGGGGTGGGCCAAGATTCACGGCTACTCCATTGGTATTATTGCCAACAACGGGGTTATTTTTTCAGAAGATGCCAACAAGGCGACTCAGTTTATTCAATTGAGTAATAAAAACAATATTCCGCTCATTTTTATGCAAAACACTACCGGATACATGGTAGGTAAAAAATATGAAGAAGGCGGAATTATAAAAAACGGCGCCAAACTCATCAATGCGGTTTCCAATAGTAAAGTACCGGCCATTACCTTGATGATTGGGTCCTCGTATGGAGCTGGAAACTATGGCATGAATGGTTACTCTTACAATCCCAGGTTTTTGTTTACTTATCCCAACCACAAAATTGGGGTGATGGGCTCGGAACAAATGGCAGGGGTCATGGAAATCATCCAAAGGGCTTCGGCCAAATCACTGGGCCAAGCACCCGATGAAAAGAAAATAGCCGCAGCTAAAATGATGTTGATTGCCGAAGCAGAATCCAAATCTTCGGCTTGGCACTCTTCTTCTGAACTGTGGGACGATGGCGTGATTGACCCTCGTGAAACCAGGAATTACTTGGGTTTTGCCTTGGCGGTTCTATACAGTCAGCCCATTCAAGGAAGCGATAGTTTTGGGGTGTTTAGGATGTAGTTTTTTAGTTGGTAGTTTTTTTAGTCCACAGTCGACGGTCCATAGTCCATAGTTTTTCATCGCTTTGCGCAACCATTTAACAATGCAGCAATGAGCCGAAGGCGGAACAATAAAAATGAATCATCGCTTCGCGCCAACCATTTAACAATGTAACAATGAGCGCAGCGGAACAATAAAGGTTATCATATTTGCGAAAATAAGAATATAATTATCGCTTCGCGTAACTCGAAGTCCTGAGTGAAGCCAAAGGAACTAGCCATAAGCGAAGCGGAACAATAAGCCGAAGGCGGAGCAATGTAGCAATAGAAAAATTTAACCTAAAAAACAATGCAAACTGTACTGATTACCGGAGGGTCAAGTGGGATTGGTTACCAAATATCTCGATTATTTGCCCAAGATGGTTACCGATTGCTGTGGGTGGCCAAACCATCCGAGGAATTGGCAGAAGCCAAAGCCAAGCTCACTCAAGAAGTGGCCCAAGTAGAAATCCATACCTTGGCCAAAGATTTATCGGTTTCCAGTGCAGTTCAAGAGGTGTATGCTTGGTCCCAATCGTTTGACTTCCAGGTTGATGTACTGGTAAACAATGCCGGATTTGCTACTTATGGTCAGTTTGAAACCATTGCTCTTGAGAAAGAACAGGCCATGATAGGAGTCAATCTAGTAGCATTGATGTTGCTTACCAAATTGTTTGTAAAAGATATGATTGAAAGAAACTCGGGCAAGGTACTCAATATCAGTTCTGCGGTTTCTTATGAGGCCGTTCCCTTGATGGCAGTATACGCGGGTAGCAAAGCTTTCGTGAGGGTAATGAGTGAGTCACTTTATTATGAGCTCAAATACCGAAAATCTAAAGTGCAGATCACCACAGTTTGCCCCGCTGCAATCAAAGATACTCGTTTTCAGGCTTCAGCGGGAATGCAAAAAGTACGGACTTTTGACAGCATTACGACAACTACTCCACAAGAAGTGGCTCGAGACGCTTATCGAGGTCTCAAAAAAGGAAAAAAGCTGGTCCACACCGGCCTAAGGTATCGTCTGAGCCGGGTACTTGACCGAATTGTTCCCAAGGCGCTCAAAATGCTAGTCATCAAAAGGGAAATGGAAGAGCTAGACTCAAAAAGTTAATTAATTCATCAACAGTCAAAATAATGAAAATAATGGACTACGGACAGTCAACCAATACTATTTCTTTAAGAAAAATTATTTAATCATCGTTTAGACCTGACAGGTTTTGAAAACCTGTCAGGTCTAGAGTCATCATTTATGGCGTTAAGGAAACAGCATTGGACGGCCAACCGTGGACTACTCAATAAACCAAAGACAATGATTCATTCAATATTGATCGCCAACCGTGGAGAAATTGCTTCCCGAATTATCCGCTCTTGTAAAAAGATGGGAATCCGAAGCATTGCCATTTTTTCGGAAGCCGATCGTGATGCTTTATTTGTACAAGAAGCCGACACTGCAGTATACATTGGTCCAAGCGACCCGCAGGCCTCTTATCTTCATCAAGAAAAAATCCTGGAAATCTGCCAGCAACACCAAGTAGACGCGCTTCATCCCGGATATGGTTTTTTGTCCGAAAATGCCACCTTCGCCCGTAAATGTCAAGAAGCAGGCATTACTTTTATTGGCCCTCACCCCAAAGCCATTGAAGAAATGGGCTCTAAGTCAAATGCCAAGGCCATCATGCAAGCCCACGATGTTCCGGTCATTCCTGGCTACCAAGGCGAAGACCAAAGTGTGGATACCCTGACCAAAGCTGCTCAGGAAATTGGCTTTCCGGTGTTGTTGAAAGCTACCGCAGGAGGTGGCGGCAAAGGCATGCGTATTGTAAACCAAGCTGAAGAAATCACTCAAGCCATTGATGCCGCCAAACGGGAGGCTCAAAATGCCTTCGGAGACGACGAATTAATCATTGAAAAATACATTGCCTCGGGACGCCACATTGAATTTCAGATTTTGGGAGATCAACACGGCAACACCCTCCACATCTTGGAGCGGGAATGTACCATCCAACGACGCTACCAAAAAGTAATCGAGGAAAGCCCCTCTCCCGCCCTTACCCCCAAACTACGAGATGAAATGGGCAATGCTGCGGTAAAAGCTGCCCAAGCCCTCAACTATGACAATGCAGGCACAGTGGAGTTTATATTTGACGAACACAGTCAACAATTTTACTTTTTAGAGGTAAATACCCGCTTACAGGTAGAGCATCCCGTAACCGAAGAAATCACGGGTTTGGATTTGGTTCAACTACAGATTCAAGTGGCCGAGGGTAACCCTCTGACAATCAAACAAGAAGATATTCAAAGCAATGGCTACGCAGTTGAGTGTCGTTTGTACGCCGAAGATGCCCGCAATGACTTTTTGCCCGTTACTGGTACCATTCAGCAATGGCAGGTACCCGAAGTAGCCGGCCTCCGGGTGGAAACTGCGGTTCAGTCGGGAGCGAAAATATCTATGTTTTATGATCCCATGATTGCCAAAATCATTGTCTGGGATCAAGACCGTATGGTGGCCCACCGCAAAATGCACTATACCCTACGCAATCTACTCTGCCTCGGAATCACTACCAATCAAGATTTTTTGGCCCAATTGTTTGCTACACCCGCCATCAACCAAGGGCAGTATGATACTCACTACCTCGCCAATCATTTTGATTATGCACTTTTGCAAAAAAATGATCCCCAAGCAAATTACCCGGCTGGCATCGCAGCTACCTTGTTCGATTGGCAACAACGTGAGCAGAAACGTTCAGTACTCAAACATGTGCCATCTGGTTGGAGAAGCAATTTTTATGAGCATCAAAAAGTGAGTTATCAGATAGAGACCTCAAAAGAAGGCCAAGAGGAAGAGCAGCAGAAAGCACTTACGATCCAATACCGTCATTTGGGTCAACAAAAATTTGAATTTGTATTGCCCGTAGTCGAATCCCCTTCTGACGAAGAAACCGAGCAGCCAAAAGAGGTTGCGGTCACTCAGGTAACGCTCATTGAAGCACAAGCCAATCGGGTTGCTTTCGAATTAGAAGGCATTCGCTATGTATTTTACTTGGCTAAAAACCAATCACAGTATTTCTTACGCAATGAAAAATTAGGTGGGTTTACCCTTCAACTCAATGATCGTTTGCCTGAAAAGGAAGCCGAAAAAGTCAAAGGAGGATACGAAGCACCGATGCCTTCTCAAATCATCAAAGTATTGGTGAGCGAGGGACAAGCAGTCAAATCTGGAGAAGGGCTGGTCGTGCTGTCTTCTATGAAGATGGAAAACACCATTGTAGCCGACGAAGATGGTACGGTCAACGAAATATTTGTGCAAGATGGACAAAACATTGAGGCGGGGGTGCTTTTACTTTCAGTTGGGAGTTCGTAGTTAGGAGTTGGTAGCCTTCAGTAATATTTAAACTGAATTTTTCTATTCAAAATACTTGTTTCAACCACTTATCTATCTAAATAGTGATTGTAAATCCTAAACCAGACATCATATGGCATTTAAATTCGAGAAGTTAAAAGTGTGGCAAAAAGCAGTAGACTTTACAGTGTCTGTGCATCAAGCAACTCAATTATTTCCAAAAGAGGAACTCTTTATACTTACCTCGCAAATCAAGAGGGCTGCAGATTCAATTGCACTCAATATTGCGGAGGGCTCTACTGGTCAGAGTAAGCGAGAGTTTCGCCGCTTTTTGGGATACGCAGCAAGGTCTGGCATTGAAGTAGTCAGCTGTTTACACCTTGCCTTGAAAAGAGAGTTGATTAATCAAAATCAATTTCAAGGATTATATCAAGAAATTACTGAGATCATTAAGATGATATTTGGTCTCAAAAAATCAATAACGAAACAAACAAGTTGATAACAGTAGTAAATAATGTACAACTAGCACTACGAACTACTGACTACCAACTACCAACTAAAAATATGAAAAAAAAACTCGTACTCTCCTGCGCCCTCACCGGAGCAGCCACCAATCGGCAGCAATGCCCCTACATACCTTACACGCCCCAAGAACTAGGCGAAGAAGCCAAACGCGCTGAAGATGCCGGGGCCAGTATTGTACACATCCACGCCCGCGAAGACAACGGCCAACCCAGCTGGCGATTAGAAGTTTTTGAACAAATTCACGAAGAGGTACGCAAACGTTGCCCCAACATCATCATCAATTATTCTACCGGCGCCATTGGCATTCCCAAAGAAGACCGCATTCGCCACGTATCGGCCATCAAGCCCGACATGGCCGCCTTCAATATGGGTAGTATGAACTACGCCATTTACTCCAAAAAAGCCAAGAAATTTTATTGGAACACGGTGTTTGCCAATCCTTTTGACGAAATGATGTTCTACGTACAAAAAATGAATGAAGCGGGAACCATCCCAGAAATGGAATGCTTCGATACGGGCCACATCCGCAATGCCGAACCCCTTAGAGACATGGGGCTCATTCCCGATAATGCCGTATACAGCTTGGTCATGGGGGTGATGGGAGGCATTCCGGCTACCACCGAAAACCTAATGCATCAGATCAAGCAAGTACCCGAAGGCAACCATTGGCAAGTGATTGGCATCAGTCGCAAACAATGGCAGTTGGCCGCCGTAGCCATCACCATGGGGGGCAGCTTTAGGGTAGGTTTGGAAGACAACTTCTACTTACCCAACGGTGAGATGGCCAAATCTAATGGAGAATGTGTCGAAGCAGGGGTTACACTGGCCCATATGCTGGGGGCTGAAATTGCTTCCATTGAAGAAACTCGACAAATGCTCAACATTCCATTGACTGATGGGGTGAGTGCGTAATCAAAATTAAACAAACCCAGAAAAAACAAACCAGAACACACAAATCAGAAAACACAAAAATGAAAGACAAAGTAATGATCATCACCGGAGCAGGTTCCGGAATTGGCAAAGCCACCGCCTTGTTGGCTGCTTCGCGAGGAGTCAAAGTAATCGTATCGGATGTCAACCAAGAAGGAGGCAAAGCCACCGTAGACGAAATCAATCAACAGGGAGGTAGCGCGGCTTTTATCCATTGCAATGTAGCCGATAAACAGGAAGTAAAAGATTTATTTGCTCAAACTCTAGGGCTGTATCAACGCATAGATTTTTTGGTGAATAATGCTGGAATAGGCGGCGAATTTAACCCTACGCATTTGTACACTGACGAAACCTATGATCAAGTAATTGCCGTCAATCAAAACGGGGTATTTTACTGCATGAAAGAAGCCCTAAAAATACTGCATCAGCAAGAACAAGGCGGGGCCATTGTCAATATATCGTCAGTAGCAGGAATTGGAGGCGCTCCCCGCATGAGTGCTTACGCGGCCAGTAAACACGCGGTCATTGGCCTTACCAAAACCGCGGCTCAGGAATACGGAAAATACAACATAAGGGTCAATGCAGTATGTCCTACCGTGATTGAAACTCCGATGACTGAAGGTTTGCTGCATGGAGCCCCCAAACTAGTAGAAGGTACCAAATACATGATTCC
>ERZ1740067.2670-NODE-2670-length-10629-cov-9.883866_pt1 | contig 10629 bp, 10 predicted proteins | sample MGYA00581736_ERZ1740067 | MGnify/ENA primary metagenome ERZ1740067 (study PRJEB43018, sample SAMN04849236) | marine metagenome | isolation source: floating plastic debris | place: Pacific Ocean | collected 2008-08-27 | study: EMG produced TPA metagenomics... | reverse complement strand
TTTACGTGATCGACGTCGCCGCGGGCGAGGAAATTCCGCGCAAAGGCGGCCCGGCGCTGACCCGGTCAGATATCCTTGTGATCAACAAAACCGATCTTGCCCCCCATGTCGGTGCCTCGCTTGACGTGATGGACCGCGACGCAACCAAAATGCGCGAAGGCCGCCCCTTCGTCTTTGCCGCTATCCGCCATGACACGGGCGTGGATGACGTGCTGGGCCACTTAAAACGCATCTCGGGTCTTTAATCGCTGACCTGTCATAATACGTTTAATTGCAAATTTTACGGTAATGCCTTATCTTGTGGATAAAGCAGCAAGAATAACAACAATTTGCGTGACATTATGGCGAAGAAAGCCCAACAGATTGCAGCTCTTCCAATGCGGTGGACAAAGAGCGGAAAGTTTCAGGTTCTGATGGTCACATCCCGCGATACAGGTCGCTGGATCATGCCAAAAGGGTGGACCATGAACGGTAAAAAACCGTGGGCGGCAGCCGAGATTGAAGCGCTAGAAGAAGCAGGGGCGCTGGGCTATATCAGCCACGAGGTCATCGGCCAATACACCTATAAAAAGCGGCTGAGCAAAGGGCTTAGCGTTATGTGCGATGTCGATGTCTACCCAATGGTCGTCGAGCGGCTCAAGTCCAACTGGAAAGAACGCGCTCAGCGCAAACGCAAGTGGTTCAGCGCCAAAGGGGCTGCCAAACGCGTCAGCGAACCAGAACTGGCTGAGCTTTTGAAAAGCCTAGAGAAAAAGCCGTCCAAGCAGCCGGTGATCCGCGAGTTTCTGAAAGCTTCGTAACAGGCTGAAGGCACATCGACGGATGCGCTTCAACGCGTCATTGCGTCAACAGCGGCGTCAATCCACCGGCAAACCACTGGGCACTGTCTCGGGCCGCCCCAGCGGGCGCGTAAGTGCCGTTTTACCTGTCAGACTTTCCAGAAACGCCACGATATCATCGACGTCCGCGTCGCTCAGTGCCACTGGCTCAACATCCAGGAACAACGCCTGCCGGGCCATCTCGTGTCTGTCGGACTGGATCACGTAATCGATTGCGTGCAACCACGGCACGTCCGGCAATCTGGCTTTGACCGGCGCCCAATTGTTCCGCATCGCCAACGGATCGGCCATGTGCCGCACCATATCGCGTAGGTTCGCATAGGCCCCGTTATGCCCGTAGGGGGCTGTTAGCGTCACGTTCCGCAATGATGGAGTGCGAAAGCTATAAGCGTCCTCCAGATCATCCGTTGCGCCCATACGCCCCACATCGCGCGGGATCGGATCCCATTTTCGCGTCCGGCCCGGGCCAAAGGCGGGTAGGGCGACGGCATGAAAGTCCTGATCGGTAAAGAGCTGCCCATTGTGGCACTGCGCACAGTTGGCTTTTCCAAAGAACAACTTGCGCCCGCGCTCTGCCGCTGCAAGCAAAGGCGTCCCATCGCGTAGGAAATCGTCATAAGGGCTGTCAAAATTCGCCCATTCCGTCCCGATAAACGCCGCCAGAGCGTTCCCGATTTCGACAATCGTCACATCCTCGGGCCGGTCGATATGGTCGAACGCCTGCACGAACATCTCACCATACTCCGGGATTGTCCGCACCCGTTTTGCCAGTATCGGCCACCCCAGATCGATCCGATCCGTGACCGCCCCAATCACCTCATTCTCGCCGGTGTTTCCCGCCATCTCAAATTGCGCTGTCATCGGGAACAGGGCTTGCGCGGCCAGCAGCGAATTGAGACCCGAGGGCAGCCATTCCTCGGCAGGGCTGTCAAACCCGTTGCCGTATATGTCCGAAGGCTGCAAGCGCCCGTCATGGAACATCACCCGCACGTCCTTGTGCCCCAGGTTCCAAAGCGCAGGCGCATTGCGTGGGATACGTTTGCGGATCGCCTCCGCGCCAGTCCCCGCTGTGCGGTTCGGTCCAAGACCAACGCCACCTTCGCCTATCCCCAGCGACAGACCATCCGTGCCGCCCAGATCATGGTGATGACATGTCCCGCACGAGATATTCTTGTTCCCGCTCAAAATCTTGTCGTAGAACAGAAGCTGACCAATCCGCGCCTGAGCGGCATCAAACGCGATGAAATCCTCTGCCGTGATCGGCGCTGCCGCAGCAGGCGCGGCACATAACGCAAAGAGCAGACCCAGATGAAATCCCTTCTTGTGACCCTGAGCCTTGTGCTCGCCACGCCCGCATTGGCCGACATCGAAGACGCGCGTGACCTGATGGAAGAAGGCCGCTTTGAAGAGGCGCGCGAGGCTCTCTGGCCCGCCGCCCGCTCTGGCAATGCCGAGGCGGAAGAGCTGATCGGCGTCATGTACGCGCTGGGCCTCGGCGTTGACCAAGACTACGTTCGCGCCTTCGACTGGTACCTGCGGTCGGCCATGAAAGGCCACGCCGGCGCGCAATCCGGCATCGGCTGGTACTACGAAACGGGTCTCGGCTTGCCCGCCCCAGACCTCGTCCGCGCGTTCCTCTGGTACCAACTCAGCACCATCGGAGGCGACCCCGACGCCGCCATCTCGGTCGAGGAAGTGGTCAAGAAAATGACGCCGGAGGAGATCGAACATGCCCAAAAGCTCGTAGATGACTACCGGGTCTGGCTGTACCCGTTCCGCTGAGTGTTACGGATTGCGCTAGCAGGGGCAAGTGGCGGGAATGTGGCACGTCAAGAAGGGTTTAAGCACGGCCTGCACACATCCGACAGTGATTTGCGCCACAAAGATTCCTGGCACAGAGCCTAATTTCTACAACATGGTGTGAAGTGAAATCTCGGACAAATTGATGGAGCAACGTATCGGCTAACGCGGTATTCTTCAGTCATGGAAACCGCTAGCGAAAAATTTGAGCAACTACGCCCGGCTGTCCCACGCTCCGAGGGGACAACCGAGTCTGAGCAATACCTGGCCAAACTAGCCGAACGTTCTTTTCTCGACCTGTGGTCGTACGCGAATCCCTACCGCAATCAAAAAATCAACGGCGCAGGTGACGGCAAAGAGTTATGCGACCTAATCATCGTGTGCGATCCACATGTGATTATCTTCAGCGAAAAGACCATTGCATGGCCCAACGGCGTGACGGAGCTCGCTTGGAGTCGATGGTACAAGCGCGCGATTGAAAAGTCAGCGAACCAAATTCGCGGAGCAGAGCGTTGGATCAGAGACTTGCCTTCCGAGATATACCTGGATCCGGACTGCACCATTCCGTTTCCGATCGAGTTTCCATCTGCTGAACGCATGATTGTCCATCGTGTAGTTGTCGCGCGCGGTGCGGGCGCAGCTTGCCGGGAACACTTCGGAGGCGGCAATGGTTCATTGATGCTTGCCCCAGGTGTCAAAGGACGAGAACACTATAAAGGCGATAGTATTCGCCCATTCGTCGTGGGAGATGTTGATCCGGAAGGCCCTTACGTACACGTCCTTGATGATGCAACTTTGGACATCATTATGGGAGAGCTTGACACAGTTTCGGATTTCACACGTTACCTGACAAGCAAAGAAATTTTTGTTCGGTCTGGAAAGCTATTTGGTGCTGAGGGCGAAGAAGACCTTCTCGCATACTATGCCATTCGAACCAACAAAGACGGCCAGCACGATTTTATGCCGCCTGTCGGGATTTCTTGGGAAGACATCGGCTCGTTCTTGGTTCCAAGTGGCGCATACGACGATTTTATCAACAACCCGCAATATGAGCGCCGCCGAAAAGCCAACGAAGCATCTTATGTGTGGGACGACCTCATCAAGGCATTTACGAAACACCTGCTCGGTGGCACCAGCATAGTGTTGGAAGGTTATGACTTTGATCTCAAGAAAAGCGAGCACGCTGTCCGCTATATGGCACTGGAAGACCGTGTTTCGCGCCGGGGTTTCGGGCGAGGCATTCTTGATGCCTTAGAGCAGGGACGAGGAAAAAGCCGGTTCTTTCGAGCAATGCTGCCGCCAGCCACGGACGGAGCGAACAAGACAGGATACTTCTTCCTGACAGTCAGATACGAAAAATTCATGGAGAAAAATGGCGGATACGAGATTTACCGGCATTTCAGAACGCAAAACCTACGGCTGTACGGCGAAGCCATGCTCATGAAGAACCCACACCTTGATCAAGTAGTGGGCATAGCTGTGGAGCCAGTAGACAGCAGGGAATCCTCGGAGGACATAGGGCTCATATTCCAAAAGGAATGGACGAAAGAAGAGTGTCAAACCAACGCAGAAGAGTGCAAGCATTTTGGCATTGTGCAAAACCTGTCTCGCGCCGAATACCACATGAAAGAGTTTGAATACCCGTCCCCGCGCCCAAAGGCTTCAAATCCGAAGAGGAGCCTCGCGGGCAACCGGAAGGAGCGTCGTAGAGCAAAGGCTGTGGCGCGCAAACGCGGCAAATTCAGAATCTGACTAAAGAAACGGACGTTTGGCTCGGGCAGGGCGCAGCACACCCCGGTTTCTGATTTGGCTGGCATAAACCACGCCGTTCGACCGTCGGATCGCCCCGCGCGCGTCGGCGATGCGCGGCACTTCCCAAACGGGCGTCCGAGCCTACGATGGCTCGGAAACGTCTTTTCGAAAAGACGTGCCACCGCGCGGTGCATATTGAAAGCGTTAACCCTCCACCGCCCATACCTCCCGCCACAAAGCGCTTTGAGCGGGAAGGGTCACTCCCATGCCGCGACACAACTATGACACCCTCTCACACGCCGAAAGGCTGACCATGAGAGACCGGTTTCCGAACAGGCCCTGAGACCCAGGGTATAGGTCGCCCGTTAAATCGGGGACGATGAGAGAACTGTCAGCTGTGCAAGCGGCGCCGCTTCTTTCCAGACATGACGCCCATCATAGGGCACCAAGACAGCCCCCGGGACATGACCCGAAGGCTCTGAATGTGCGTGTCCGAATGGGCTCAAGCGTGGTCACGCACTGCGCATGTCCAGATTCCGCACATGCCAACACCGCCCAAGGCCAAAGCCGCCTAGCCGCTGGTGTGCCCGTCCCCAAGCGCAGGCAGGGTCAGGTCGCTGTGCACCGTCACCTCGCCATCTTCGGACATTGACACGACTCTCAAGAAATCGCTGCCCGCTTCGGGATGCTCGACATGATCTTTCGAGATGCCAGCAACAACCGCGCCATGCCCTGGGTTCTCGGCATAGGCTTTGGCCAAGGTCTTTCTGAAGCTGCATTGGAAGCTGTTGCAGATATCTGCCCGAATTGTGCGGTTCAGCGTGCACCCTTGCTCCCCATGGTAGACGCAACTGTCGCGCACACTCATGTCCGGCAGATGCGACAGGTAAAGCTCCATGATCGCATCAGCGTCCAAATCCGGCTGGCTCCACCGCACATAGTTGATGGTTTTCTCGGTCAGAAACGCTTTGGTCGTATTGCCTTGCATGCAGCAGTCACCCTGGCAGGCAATACAGGCCGTATCGAGAATCGGGTGCTCGGGAGCTTCATCCGCGATGCGCTGCGCGTAGGTAGGGTCGGTCTCAGGTGGGTCGGGGGCCTGCTCGTCGCATGGCGTTGCAAAGAAACTTGCGTCAACGATCGACCTCAGATGTGCAACGAAATCGGTTTTGCGATGCGGTGGCAAGGGAACCACTGGCACTTCGATGTAAGGCGCAATGCCCGACGCAATTCTTTCCGGATGTGCCGCGTTTAACGCAGTTTGCGCTGCCCGGATCACATCGTGCGTGCGGGCGTGAGTTTGGCTTAACCAGTCGCCCTTTTCTTTTTGAGCAGCGGCAGCCAGGGTCGCCCTTTGTTGCATGTTTCGGCGTGTTTGACATTCGCGCCGCGAACAAAACTCTGCGGTTTTGGCATCGTCTTCCAGCAACTGACGCTTGCACGCCAGGCACTGCCCTGCAAAGGCACCAAGCGGTTTGTGAGGAATATGCGGGATCACGTCAAAGCGGCCTGAACGTTGCAAAAGCTGCGAAACTCTAGGCGCGCAACACACGTGTATCCACAGTTTTCCGACCTCACCCGGCCAAAAAAAACCGGCCCAGAGGCCGGTTCTTGTAGAGGGGTCGTTCGGTAAACGCTTACAAGCCCCACTTGGCTGCGGTTTCTTCAAAGAACCCTTGGGCTTTCTTCAACTCGATCCAGCTGTTGACGTAGTTGATCCACACCTGATCGTCCTGCGGCAGCAGCATCGCAATCGGTGTCGGGGCGCGTGGGCCTTCGGTTTCAATCTGCCGCAGGTTCGGGAACTTGGTCAGCAGCGTGGAGCCTTCGATGTTGGATGTGATGAACACATCCGACCGCGCGGACAACACTTCCTGGAACCCGCGTGCCGGGGCCTCGACCACGGTAATCTCGGCATCTGGGAACCACTCACGCACCAGCTTCTCGAACGTCGTGCCCAGTGTTGTGGCGACCTTTACGTCTCCGTTGTTGATCGAATCCCAACCCGAAAAGCGGTCGATTTTGTCTTCAGAGGTGAACGGGTAGATTTCAACAGAGATATAGCTGTCGGAATAGCCTGCCGCCTTGAGGCGCGCCGGGCTGATCGAGGCTGAGCCTGTCATATGGTAATTGCCAGCGACGACGCCATTGACGAGTGTCTTCCAGTCGGTCGCAACGAATTCAAGCGTCACGCCAAGGTCCTCGGCAAGCTGCGTCATGACGTCGACATCATAACCGACATAGGTGTTTGTTGCGGGGTCGCGCACGCTCATCGGGTTCCAGTCGCCGGTGGTGCCGACCTTAAGAACGCCTTCGCTCAGGATCTCTTGAAGCGCGGATTGGGCCGACGCGGGCGCGCCGAGGAAAGAAACAGCAACCGCCGCTGCCATTCCAAGTGATTTCAAAAAACGCATAGGTATTCCCTTTTCGTGGATGTCTTGCTGGGTTTACATAGGATTAAAGCTCCGACGGCCATCACATCACGCCAACTTTATCGCGCGTGCGCTTACCGAGAGCCCCACAGATGGATCGGAGATCAAAATGTGTGCAGATCGCGTCATAGAAATAACGGCGTTGGACAAGTCCTTTGGAGATTTCCAAGTTCTCACAAACGTAAATCTGGATGTCAGTCTTGGCGAACGTATCGTCATTTGCGGACCTTCTGGATCAGGCAAATCTACTCTAATCAGATGTGTCAATGGATTGGAACAGTTTGATTCCGGTTCAATTTCTGTTGATGGGATCAGCCTGTCGGACCCAGGTGGCGTGGACCGGGTGCGCGCCGAAGTGGGGATGGTCTTTCAGCAGTTCAACCTGTTTCCGCATCTGACCGTGCTAGAGAACCTGACCCTTGGGCCGATGAAAGCCAGAGGTCTGTCGCGGGCCGATGCAGAAGCGCAGGCGATGCAATTTCTGGAGCGGGTGCGCATCCCCGAACAGGCTGGAAAACGACCGCGCGAGCTTTCGGGCGGTCAACAGCAACGGGTCGCCATTGCACGCTCGCTTTGCATGAAACCCAAGATCATGCTGTTTGACGAGCCGACCTCCGCGCTTGATCCGGAAATGATCTCCGAAGTGCTCGATGTGATGGTCGAACTGGCCGAAGAGGGCATGACGATGCTTGTGGTGACCCACGAGATGGGGTTTGCCCGCAAGGTGGCGGATCGCATGGTCTTTATGGACGGTGGCGAGATCGTCGAAACAGGACCACCAGCGGCGGTGTTTGAAGCGCCAAAGTCCAAGCGGTTCCGCGATTTCCTAGACAAAATTCTGCAGCATTGAGGCATCCAACATGACACGATCCATCAAAGTCTGGGTGCTCTTGTGTGGCGTCCTTTTGGTCGCCGGATGCAGCGGCAGCGGGGGCACCTGGGGCTGGTATGTTATCGACCCCAGCACCGATCAGGGCATGAACAACATCCGGTTCTTGATCGGCGGGTTTTGGGCGACAATCCTTTTGTCCCTGATTGCCGCGGCGATGTCGATGGTCCTCGGGCTTGTGGTGGCCTTGCCGGGGATGTCCTCTAACCGGTGGGTGCGTCTTCCGTCACGCGTCTACATCGAATTTATTCGCGCCATTCCGCTGTTGCCTATGCTGTTTTGGGTGTTTTACGGCTTGCCGGTTGTGATGCGGTCACTGGGCATGCCCATCACAATCGACGCGTTCTGGGGCGCGATCATCACGCTGGCCATTTCGGATTCTGCCTTCACGGCCGAGATTTACCGCGCAGGTATTCAGTCGATTCCCAAAGGCCAGACAGAAGCATCGCGCACGGTGGGCCTGAGCTACACGCAAACCATGCGCTACGTCGTGTTGCCCCAGGCGATCCGTCGCATCCTTCCGCCTTTGGCGAACCAGTTCATCTACATCGTCAAGATGTCGGCTTTCGCGTCCGTCATCGGGATGCAGGAGCTGACGCGAAGAGCGAACGAACTCGTGGTCACGGAGTATCGACCGCTTGAGATCTACACGCTTTTGATCCTCGAATACCTCGTTCTGGTGTTGATCATCAGCTTTTTTGTGCGCTGGCTTGAACGGAAAATGGGTGCGGATGAAAGCCGCTAAGGGAGAAACGATATGAGTTGGTCAGACTTTATGAGCGATACGGTCGCTCGGATTGGGACACTGCAAAAAGAAACGCCAGACACCATGGCGGGTTTCAATCAGATGGGAAAAGCGGCCAAGACAAACGGCGCGCTGAGCGAACAGACAAAAGAGCTGATCGCGCTGGGCATCGCCATTTCGACACGGTGTGACAGCTGTATCGCGTTTCACGTCAAATCCCTTGTGCGCTTGAAAACAACACGCGAGGAATTCTGTGAAGCCTTGGCCATGATTGCCTATATGGGGGGCGGCCCGTCGGTGGCCTTTAGCGCTAAGGCGCTGGAAGCCTATGACGAATTCACTGGCGGGGCAGCTGGCAAATCGGTTTGATCGGCGGACAAGACCTTTCGAAAGGTCTTGAAGCGATTTCGAAATCGCTGTCATGTCACCGCTTTGCGCACCATGTCCCAATAGGTTGTTTCCACCTCACTCTGGGACAGCCGTCCGCCAAAGCGATACCAGGTGTTCACGCCTGTTAGCATTGCGATGATGGCGAGGGTTGTGATCTTGGTGTCCGGCACTTGGAACACCCCCGCATCATGGCCGCGTTGCAGGATGTCTTCGAGCTCGCCCTCATAGGCGCGCCGCAATCCTTCGATAACCGCAAAGTTCTCGGGCGATAAGTTGCGCAGCTCCATGTAAGAGATGAACACCGCTTCGGGCCGATCAAGATGGAAGGCGATGTGGAACCGCGTGAAGCTTTCTAGTTGCGCTTCTGGTGTGTCGGGTGGGGTCAGGTTCGCGCGCGCTGAAAGCAATTCATCCATGTGACCTTTCATCAGATCAAACAAAAGCGATTGTTTGTCAGTGGTGTAATTGTAAAGCGCCCCCGCCTGCACCCCGACGGATTTGGCAATCTGGCGCATCGAAACGGCGGCATAGCCGTGTTGCGCAAACAGATGCAGCGCCGCGTCGCGCACGCGGGGGCCTGTGATATCGGAATGTGATCCTGCTGTGCGCGCCATGGGCAAAGCGTAACTGAACGGTTGTTCAGATCAAGCCCATGCTTGCGCGCCCGTGTCCGCTGCGGCATGACAAGGCAACAGGTGAGAGAACCGACATGTGGCGTGTTTGGATCATAACGGCAGCGGTTTTGGCGGGGTGCACAGAGTTTCCCGAGGTGGACGCCGCTTTGACCGAGGGCAACCCCGATGCCGCGTTCCCCGAGTTGCTGCCCTTTGAAGACCTGCTGCAAGCAGGTGACCCGCGACTTTCGGAAACCGAAGATGAGGCTTTGCTGGCGCGCGCAGACGCGCTGCGTGGGCGGGCCGATGCGTTGCGCGCGCCGGTGATCGATGGCCAAACACGCGACCGTATGGAAGACGGCGTCACACAGCCCTGAACGCCCCGTTGCAGCCGCTGGCGCAAGCCGCTATTCGGTGCAAAACGACAAGACCAGCCCAAAAGGAATGCCTATATGACACAACCTCTGCGCCTCGGAATTGCGGGGCTGGGCACTGTGGGTGCTGGTGTCGTCAAGATTGTCCGTCAAAAGGCCGCGTTGCTGGAAGCCCGGGGTGGTCGTCCGATTGCCATCTCAGCGGTTTGCGCACGCAGTCGTGGCAAAGACCGCGGTGTGCTGCTTGACAGCTACGCATGGGAAGACGACCCCGTCGCCCTCGCGCAGCGCGATGATGTTGATGTGTTTGTCGAACTCATGGGCGGCAGTGACGGACCGGCCAAAGCGTCCACCGAAGCCGCTTTGCGCGCAGGCAAAGACGTCATTTCGGCCAACAAAGCCCTACTGGCGCATCACGGCCAGGCTCTTGCCCAAGCGGCAGAGGCGTCAAATTCTGTGCTGCGCTACGAAGCGGCGGTGGCCGGGGGGATACCTGTGGTCAAAGCGTTGACCGAAGGTCTTGCTGGAAACGACATCGAACGCGTCATGGGGGTGATGAACGGCACCTGCAATTACATCCTGACCCGTATGGAATCCGCTGGTCTGACCTACGAGGAAGCGTTTGCCGAGGCAGATGGTCTTGGCTATCTCGAAGCCGACCCGAACCTGGACGTGGGCGGGATTGACGCCGGTCATAAACTGGCCTTGCTGGCGTCCATCGCGTTTGGCACCCAAGTTGCGTTTGACGCGGTCGAGCTGGAAGGCATTGGCCGGGTCAGCATCGAAGACATCCG
>ERZ1740067.2669-NODE-2669-length-10630-cov-6.552530_pt1 | contig 10630 bp, 8 predicted proteins | sample MGYA00581736_ERZ1740067 | MGnify/ENA primary metagenome ERZ1740067 (study PRJEB43018, sample SAMN04849236) | marine metagenome | isolation source: floating plastic debris | place: Pacific Ocean | collected 2008-08-27 | study: EMG produced TPA metagenomics... | reverse complement strand
TGAACGCCACTGTGGATGCGTCGCATGAAGCGATCAATGAGTAGAGCCAGCTCTGTATCTTGCATCCAACGGCTTTTTGTTGACTCTGTCCACCAGTACTATTTAGTGGAAGATGTCTACCTTATGATTTCACGATTATGTTCCACCTCGAGTTTGACCAAGGGGCGCGCGAATGACAACCAACCACGGAACACTCCTGAAAATTGCGGCGGTGCTTTGGGTCATCTGGGGGCTGGTTCACATGATCGCCGGTGTGTTGACGATATCGCAGGATGCGGCGGGTTCGGTTGCCGGGATCGCGGATGCGGTCGATCCCGCGTTGATCGCCGGAGACTTTCACCCGGCTGTTGGCGCGCTTCTCAATCAACACGGGTTCAACCTGCTGTGGATCGGCGCGTTCACGGTCGTGGGTGGGGTCTATATCTGGCGGCAGTCCATAACGGCGATCTTCATGACGGCCATCGTAGGCTGGGTCACAGACGTTGGATATTTTGTGTTCATGGACCTTGGCGGCTTTGTGAATTTTGTACCCGGCACCGTGATGACGATCATTTCGTCTGCAGCGGTCCTTCTGAGCCTCTGGGCCTACTACGCAGGCCTCCGCGGAGCGGCGAGCGGTTCTGTGGCGTGAATGGGGTGGATCTGGCGTCGCATCAGCCCGCGGTTGTGACCTGTGTGCGCGGTTTGATCACCACCTTGGTCGAGATTGTCTAAGAGGTCACCGTGCGGCGGTATGAGATGTTTCTGTCTTGCACGCTGCTGGTTGAGCCTATCGTCTGGGCGCTTGCATTCGTATCGTTGGACGTGGTGACAGGTTTTTGGCCTGCGGGCTATGTCGCCATCGTGACCCTGACGACGTTCGGATATGGCAATGTGGTGCCTCCAGACAGCGCCCGGTGGGTCGCTGCATTTTGCGCCTTGGCAGGCTGGTTCCTTGTTTGCTTGTCGACTGCTTTCGTCATTGAAATCCTGCGGCGGACCGAAAGCGAAAATCAACCGTCCTCTCGAAGATCGCAACTCTGCCAACAGCAACTTTTTGCTTTGCTGCGACAGGCACGCAGCAAAGCTGCGTGATACCTGCGTCGGCGATGCGCGCATTTCGGACGGCGGGTATGCTTCGCGTCTTGGATGCCTGCGACCACCGCAGCGAAAGTGGCGTCCGGTCCGGACCAGAGCGAACCCGGACACGACTGGTTCCGAACACCGTGCGGCCGCGCCCCGGAGCAAGGTGCGTGCATCCGAATTGATGCTGCGTTATCAGAGGTCGAAATCTCAAACACAGCCTCACACTGCGATCCGGTCTCCGCTCCGACTTTGCCAAACGTCTTCTATGTCCTTACGGTCGAACTCCGCGACCTCCGCACCAATCCGCAGCTTCGGCCTGTACGCGTGTATCCACAAAAAAAAGGCGGCCCCGCGAGGAGCCGCCTTTGGGTTCAGCCTGATGCGGCTCAGTTCATGGTGAAATACTTCACCTTCGGCTGATCTTCGGGGTCAACCTCGATACCCACACCGTCTGCCTTGCCCCAGTTCAGGACCTGGTGGTGGATGGGGATGTAAAGCGCTTCGTCCTGGATCACCCGCCAGATGTCGGCGATGTCGGCATTGCGCGCCTCGAGGTCCGTGTTGGAGGCCAGCGATTTGATCTTGGCGTCGATCTCGTCATTGTCGAACCCGGTGCCGTTCCATGTGCCGATATCCGACTCCCGCCCGTGGACGAGGAAGTTGAACACATATTCGGAATCGTAGGTCGGCACGCCCCAGCCCAGCATATAGAAATCGGTCCGGCCGTCAGTGATCAGCGGAAAATGCTGCGCCTTGGGCTTGGCGTCGAGGTTCACCGTCACGCCGATCTGGCCCAGCATGCCCACGGCGGCCTGACAGATCGCCTCATCGTTGATGTAACGATCATTGGGGCAGTCGAGCCGGATCGAGAAGCCGTCGCCATAGCCCGCCTCGGCCATCAGCGCTTTGGCCTGGTCGAGGTCTGTGGTGGACTCGCTGTCCATCTCGGCGGTCCAGCCGTTGACGAAGGGTGGTGCGATCATGCCTGCCGGTTCCGACTGGCCGCGCATCACGACCTGCTGGATGGCGTCGCGGTTGATGGCCATGGACATGGCCTGCCGCACGCGCACGTCTGCGAGCGGGTTGGCTCCGTCCACATTGTCGGCCTCGATATCATCTGCGCCCTGATTCATGCCAAAGAAGATCACCCGGTTTTGCGGAGCTTTCTTCACCGTCAGACCGTCGGCGGCGTTCACACGCTCAAGGTCCTGCACCGGCATGTCCTGCAGGAAATTCACCTCACCCGACAGCATCGCAGCGACACGGGTCGCGGCGTTCTGGATGGGGGTATAGATGATCTCTGTCACCTCCATCGGGAACTGGTCGATGCCCCAGTAATTCTCGTTGCGGACCATCACGGTGCGCACATCAGGCTCGCGGCTTTGCAGCACATAGGGCCCGGTGCCGTTGACGTTGGTGGTGGCGTAGGTGATCTCGCCCCCCTCAAAATCCTGGACGTTCACGGTGTTGTTGGCCTCGGTCCAGCCCTTGTCCATGATGTAGAGGTTGGTGAGGTTGGAGGGCAGGATCGGGTTGGGCCCGTCCGTCACCATCTCGATCGTGAAATCGTCGACCGCGCGCACCTCTTTGATCGACCCGATCAGTTCTTTCATGTCCGAATTGGGCTGCATCGCACGCTCAAAGCTGAACACGACATCTTCGGCATTGAATTCAGCGCCGTCGTGGAATGTGACGCCTTCGCGCAGCTTGAACACCCAAACATTCGGATCGTCAGTCTTGGGCGCCCATTCGGTGGCCAGCGCCGGTTCGAACGCACCCGTGACATCGCGAATGATCAGCGGTTCGTACATCTGGTGGCGGATGGTGTGCGTCGGTCCTTCGTTCTGGGAATGCGGGTCGAGCGTGAGCGCGTCGCCGGCGCGGGCCCACCGCAAGGTCTCGGCGCTGACGATGCCGGTCGTGCCCAGCAGCAGTGCTGTCGAAAGCAGTGTCGTAATTTTCATAAAGAACTCCCCAAGGTTGTTATGCCGGAGTGTTTGTCACCCGGGCGGCTTTGTCCACCAGTTAGATATGCGCGGCTTCGTTCCGACAATTGGAGGCGCATATTTTTGCGGCAGGCGGGGTTGCGCTTGCCGCATGCCAAAACTGGTATACAATGGTATACGGATATGGAGGTGATGATGATCGAGACCTATTCCGACTGTCTGACGATGGCGCGCGCAGAACTGTCCGCGGCCCATCGGTTGCTGAGCGCCGAGATCCGGGCGTATCCCACGCCGATCTCGGGATGTGACGCACAATTCAATCACCTGCTGGCCGAACGGCAGCGCATCTCGGGCGCGCTGGCGCAGTTGGAGGCGTCTGTGTTCGTGCCGACCCCGCGGACGCCGATGCCTTCAAGCGGAGTGGAGAGCCGGTGAAGGTCCACATCCTCGACGATTGGTTCGACACGCTGCGCGGGCTGCCGTGCTTTGACATACTCGCGGGGCATGATGTGACGGTCTGGACGGATCACGAGCCTGATCCGTCCGCATTGTCGAGGCGTGTGGCGGATGCCGAATGCCTGGTGCTGTTTCGCGAGCGGACGCGGATCACGGCCGATTTGCTGGACCGCTTGCCGAACCTGCGCCTGATCTCGCAGCGCAGCGTCTATCCGCATATCGACGTGGACGCCTGCACGCGCAATGGCGTTGTTTTGTGTTCCAACATGCACGCGGGCACGCCATCTTATGCGGCGGCGGAGATGACGCTGGCGCTGATACTTGCATCCTACCGCCAGATCCCGCAGCAGGCCGCGTCGTTGAAAGCGGGCGGGTGGCAGATGGGTGTCGGGCGCACCCTGCGGGGGCGTACGCTGGGCCTGTATGGCTATGGTCGCATCGCCGGTGCCGTTGCCGAATACGCGCAGGCCATCGGCTTGCAGGTGCAGTGGTGGGCGTCCGAGGCCGGGCGCGCACGCGCTGCCGCGGATGGGGCGCGGGTGGCCGACAGTCGCGAGGCGTTTTTTGCGACCTCGGATATCGTCAGCCTGCATGTGCGGCTGAAATCCGAGACGCGAGGTATCGTGACGGCGGACGACCTCGCCGCGATGCAGCCGCGCAGCCTGCTGGTGAGCACCTCGCGGTCGGGTCTGATCGCGCCCGGAGTCCTCGAGGCGGAGATCGCGCAGGGCCGCATCCATGCCGCGGTCGATGTGTTCGATGCCGAGCCGATGACCGACACTGCCCATATCCTCGCCACGCATCCCAACGTGCTGGCCACACCGCATATCGGCTATGTGACCGAAGACGAGTTCGACCTGCAGTTCAGTGACATCTTCGACCAGGTCGTTGCCTGTGCAAACGGGTCACCCATCCATGTGATCAACCCCGAGGCGCTTTGAACAGGCGCGCAAAAAGTGGCGCGCCCAGGATCACGACAAAGATGCGCAACACGTGGTGCGCAATGACGAAAGCCACATCCGCCCCGACGATCAGGGCCAGCACGGTAAGTTCCGCCTGACCGCCGGGCGCAAAGGCCAGCAGCGCCTCCATCCCCGGAGCGAGGCCGAAGCCATAGACAAGCTCGACAAAGATGACGGTCAGGATCATCAGCAGCACGCAAAAGCCTAGCCCCGCAGCGATGTCGCGCCGCACCTCGATCATGGTGATCCCGCTGTATTTGGTGCCAACCGCCATCCCGATAAAGAACTGCGCGGCCCAGATCGCCTCGGCCGGGGGACGATGCTGGAGCACGCCGGTTAGCGCAGCCAACGCGGCGATGATCAACGGCCCGAGGATCGATGCGCCGAACATGCCAACGCGCTTGGCCCCCTGCCAGCCGATAAGCGCGCAGGCGACCATCAGCAGCAGTTGCGCAGACGGGATGGCGACCGCGGGCGCACCGGGCGCATTGCTCAGGTCCGCGCCCCAGATGCCCTGCAGTAGAAAGGGCAGGGCGGCCACGATCACCATCACGCGCGTGGCATGGATCAGCGACAGGCTGCGCGGATTGCCCCCGGCCTCTTCGCCGAAGACCAGCATATCCTGCAGCCCGCCGGGCATGGCGCCATAGTAGCTGGTGGCAAAATCGTAGCCCCAGAGCCGCTGAAAATACGGCACACCGACCAGGCCTATGGCGACAACCATCACCGGGATCAGCAGCAATGTGGGCCACATGGCTGCCATCGACATCAGCAGCACTGGCGTGAAAGTGGCGCCCACGGCAACACCCAAAATCGTACGCATCGCCTCGTTGACGATGGCGATCCCACGCAGCTTTGCCCCCAGCAGCGCGGTGATCAGGCATGCGGTGAGCGGGCCCAGCAGCCAGGGCAGGGGCAGGTCGAACCGGTGGAACAGCGCCACCCCAACCAGCCCGATGGCAAAGGTGGCGATGATCCGGATCACGCGTTCAACACCTTGAGCCGGTAGCGCAGCGAGGTTTGCAGATGCACCTCCGCCGCCTCGCCCGCTGCGGCCACATCGCCGATGGCGATCGCGTGCAGCATCTCGTCATGCTGTGCCGCAACGATACGGATGCGTTCGGGATCGTCTATGGTGGTCGGGCGCAAGAGCAGCAGCGCATTGTTGAGGCTCCGCGCCGCCTCCAGCAGAAAGCGGTTGCGCGTGGCGTGGTAGATGCCCCGGTGGAAATCCTGGTTGATCGCCGCCGCCGCGTCGGGCGCGCTCGCGGCGAGGGCCGCGTTGATGTCGCGCAGCGCATCCACCTCGGCAGTGGCCGCATGCTTGGCCGCCATCTCGGCCGCCGTGCGTTCCAGCACGGTTCGCATCTCGTACAACTCCACCAGTTCGGCGTGATCCAGTTGCCGGATGACAGCGCCCAGCCGCGGGCGGTGTTCGATGATCCCGTCCGCCTCCAGCCGCCGCAATGCCTCGCGCACGGGCGTGCGTGACAGCGACAATCGCTCGGCCACCTCGACTTCGCGCAACCGGTCGCCGGGCTGGTACGCGCCTGCGCGGATCTCGGTCAGCAAGCGGGCATAGGCCGCCTCGCCCTGGCTCATATCGGGGTCTGACACTTTGGCTCTTTCAATTTTGTATACGCTTGGATACAAGGCCAGCGTAGCGAAGGAGAACACACATGTCAAAGCAGGTCATCGTCGTGGGGTCGGGCAATGCGGCCCTCTGTGCCGGTATCGCCGCGCTCGAGGCGGGCGCGCAGGTCTTGATGCTGGAAAAGGCGGATCAGGCGCTGGCCGGTGGAAACACCAAATACACCGCCGGCGCCATGCGATTTGCTTATGACAGCGGTGAGGATCTGCTGCCGCTGCTGCGCGACCCCGAGGACGACCGCCTGCCACGCACGGACTTTGGCAGCTACACGCAGGAGAAATTCGGCGCCGACCTGCTGGGCTTCAACGATGGCCGCCCGCTGTCGCCCGAGCAGCAAAAGCTGATCCGCCGGTCGGGCGAGACAATGGCATGGCTGGCGCAGCACGATGTGACGTTCGAGCCGATCTATTCCCGCCAGAGCTTTGAAAAGGCGGGGCGGTTTGTCTTTTGGGGCGGTCTAACCCTGTCGGCGGACAATGAGGGCGTCGGCCTTTTCGATATGGAGATGGCAGCGTTCCAGCGCCTCGGCGGGACCGTGCGTTACGAAAGCGCCGTGACGGGCCTAATTCAGACAGATGGTAAGGTCACCGGTGTCTACGTCGGCGATGAACAGATCATGGCCGATGCCGTCATCCTCGCCTCGGGTGGGTTCGAAGCCAGCGACGAGATGCGGGTCAAGCATATCGGGCCGCACTGGGCCCGCGCCAAGGTGCGCGGCACGCCGATGAACACCGGCGACGGTCTGGTGATGGCGACGGCCGTGGGGGCGCAGGAATACGGGCTGTTTGGCGGCTGCCACGCAACACCGATGGACCTGCACATGGCGGATTTCGGCAATCTCGATCTGCCCCATGGCGAACGCAAAAATTACCGCAAGATCTGCTACTTCCTGGGCGTCATGCTGAATGCCCGCGGCGAACGGTTCGTGGACGAGGGGATCAATTTCCGCAACTACACCTACGCGCAGTTCGGCCGCGCCGTGCTCGAGCAGCCGGGGCATTTCGCCTGGCAGATCTTTGACGCCAAGGTGTTTGACCTGCTCTACGGCGAATACCACTTTCACGATGCGCATTATGTCGAGGCCGAAACGCTGGGCGCGCTTATCCCCTTGCTCGACGGTGTGGACCAGGGCGCGGCGCGGGCAACGCTGGATGCCTACAATGCGGCGGTCGATGACGGCACGCCCTTTGACCCCACCGTTCTGGATGGCAAAGGCACGCAGGGCCTGCCCCTTGCCAAGTCCAACTGGGCCCAAAAGCTGGATCAGGGTCCGTTCCGCGCCTACCCCGTCACGGGCGGGATCACCTTTACCTATGGCGGGCTCAAGGTGGATGATGCGGGCGCCGTGCTCAATACGGCAGACGCGCCCATTCCGGGGCTCTATGCCTGCGGCGAGCTTGTGGGCGGGGTGTTTTACAACGGCTATCCCGGCGGATCCGGCCTGACGTCGGGCGCCGTGTTCGGGCGGCAGGCGGGCTACGGTGCCGCCAAGGCCTAAGTCGTGACGTACCCCGCCACCACCTGCAGCAGACGAAAGGCGGTGGCGGCGTCGTTTTCGACGACGGCCATGAACTCTTCCTCGCCGATGCGCAGACAGGTCAGCGCGGATGTCGCGCGCATGTCCAGCGCGCGCGGTTCGCGTTTGATCAGGCCAAGCTCGCCCACCAGCGCGCCCGGACCAACGGTCGCGATCAATCGCTCTTCGCCGTCCTCTTCGGCCGGCAGGACGAGGTCCGCCTCGCCCTCGATCACCATGTAGGCGCCGTCGGTCGGGTCGTCATTCTTGCGAAAGACATAGTCGCCGGGACGCGCGTCATACCACCGCGCGCCAAAGGCCAAGAGCCGCAATTGCTTGCGTTTGAGACCCGCGAACATGGGCGTGCGGCTGAGCGCGTCGACCTTGCGCGCCAGATCTGCGCCCACCTCACTGTCCGCTTCGGCGCGCGTCCCCTCGGCCCCGACAAGGCGGCCCTGTTGGATCTCGAAATGCTGGTCAAAGATACTGTCGTCCTCGAACGCGTCATTGAGGTAGATGATCGTCGTCTCGGGCAGCAGCGTGCGCAGGCTTTCGAACAGGCCCTGCTGCGCCTCCACATCATACGAGGCAAGCACCTTGTCGAGGATCAGGATGTCGGGCCGCTTGATCGCCGCGCGCCCGACTGACAAGGGCTCGGCATACATGGCGGGCAGGTTCGCGCCCCCCAGCGCAATCGGCACCTCAAAGATCAGCTCGATCACCAGCGGCGTCACCTCCGCCTGGGCCAACACGTCGCCCACCAGTTTGCGAAGATCATCCGCCCGCGCGCCCGCCGTGTCCGAGATTTTGCCGAAAAGCGCGTTTTCCAACACGCTCAGCCCCGCCACGTGGCTGCCCTCGTGGATCGGCGCAAACAGATCCTTCATCTGCTGACGCAGCGTTTCGGAATGCAAGCGCCGCATTTCGAGGATTTGCCAGGCCACGTTGTTGGGAAACGAGGGCCCGATCTGTTCGGCCGTGATCTTGGCCGGGATCGAAAAGAGCAAGGCAAGCTCCCGGTCATCCATCTCCGCGCCTTGTGGCTTGCGCGTGACAAGGTCGAGCACATCCTCGTAGACGGAGGCATCAAGGCCCACGCGTCGGAACAGCGGGTGATCGGTGCCCGTCTGGCCAAAGATCTGGCGCAGCATCTCGATCACATCCCGTGACATCGTCTCGAGCTGGGCGCCCAGGTCCATCCGGTGCAGGGTGCGCAGGAAATCTATCCGCTCGCCGAGCACCTCTGGCGTGATCTCGACCAGCGGTGTGGCGAAAAGCAGGTTTTCCGTGAGCGGCAGGGCCGGATTGTATTTCTCTGCATCGAACCGAAAGACATAGCGCTCGAGCCCGGCGGCGCTCAGCGCCTCGGCCACTTTGGGGCGCAGCTCCACCAGTGCATCGCGCAGCTTTGGATGCTCCGCCGGATCAAAGCTCTGGTCCAAGGCCCGCCGCACAAGCGCGGCACTGCTGCCCATGCCCTGAACCAGCTGATACCAGAAGCGGCGAATGTCGCCCTGGTCGGTGAACGCCCCGCGCATCGGGTCGAGCCAGTTGGCATGCAGGTCGTCGGCACTGTTGCCCACGCGTGCGGCCTCGCGCATGGCGTCGCTCAACGCGGTGCCCGACTGCGGCGCGTAGCGCATCGGCATTAACACGTTTTCGCCGAAATTGCCCTGGAACATGATCGGGCGCGAGCTGGCCTCGCCCATCCGCTGCGCGATCACCGCCTGATGCAGGCTGTTTACTGGGTGCCCCGAGATCGTGACTGTCCCGCTTGCCGCGAGGCTTTCGCGCGTGATCATTTCGCCGAACGCACGGCGATCCTCGTCATTGGCCGCGGTGATGCCGATGGCCGCACCGCCCTGAATGGTCAGTGAGATGTCTTCCAGCACCGGATTGCCGTCGCCGTCACGCACGGTGACCTGGTCCAGCACGATGTCGCCCCGCAGGTGCGGCACCTCATCGGGTTCGGCGTAAAACAGGGCCTCGTCCACCATTCCCGATGGTGCGAACCGCTCGGTGATTGTGTCCCACCGCAACGACATGTCGGCGCTTTGGTTGTAGTAGGCCAGCAGCTCTTTCCAGGGCGACGACAGGTCCTTGTACGCAGCCAGCGCCGCGACCAGCGCGCCCAGTGTCACATCGCCCCGGATGACCAGATAACCACCGATGGAAAAGAAGAAGAACGGCGTAAGCTGGGTGATGAAGTTGTTGAGGAACTTCATGAAGAATTTCTTCTGGTAGATGTCAAAGCGGATCTTGAAGAGCCGCCCCAACCGATCACCCACCATCGCCATACGGTGTCGCCAGCCGCCATGTTTGCGCAAGGTGCCCGCACCTGCGGCCGCCTCGCCAATTTCAGCCGCCAGCGCGCGCACCTCGATCACCCGCTTTTTGTTCAGCTGGTTGATCTGCCGTTGCAGCTTGGGGATCAGCCAGGCCTGCAGCGGGATGAGCGCGATCGCCGCCAGCCCAAACGCCACCGACTGGAAGAACAGGAACCCCAGGATGGTCAGCATCTGCCCCGCCTGCAACACCGGCTGCGCCACGGCGTCGCCCATGAGCCCGCCCATCGGCTCGCTCTCGGCCGTGACCATGCTGACCAATTCGCCCTGGCTCGTTCGCTCGAAATAGGGCTGCGGGAACCGCAGGATGCGCGCGATAAGCGTGTACCGGAACCGGCGCAGCAGCCGTTCGGCCAGCACACCCTTCATGGTGTTGATCCGCATCTTGAGCAGGCCGTGGCACAGCACGGCCAGCAGGAACAACCCGCAGAGGATCATCAGATATGTGATCTGATCGAACTGGTAGCCATAGATTTCGATGACGTTTGTGCCAGCGCCAATGGCCTCGTTGATGATCCGCTTGGGCAGCTCCAAGGTCAGGTACAGCAGCGGGAACAGCGTCAATGTCACGACCAGAAGGATCAGCTGATCGCGTTTTGAGAACTTCCAGATAAAGGCGAAAAGCGAGCGTTCTATGATCGTGTCCCATCCCGTTCCACCGCGACTTAAGCCCGGTGCGGGCCGGAAAT
>ERZ1740067.2668-NODE-2668-length-10631-cov-3.783472_pt1 | contig 10631 bp, 9 predicted proteins | sample MGYA00581736_ERZ1740067 | MGnify/ENA primary metagenome ERZ1740067 (study PRJEB43018, sample SAMN04849236) | marine metagenome | isolation source: floating plastic debris | place: Pacific Ocean | collected 2008-08-27 | study: EMG produced TPA metagenomics... | reverse complement strand
CATCTGCCGCCATCTACGGCGCGCGGCACGCCGCCGCCGGTCACGGCGTGACCGCGGAGACCATCGAAGGCGCGAGCGGCATGGTCGTCGCGCACTCTATCCCGTGGCGCGCCATCCGCGCGGGCAAGCAGCTCTCCGACTCGAAGGGCGCCTCCGCCGCGATCTCGACGGAGGCCGCGATCGTCCACACGAAGCGCGCGATGCGCGGCTTCATCGGGCCCAAGGACATCTTCCGCAACCCCGAGGCGATCTTCCGCTTCTTCGAGCCGACCACCGAGGGCAAGGACCGGTGGACGGAGATGGCGCCCTCGCCCTTCGACCTCTACCTCTCGCACTCGGGCGACGACTTCGCGATCATGGGCATGCACTTCAAGCTGGGCCTGTATGAGCACCAGTCCGCCGGCGCGCTGCAGGGCATCATCGACCTCGTCTCCAAGCACCCCGAGCTGCTCGCGGGCCCCGACGCGATCGAGAAGATCACCATCGACGCCTACGAGCCCGCCTTCGGCATCATCGGCAACCCGATGAAGAAGGACCCGCGCACGCGCCAGTCCGCCGACCACTCGATGGCGTACATCGTCTCCACCCTCGTGCGCAAAGCGATGGAACACGAAGGCGCGCTCGACACCTCGGGCGGCGCGCACGACGGCGTCTGGAAGTCCCTCATGCTCTCCCCCTACGACTACAAGGTCGACGAGTCCGCGATCTTCCACCCCGCCGCCCGCGCCCTCATGGAGAAGATCGACTTCAGGCACGGCGGGCCCGAGTACGACGCGAAGTACCCCGACGGCATCCCCACCAGCCTCACCATCACCACCAAGGACGGCACCGACCTCGAGTCCGGCATGATCATGTACCCCGCCGGCCACGCGCGCAACACCACCGCCGACCTCCACGCCATCCTCGACCACAAGTTCCGCCTCCTCGGCGCGCTCGCGGTCAACGACGTCCAGGGCGCCATCGACCAGCTCTCGGGCCTCGCGAAGAAGTCTGCCGACGACATGCAGTCGCTCTACCACTTCGACATCCTCGAGCACGGCGACTTCGAGTAAAGCACCCGTTCGACGGTGCCACCATGCAGCGCAGCTGCGTGGTGCCGAGTGCCGGTGCCCGCCTGCGCCGAAGGCGACGGGGAACGGGGAGTACGCAGAGGCGCAGAGGGGGCAGAGGACACAGAGAAGAAGAAGAAGAAGAAGAAGAAGAAGAATAAGAGCAAGTCGTGCGCTCCGGTGCCGTGGTCTGAGCGCGGCGAAGGCCACGCCCCCCACCCCTCTCCTTCTCTGCGCCCTCTGTTCCGCCGTAGGCGGTCCGCGCCTCTGCGTACTCCCCTCTGCAACCCCGCAGGCGCACACCCGGTAGGCCCGTCGAGGGATTCACCAGCCGCTCTTCCGGAGCACATCCATGCGCACACCGCTCATTCTCCTGCTGTCCTGCGCGCCCGCTTTGGGCGCACCGATGTTCGAGGACGTCTCGAAGGACCGCCTCCCCGCGCTGCTCACCGCGCACAAGACCATGGACGCTGAGTTCTTCGATCTCGACGACGACGGCGACCTCGATCTCGTCCTCGCCCTCGAGTGGGTCCCCAACGTCGTCCTCATCAACGACGGCTCGGGCGCCTTCCCCCAGGACGACGCCATCACCCTCCCGGGCGGCGGGGGCGACTCCGAGGACATCGCCATCGCCGACTTCAACAGTGACGGCAGGCCCGACATCGCGATCGCCTGCGAGGACACCGCCACCAACGAGCTCTACCTCCAGAACGAGGACGGCTCATTCGCCCTCGTGCCCGACGCGCCCATCGGCGCCGGCGCCTCCAACGCCATCCTCGCGCACGACCTCAACGGGGACGGGCACGTCGACCTGATCGTCGGCAACAAGGGGCAGAACACGATCCTCATCAACACGGGCGACGCCACCTTCGTCGACGAGACGGCCCAGCGCCTGCCCGAGATCGAGGACACCACCCAGGACCTCGAGCTGGGCGATCTCGACAACGACGGCGATCTCGACCTCGTCGTCGCCAACGAAGACGCCAACCGCATCCTGTTCAATGATGGCCAGGGCCGCTTCGCCGAGGACCCCGAGCGCACGCTCCCGCTGCCCTTCCACCAGGAGGAGACGCGCGAGGCGGACCTGGGCGACATCGACAACGACGGCGACCTCGACCTCGTCTGCGCCAACGTCAACTGGCGCGAGGGCGCCCTGCCCTTCAACCGCGTCCTGCTCAACGACGGCGCGGGGCGCTTCACCGACGTCTCCGACCAATGCCTCCCGCCGCTGCAGCTCACCACGCTCGACGTCGACCTCGTCGACATCGACAACGACGGCGATCTCGACTGGATCTCCGCCGAGATGGGCGGCGGCGGCCCCACCGTCTTCCTCAACGACGGCGCGGGCGACTTCGACTACGCGCCCGAGCACCCCCTCCCCACAGCCGCCCACGGGCACGGCGTCGACATCGAGTGCGCCGACCTCAACAACGACGGGCGACCGGACCTCTACGTCGCGCAGTTCGGGCAGGCCGACATGCTCTTCCTCTCGCGGGTCCCCGCGGAGGGATAAACGAACAAATTCCAAAACGACAGAACGCCGCTTCCTCCCGAAGCGGCGTTCGTCGTGATGTGGTGGTCTTTCCGTGACCCGTGGAGGCTCAGGCGCGACGACGGCGGACGCCGACGAGGCCCGAGAGGCCCAGGAGCGCGAGGGCGCCGGGGGTCGGGACGGTCGTGAAGTCACGCCCGTCGAACCATCCCTCGCCGCTCGCCTGCAGGTTCGTGATGGCGCCGGTCTGGGGGTCGTAGGTGGGGTTGAAGGTGCGGTAGGGGTGCATCCAGAGGCCGAGCTGCTGCTCGAAGCCGATGCCGTACCAGCCCTCGGAGGGGTCGGCGGACGGGGGCAGATCCGGATCGGGGTACATCGGGGAGTGGTCGATGATGTCGGTGGCGTCGACGGTGAAGCTGATGGTGCGGGCGCCGTCCACGTCAACGACGGAGGCGCTGAGCACCCAGTCGTTGCGCATGGTGGCGTCCATGATGATGTCGGGGGTCTGGTCGCCGCCGACCTGCCCGTTGCCGTCGCGCCACGAGCGGTTGGAGTTCTGCCCGTTGTAGGCGTAGGCGGTAATCATCACGTCGGCGGGGTTGCTCGCGTCGACGTAGAGCAGCGAGAGCTCGCCCGCGTGCCCCTTCGGGTTGGGGCCGTTGTTGACCGCGAGCGTGAAGCCCTCGGTGACATCGTTGGTGAAGGCGACGGTCCAGGTGAGCTGGTTCGTCTCGGTGTCGAACGACGCGTTGACGCTGTCGAAGCGTCCGCCGTTGTCGTTCAGGCCGTACTGCCCGGGGTCCCCGCGTTCCCATTCCCACTGGAACAACGAGGCGTTAGCGGCACCGGCGCACAGCATGAGCGCACCGACCGCGCAGGTCGTGGTCTTCGCAAACATAATTTCTTCTCCGTGACTCTCGATTCAGTGGCGTGTGCAGACGCCGGACAGGAACCCCCTGTGCAGGTGGGGGGCGTGCTCAAACATACGCCGCACGGGGCTACCCGCAAGGGCATTGTCATCGATTCCGCGCATTTGCGACAAAACCGGCCCGAGCGGGCTTCGGAGGGCGAGAGCCGCCTGATTATCAGACCTTGCCCGGGCGGGTCATTCCCACTTCACGAAAACCACGCCGCGTGTGCGCCCGTTGGAGGCGAGCATCCGCACGATGTTCCCTGTGTCGTCACGCTCGAACGTGGCGTTCGCGAGGGGCAACGAACCCGTGAAGGCGTCGACCTTCGAGGGGCTCAGGACGAGCGGGTCCTCGTAGCGGACGTGAGAGACGGTCAGGCGCCCCTCGTCGTCGACGCGCAGCTCGTAGACCGTGCGCAGCTCGTCCGAGTAGTAGAGCCCCTCGTACGCCGCGAGCTCGTCGGCGTCCGGCGCCCACGCCGCATCCCGCACACGGGTCGCGGTCATCGGCTGCCCCTGCGTCAGCGTAATACGCTCGCACGTGCCGTCGTCCTCGAGATGGAACTCGAGCGTCGCCTGCACCTCGGGGATGGCGAAGGTGGTGCGCCCGGTCGGGTCCATGTCGATATCGGGCTGGCCCGTGCCCAGCGTGTAGAAGACGCCGTCGCGTTCGGTGAAGCTCAGGACGAAGCCCGGCATCACCTCGAGCTCGTACCGACCCGCGAGGGGCTCGAACCACGCGGGATCGTACGACGCGGGGTCGAACGCCTCTCCGTCGTCCTCGCCATCCGCCGCAACCTCGTCGTCCGCCTCGGGCGTCATGTGTTCCGCGAAGAAGGCGCGGGCCACGTCGTTGGCGATGCCCATCGCGTCGAAGTCCGCGCGGTTGGACATCGTCACGACGCCCGCGTCGATCGAGGGGAAGTACGACAGCTGCGCCCTGTGGGCGGCGTCCGCCCCGCCGTGCTGCACGCGTTCGAGGCCCTCGAACTCGTCGATGAAGAGCCCGAGCGCATAGCTCGTGTCCTCCCCGTCGGTGAGCACGTAAGTCGTGGTCATGCGCTCGTACATCGTCGGCCCGCCCACGCCGCCCGTCGCGAAGTTGCGGATCCACCGCCCCATGTCGTCGTCGGTGGTGTACATCGCGCCCGCCCCCATCGCCGCCCCGAGAGCGCGGAGCTCGACGAAAGACTCACCCGAGGGCGCGTACCCCTCAGCCATGCCGCGGACGATGCGCGACGGGTCGTCGCGGAAGACCGTCGTGTCCATGCCCATCGGCTCGAAAACATTCGCGCGCATCCACGCGTCGAAGTCCTCGCCCGTGACGCGCTCGACGACGATCGCGAGCAGGCCGTACCCCGAGTTGTTGTAGTTCCACTCCGCGCCGGGCTCGTTCTGCAGCTCGGGCTGGCGCTGGATGATCGCGACGATCTCGTCGCGCCCGATGGAATCGCCCCGATCCAGACGCCGCCCCGACATCAGCACCGTGTTCAGGAACTCGCGGTAGCCGCTGACGTGGCAGACGAGGTGACGGAGGGTGACGGTCTCGCCGAAGTCCGGCAGCTCGGGGACGTGCGTGCGCACGTCATCATCGAGCGAGAGCTCGCCGCGCTGATCGAGCAGCGCGATCCCGAAGGCGGTGAACTGCTTGGAGACGGAGCCGATGTTTGTCGGGGTCTGCGTGGTGAAGGGGATGTCGTAGGCGAGGTTGGCCATGCCGTACGCGCGTGCGAAGAGCGTCTCCCCGCCGCGGAAGACACCGATGACGCCCCCCGGCTCGTCGGGCGCGAAGCGCGCCATGAGCTGGTCGACGCGCTCCGGCCCGCCGGCGGCGACGGGCTCGGTCGAGGTGATCTCGAAGGCGACCTCGCCCTCGTCGCCCTCGTAGCCCGAGAGCTCGAACCGGTACACGCCCGCCTCGTCCGTCTCGAAGACGAACCGGTCGTGCCCCTCCGCGGTCTCGTCGAAGGAGGCGCGCTGCTCGTTGTCGGGCCCGAAGACGGTGACCACCGCGTCGACCGACACCTGATCCGCGTGCCCCACCACGAACACGTCGGCGCCCAGCTCCAACGCGTACGAGACGACCGACTCCCCGGCGATCGTCGCCTCCGCCCGCTCACCCGGCGCGTAAGGCAACGGCTCCGACGCGGAACCCACGCCCGCGGCGCACACGCAACCCAGGGCGGCAAAGACGATCGATCGGCGGTACTCCACGGGGCGGCTCCTCACGGGTGTGGTGTGGTGTGGTGTGGTCTCGGGCGGACTGTTGTACCGGGATCCGCCCCGACGATTTCATCAGGGGAGCCACGGACGCCCGCCGGTCAGCGAACGCACCGCGTCCGCATCCTCCACACGCAGCACGATCAGCGTGTACCCCCACGTCTCACGCGGCACCACCACGGGCACACGCTCGTCCACGCGGAACGTCTGGCGCCCCTCGAAGCGGTCACGACGACGGTTGTAGACGTCGCGCTCGTAGAACTCCGTGCGCGTCGCGTACTCGACCGTCTCGCGCAGCCCGAGCGGCTCGATCGAGACCACCGCGATGTCGCCCCCCACCGAGGCCGCGAGCGACCGCACCTCGGGGCTGAACGGGTCGAGCAGGGTCGTCGCGACGAACCGCGAGCCGCCCAGCACCAGCACCCGCTCGGGCGGCGCCTCGACCCGCAGCGTCTCGAGCAGCGTCTGCAACTCGGCCCGGGCGACCGCGGGGTCGAGCTGGTCCGGGCGCTCGTCGCGCTCGACGGCGCGGGCCCGCGCCGCACGCTCGTACGACGACAGCCGTTCCCACTCCACCTCCTGGATGCGCACCGAGGCGCGCTCCTCGAACTCCACGCCCGCCAGCTGGCGCGCGCCGCGGTAGTGCGACTGCCAGGGCGACGAGCACCCCCCGAGAAGGACACACACGATGAGCAGCATCAGGGATCGCATCACGGATAGAGTACGCCGATGGCGACCATTGGCACCCCTCTCGCGAAGAAGCTCCGCCCGAACTACCTCCGCGTGCGCCTCGCGCCGGGCGGGGCGGAGGTCTGCAGGCTCCACAACACCCTCGAGGGCCTCCTCGCGATCCAGGAGACTCGCTTCCTCTACGACCTCGCCAAAGACGCGAGATCCGTCGTCGAGATCGGCTCCTTCCGGGGCAAGTCCTGCGTCCTCATGCTCGAGGGCGCCAACGCACGCGGCAACACCGACGTCCGCATCACCTGCATCGACCCCCACGAGCCCACCCACTTCGGCACCTTCAAAGACGAAGACCACGACGCCTTCGAGTCGACGATCGCACGGCACGGCTTCACCGACCGCGTCAACCACCTCCGCATGTACTCCCACGACGCACGTCAAGAATGGGACGGCTCGCCCATCGACGTCCTGTGGGTCGACGGCGACCACTCCTACGAGGGCGCCAAAACCGACTTCGTCGACTGGGCGCCCCTCGTCCGATCGGGCGGCGTCGTCGCGGCGCACGACACCTACCGCGAACGCTTCCCGGGCTGCCTCAAGGCGTGGAACGAGATCATCGACGCCTCGGACGACTGGGGACCGACCCAGCGGTGCCGAACGATCGCGTGGGCGATCAAGCGCTGACCGTCACTCGGGCAGCGCGATGACCGTGGCGTCATCGTCGATGTCCCGCACGAGCGACAACGGCTTCTCGCGATCAAAGACAAGGTACGTGCACGCGAGGGCGCCGATCGTGCGCATCTGGCGCGTGCCCAGGTCCACGAGCACCGCGCGGTTCTCGTTGACGCCCACGCCGACACCGATCTCGTGCCGCGTCATCGCGGCGCTCAACCGCTCCAGACGCTCGCGCTCGCGGAAGTGCTGGTCCGTCAGCACGCCCGGGAGGAAGCCCATGCCCCGGGCCGTCTCGACCTCGTCGCGACGACCGCCCGTGATCATCACGTCGCCCATCATCGCGGCGCCCGCCGACGTCCCCGCGATCGTCCCGCCGCGATCGAGCAACCGGAAGCACGCGCGGTGCGCGGGCGTGTCGAGCAGGTGCTCGGTGATGCGCCGCTGGTCGCCCCCCGTGAACCAGACGGCGTCGGCACCATCGATCGCGCGCACGACCTCGCGCATCGGAGCGGTGCGCGGGTCGATGACGGTGACCGTCGGGCGCTCGAGGTTCGCGTGCAGATCCATCGCGGTCCCTGGCCCGGAGCGCTCCGGCACGCCCGACGCCGTCGGGATCACGACGATCCGCAGACGCTCGTCGGGCTCGCGTTCGAGCGCCCGGTAGATCGGCGCGTTGTCGGCGTCGAGGGCCCCGCCGATGATCAGCAGGCGCCCGTGCTGCTGCGCGCAGCCGGTCAGCAGCAGCCCGACGATCAGCATGAAGAGCGTGCGCATCGGCTCAGTCCTCCCAGATCGCCACTTCGAAGCGCCCCGTGCTGTCCGCCTGGCCTCGGGTCATGCTGGGCGTGTTCATCATCGTCACGAGCTCGCCCGTCGCGCTGACGCCGATGATCCCGCCATCCTCGGGCTTCAAGATCTCGAACATCGCGACCCGGCACGCCTCCTCGAGCGACATCCCCTTGTGCAGCATCAGCGCGTGCACCTCGTGGCAGATCGCGTGGCGGATGTACTGCTCGCCCTCGCCCGTCCCCGACAGCGCGCAGGTGCGGTTGTCGGCGTACGTCCCCGCGCCGATGACGGGCGAGTCGCCGATGCGCCCCCACTTCTTCGCTGTCAGGCCTCCCGTGCTCGTCGCCGCCGCCAGATCGCCGTTCCTGTCGAGCGCCACGCACCCGACCGTCGACCCGAGCTCGCCCCAGGTCCCGGGCCCCTGGGCCTGCCGCTTCGCACGCTCGCGCTCGAGCCGGCGCTCGAGGTCCGCCTTGCGCGCGTCGGTGTGGAAGTACGTGTTCGGCACACGCTCCACGCCCGCCTCGTCCGCGAACCGCTCGGCGCCGTCGCCCGACAAGAACACGAACCGCGTGTCGGTCATCACTTTGCGCGCGAGCGTGATCGGGTGCTTGACGGTCATGGTGCCCGTCGTCGCCCCGCACGAGCGGCCGCGCCCGTCCATGATCGAGGCGTCGTGGCGCACCGTCCCGTCCGCCGCGAAGACGCCGCCGCGTCCTGCGTTGAAGAGCGGGTTGTCCTCGAGGAGGCGTGTGACGGTCTCGACGACCTCGATCGCGGGGTCGCCCTGCGCGAGCCGGTCGGCGCCGTGCCGGAGCGCCTCGCGGAGCCCGTCCTCGTACGCGGCGCGCTGCTCGTCGTCGATGTCGGGGGAGATGAAGCCCGCGCCGCCGTGGATCGCGAGCGCCCAGTCCGCGCGCGCATCCCTCGTGCCGCGCTGTTGGGCGCAGCCCGTCATGAGCGCGAAGAGGACGAAGAGCGCGAGCGTGATAGTGGTCTGTGTCATGCCGAGGTTGTACCGCGCAGCGCGCGGGCGGTCATCACCAGGTCGGCTGCGGCAGCGCGCCGGTCAGGGTGACAAACTCGTTCCAGTCGTACCAGACGACCCCCCCGCCGTCGAAGGCGATGTGCCCGCCCTCGCCGTCGTGGTTGTCGGGGTGCTCGTAGAAGAGCACGCCCGAGGTCCCGCGCTCGCGCGGCGGGACGTAGACGATCGGGGGCGAGGCGGGCGGCGAAGCGGTCCACCCGTCGAAGTTGAGCGCCGCGTAGCTGCCGTCGTTGCGGAGTTCGTCCATGAGCTCCCCGGTGTCCTGCGGCCCGGAGCGCGAGGTCATGCTCGCCGTCTCGATCACGGTGACCATCTGCGCGACCGACCGGCACTGCTGCGCGCACGCGAGGCGGTTGCCGCGCTGGCGCGTCTGCTGCACCTGCCCGAGGTACGAGGTCGTCCCCGAGCCCTGGGTTCCTGACCCCTGCCCCCCCGCCGTTCCCTGCCCCGACTTCGAGGGCACGGGCATGACGAGGACGTACCACCCGATCGCGATCGCGATGAGCATCGAGAGCAGGATGGCGATACCGGTGTAGCCTGGGCGGGTCTGCTTCATGGCCCAACTGTACGCGATCGATCGAAGCGTTGGAAGAACTTCCAGATCACTTCCGACGCGCTCCAGTCGCGGGCGAGCGGGCCCACGATGAAGCGCGGCGACGGCTCGGTCCCCCCCGGCCAGGTGTGCCCGCCCCCCGCGACGGTGTAGACCACGACGCGCTCCTCGCCCAGAGCGTCCGACCACGCGCGGCGCGTCGTGCGCGTCCCGTCGGCCGGAGCGGCGGCGGGCAGGCGCGTGCGCACCACGTCGTTGAGGCAGCCGTTGGCCTCGCGCCAGTACGCCACGGCGTCGCGCGTCGTCAGCGTCGGCACGGGCCCGAGCGCCGTCGCGTCGGGCGGGACGATCGTGTTGGCGGCGCCGTAAACCACGAGCAGGGGCACCGCGGGCTGGTCCTCGCGCACGAAGGCCTCGGGCATCAGCGCCATCACCGGGGCGGCGGCGGCGAACCGCTCGGGCGCGGCGCTGATCAGCGCGTACGTCATGAACCCGCCGTTGGAGGCGCCCGTGACGTAGAGGCGGGATTCGTCGACGCGCACGCGGGCCCGCACGTCGTCGATCACCGCGAGGATCGCGCGCACGTCGTCGCGCGTGGAGGACATGAAGTCGAACCTGCGCTGCGCCCCCTCGGGGTAGACGACCGCGAAGCCCTCGCGCTCGGCGATCGCGTCGAAGCCTGTGATCGCCGCCATGCGGTCCGCGTTGTCCGCGAAGCGGTGGAGCGCCACGACGAGCGGCACCCCATCGCGCGGCGCTTGCGCGGGCGTGAAGAGGCGGTACGCGAGCTTGCGCCCTTCGTCGGTGACGGTGTGGCGGGCGGTGACACCCGGGCGGTGCGCGCACGCGGTGACGAAGAGGCCCGCACAGGCCAGGATCATCCACAGCACGCCGCGCATCGTCGGATTACGGCGCGAGAGGTTCAACGGTGTACGCCTTTCCCATCAACCCCGCCGGCTCGTCCGCCAGCTCGAGCGCGATGGGTCCTGTCGACGTGAGCAGAAGCTCGCGCAGCGAGTCCTCCTCGGTGAGCGGGAAGATCGCTCGCCCGCTCCGAGGCTCTTCGCTGTCGTGGACGTAGGGGAAGCTTCGGAGACCGAACCCGGCCAGCACGCGCTGGTCGACCCCGAAGTCGACCGATGCCGATCCCGATCGCAGGCGCAGCGGGCGCACCCTGGTTGCGGTGTCCTCCGTCTCTACCGCCATCGCAC
>ERZ1740067.2666-NODE-2666-length-10639-cov-4.566327_pt1 | contig 10639 bp, 9 predicted proteins | sample MGYA00581736_ERZ1740067 | MGnify/ENA primary metagenome ERZ1740067 (study PRJEB43018, sample SAMN04849236) | marine metagenome | isolation source: floating plastic debris | place: Pacific Ocean | collected 2008-08-27 | study: EMG produced TPA metagenomics... | reverse complement strand
GTACGACTATCCTGTCAAATGAGGTCGTGCAGAGCTATGAAGAAGCTTTTCGCCAGTATTCCTTGCGTGGGTCGGGATCGGAGTTGCCATGGTGTGAATGGCTCTTTCTCTGTCACAGTTATGCTTGTTCAAAGGTATGGCGCTTTACCCTAGCGAGCTTCAAGCGCGGCACTGAGACGGTCTTGGCTGGGAAACTTGGAGAGCTGCAGTTACGCATTATAATCAGCGGAAGCAGCGCGTGGATAGCGCTAAGGTAGATCGCCTCAACATGATCAAGGCGATAACGAGCAAGGATTTGTACTTGCGCTCTAAATAAGTCTTTCGCACAAAACTCAGAGCAAAATATTGACCCGCCAACCTCCGCAAAGTATACGCGGCAAATATGACATGCCACAGCATGGCGGAGTAGCTCAGTTGGTTAGAGCAGTGGAATCATAATCCATGTGTCGGGGGTTCAAATCCCTCCTCCGCTACCAATTTCGGCAGATGACCTTGCGGGTTTGATGAAGCCATCACCCCTTCTTTAGACGGATTATTCATTGACAAAAACCGCTTTAATCACCGGCGTTACAGGGCAGGATGGGGCATATTTGTCTCAACTGTTGTTGGACAAGGGGTATATTGTCCACGGCGTAAAGCGGCGCTCATCGAGTTTTAATACCGGGCGGATTGAAGACCTGTATCAAGACCCGCACGAAGCGGACCAACGCTTTGTTCTGCATTATGGCGACATGACGGATTCGACCAATCTGATCCGCATAGTGCAAGAAACCCAGCCCGACGAGATCTATAATCTGGCAGCGCAAAGCCATGTGAAGGTGAGCTTTGAAACGCCGGAGTATACGGCCAATGCCGACGCTGTGGGCGCGCTGCGGATGCTCGAAGCAATCCGCATTTTGGGGTTGGAAGAAAAGACGCGGTTCTATCAAGCCTCGACGTCTGAGCTCTATGGCTTGGTGCAAGAGGTTCCGCAGTCTGAGACCACGCCGTTTTACCCGCGCTCGCCCTATGCCGCTGCGAAACTCTATGCCTATTGGATCGTCGTGAACTACCGCGAGGCTTATGGCATGCATGCCTCCAACGGCATCTTGTTTAACCATGAAAGCCCGCTCCGTGGCGAGACCTTTGTCACCCGCAAAATCACCCGCGCTGTGGCGGCCATTAAGCTGGGCAAACAAGACAAGCTCTATCTCGGCAACATCGATGCCCAGAGGGATTGGGGCCATGCTCGGGAATATGTGCGCGGCATGTGGCTGATGCTGCAACAAGAGCAGGCGGATGCTTATGTGCTTGCTACTGGCATCACCACCCCTGTGCGCACCTTTGTGGAATGGGCCTTTGAAGAGATCGGCATCACCCTGGAATGGAAGGGCAGTGGCGTGGAGGAAAAAGGTCTCTGCGCCGAGACGGGCCGTGTGCTGGTCGAGATTGACCCACGCTATTTCCGCCCAACAGAGGTGGACTTGCTTTTGGGCGATCCGACCAAAGCGAAGGAAAAGCTCGGTTGGGTGCATGAGACCAGTGCGAAGGATCTGGCCATTGAGATGGTCCAAGAAGATCTGAGGGTCATGCAGACCGAGCAAGTGATCCGGGACGCTTAATATGTATGATCTGACCGGCAAGCGTATCTGGGTGGCAGGCCACAAAGGCATGGTGGGCAGCGCCGTTGTACGGCGAATTGGAAAAGAGCCCGTCGATGACATTCTCATAGCAAGTCGACAAGACGCCGACTTAACGCGCCAAGCGGAGGTCGAAGCCTGGATGGAAGCCCACAATCCGGACGCGATCATTGTCGCAGCGGCCAAGGTCGGCGGCATCTACGCTAACGATACCTATCCGGCGGACTTCCTCTATGACAATCTGATGATTGAAGCGAATATTATTAAGGCTGCAGCAGCCCTGAAGACCGAAAAGCTGCTGTTCTTGGGCTCGTCCTGCATCTACCCTAAGATGGCGCCGCAGCCGATTAGCGAAGACGCCCTCCTGACCGGCCCACTGGAACCCACGAACGAATGGTACGCCATCGCTAAGATCGCCGGCATCAAGCTGTGCCAGGCCTATCGCAAGCAGTATGGCCATGACTTCATGTCCGCCATGCCCACCAATCTTTACGGCCCGGGCGACAATTATGACCTTCAAAACAGCCACGTCATTCCCGCGCTGATCCGTAAGGCGCATGAGGCCAAGCTAAGCGGCGCCAAGGAGATGGTGGTCTGGGGCACGGGTAGCCCAAGGCGAGAGTTTATGCATGTGGATGATCTGGCTGATGCGCTGGTGTTCTTGCTCAAAAACTATTCCGGTCACGACCATGTGAATGTTGGTGTTGGTGAGGATGTGACGATCAAGGAGCTGGCGGAGATAGTGTGCGACGTGGTTGGCTTTCGAGGTGAGCTGATATTTGATACCTCCAAACCAGATGGTGCGCAGCGTAAGTTAATGGATAACAGCAGAATGGCTGAATTAAACTGGTCTCCGAAGATAAGTTTGCGGGATGGTTTATTAAGAGTGTATCCGGTATTTGCCCGTCAAATCAACTAGAACACATCACCGCGGTGATACTTGATCAAATAAGTTCGTTTGCAACATCAGCACACTAGGGCGTAAAATAATGTCGAGCACACAGATCAACTGGGATAAAGTACTTGTAAGTCTACGTTCGACGGATTGCAGCCTTGCAGAGTTCTGCTTGCGACATCCCTTAAAGGCGCTTGACTTTGCGCTAGCGAAATACCTGGGAAGCCAGCGTGAAGTGAAAGCTGATTTGGCTTGGGGTGATCAACTTTCCGTCGTGTTACCTGACGTGGTCTCGCGACTGCTGTATCGTTACGGAAAATACGAAACGGATATGACCAGTTTTTTAATATCAGAGCTAACGCAAGGTCACTGCTTTGTCGATATCGGTGCACATATCGGTTATTTTAGTTTATTGGCTAGTAGACTGGTTGGTTCGTCGGGTAAGATTTTGGCGTTTGAACCAACGCCGCGTACACGTCATGTTTTGCGGCAAAATCTTCAAAACCAAAATAATTGTGATATTATGAGTTGTGCTGCTTGGGCTGAAACAAGCGAGTTGACTTTTAAAGATTACGGCTGGCGATATAGCGCATATAACGGTTTTAGCGATCAGCGTCTAGGTGAAGTCGCCGCGAAAGACTATTTAGTACGAGCCCATTGCGCGGATGACATTATAGAGCATGGAAATTTGAGTCCGGATTTTATAAAAATTGATGTCGAAGCTGCCGAACTTTTTGTGTTGAAAGGGCTGAAGCGCACCTTGCAGCGACACTCCCCCATCGTAACTGCTGAGGTAGGTGATTATACGCCTGGTGCGCCCAAATCTTCCGAGACCGTTATATTTATGGAGTCTTTCGGGTATGAACCCTTTGAGTTTGTTGATGGGCGGCTTCAAAAGCATAATCGCAAAGATCGCTATAAGTTTGACAATCTAATTTTCAAAAAGCAGTCTTAGTTTTGGCGGCTATAGCTTAAGCGCTCGCACATTATAGACCATAAGAAAACGGGCGTTGAAATGAAATTTCGGCGCCACATTTTTTTTGGATTACGGCGTAACCGGTCGATCCATTCCATATTTAAGCGTAGCATCCATCTTGGAGCACGCGGTACCGATCCTGCATAAAAGTCAAAGACGGCTCCTATAGATCCGATGACCGTAACGTCTAAAGCCGATTTATTGCGAGCGACCCAAAGTTCTTGTTTTGGGGCGGTCATGCCAACCCAAAGAATCTGTGGTGCAAAATCGTTGACGGCAGAGCACAATGCGCGATCCACCGAGGCGTCCCAGTCGCCAAATGGCGGTGAAATTGTCTTTACACTAATTTTAGGGAAATCAGACTTCAGCCTATTTTGAATAGCAGAAAGCGTCGCCTCTGTTGACCCCAAGAAGCAGACACGCGGTGTTTTTACGGCGCTTTCTAAGCACTCCATAAGCGCTGAAAAATAATCGAAACCGGTTATGTGTGGTGGTGTTTTTCGGCCAAGTATTTTTGAACCAAGAATGATGCCTGAACCGTCCGCGATTAAGTGGTCAGCTGATCCCAAAGCCTTTTTGAATTCTTGCAGACTCCTAGAAACTACAATGGAATGCGGATTTAAACAGGCACAAACAAGTGGCGCTTGGCTGTTTTGTTTCAATCGGCTTTCCGCTTCTTGAGCAAGCTCTTGCACCGACCGCATATTTACGTCATAGCCTAGCACCTGGCACTCATAGTCTTATCGCTAGCTATTCTCAATGTGTTTAGAATTTTTGTTATTGTGTAATATGCTAGACTATTAGATTATTCAAATATTATATCGCGGGTGCCTTAAGACTGTGCGCGCTAATATGATAGTGTCTACTCGTATTCCTCATAGAGAACCGATGCGGCTCTTTGGGTTCTGTGCGGATTACACATTTGCTCCGTCGGAGCAATTCATTCTAACAAAAGCTGATACCCTTTTTTGCAGGTCGGATGCGATAGACTGGACACCATGACATGATGCTGGCATTCACATGTCAATGCTAGTGCGCCTCGATTAAACAGTGGCTCTAATATCGCGCGGATATTTCAGCTCCGGTATTGGTTTGTTCAGCATTGTTTGTAACAAAAGGAACGGTTGACGTTTATAAGACGTAGACTCAGAAACAATGCAAAAAACGACCGTGTCAATCGTGCAGCGTCGCCTCACGCACTATAGAGTCCCATTATTCGAATTGCTCCGCAGGGAATTGGCCCCATTCGATATTGATCTCCAACTACATGTTGGAAACGGGACGCAAGCTGAACAATTGAAGCGTGACTCCGGTGTGTTAGACTGGGCTAAAAAAATCCCGACCCGTTATTTTCTTAAAGATCGTTTATGCTGGCAGCCTGTACTTAAGCTCGCGCGTCGATCTGACTTGCTCATAGTCACTCAGGAAAATGCACTGTTGGCCAATCACATATTGTTGTGGCAACCGAGATTATTTAAGTTGGCGTTTTGGGGGCATGGGGCGAACCTACAGGCTAGCGCTGGTTTCAGTTTCTCTGAACGCTATAAAAAATGGACAACGCGCCAAGTGGATTGGTGGTTTGCATATACCGATTTAAGTGTCGACCTTGTCTGTAATGCCGGTTTTCCCGAAGACAGGATAACCTGTCTAAACAACGCAATTGATACCAGTAGTTTGCAAGATGCGATTGATAACGTTACCAGCGCTGAGGTTGAGGCACTAAGCGCTGACCTCAATATGACCGGGGGGCCTGTAGGAATGTTCCTTGGCTCCCTTTACAAGCATAAACGTCTGGATTTCCTGATCAAGGCTGCGACCTTGATTAAACGCCAGATACCTGATTTTCATCTTGTGATTGTCGGCGATGGACCCGAGAAGGATCATCTGCGCAGCTTAACAAAAGACCATTTGTGGGTTCATGTCGTAGGGCCAAAACACGGAAAGGAAAAAGCCGCTTACTTAGCCATTCCCGACTTGATTTTGAATCCGGGGTTGGTGGGCCTTAACGTCCTGGACAGTTTCGCGGCCGGCGTCCCTATGGTGACAACGCAATGCGGTATACATAGTCCAGAAATCTCTTATTTGTCAGACGAAAATGGCATCATAACAGACAATGATGTGCAGTCTTACAGTCAAGCTTGTATCGATTTGATGGCAAACCGCAGTGAGCGGAAACGTCTTTCAATTGGATGCAAGCATTCCGCAAGGCAATACTCACTGGAGAGCATGTCGAAAAACTTTGCGCAAGGGATCCTTAGTGTTCTGAAGGCATGAAAGTTTTACTTGTGCATAATTTCTACGGCTCTGCCGCACCTTCTGGGGAAAACGCTGTTTTCGAACTAGAGCGGCAGATGCTGCTTGATAATGGCATTGATGTATGCTGTTTCACGCGACATAGTGACGATATCCGAGCCAAAGGTATGTTCGGTAAAATCGTTGGTGCCGCCGCCACGCCCTGGAACCCTTTTGCGGTAGGCGCATTTCGCAAAATTTTGCATGAGTATCGTCCGGATGTAGTGCACGCCCACAATACCTTCCCGTTAATTTCTCCGGCTATATTCCCTGCTTCCAAAGGCGTGGCACGTGTCTTGACATTGCATAATTATAGGCTCCAATGTCCAGCAGCTATTCCGATGCGTGATAGTAAGCCTTGTATCTCTTGTATCGAAAGTCGAACGGTTACCCCAGCCTTGACTCATGCGTGCTATCGGGGAAGCCGCCTTGCGACACTTCCTATTGCAGCCAAAATAGCTCTAAATAATGTTCGTGGAACTTGGCGGCATGACATTGAAAGATTTATTGCACTTTCGGAGTTTCAGAAGGAGTTAATGATCAAAGGTGGCTTGCCGGCGAAAAAGGTGACTGTAAAGCCCAATTTTTACCCAGGAGTGCCAAGCCGAATTCCTTTTGACTCTCGCCCCCAGCGTGTTGTTTTTGCTGGAAGGGTCGGCGAAGAAAAAGGTGTTCAGGACCTCGTGGCAGCCTGGCGTATGTGGGGGGCGGACGCGCCAATGCTTCATATCGTTGGTGATGGCCCGCTTTTAGAGACTTTAAGGTCTGAGAGTGCCAGCTTAACAAATATTCGATTTCTTGGGCAGATGACTGCACAGGAGGCGGAACGCCAAATAGCGAATGCACGTCTTCTTGTCGTGCCGTCTCGCTGGTTTGAAGGATTTCCAATGGTCGTGCGTGAAGCGCTTGCCTTTGGCGTCCCGGTTGCTGTCGCGAATCTCGGCCCACTGCCCACAATTGTGTCGCCAGCAGGAGGTTTGACTTTCAAACCCGCTGATCCCAAAGATCTGCTCTCGCAAGTGCGAAAACTATGGTCAGAACCGGAGGTTTTGCGTAACGCTTCTGATCTGGCTGAGTGCGAATTTGAAAACAATTATACTCAGAACCGTAACTTTGTTCAACTCATGGACATTTATGCTGCGGCACGGGCTGAGATCACTTAGCAAACGAGGATGCAGGATATTTAGGGAGCTGATCATAACTCTAATCACATTGACCTGGTTGTACTGTGCCCTGTTCACACGCACGTTGAGGGCGGATACCCATTGTGTTGCTACGGCGTAATTCTTGCGCGCCATGTTTAAAACTAGCATATGTCCTAAACAACGCATTGCACTTGGGTATTGTATCTCCGTTGTAAAATCTAACACCGATTATTCCCTTTAGTGGTATGCCATTGCCCGCACTAGTTCATTGGTCGATGTGGGCTTAATCAGCGCTTATTTTGACCACCTAGCCTAACGTTTCATGTTGGTGAAGTATTATAGCGAAAAAAAGGATCGTCCAATTGGTTGCGAAAATAATTCGGAGAGTAAAAAATAAATTAAATAGTTTGAGATTTGCGCCAAAGGTTGTCGTAGCTCGAGAAGACAATCTTAAGTTCTTGGGAACACCCTATGGCGGCTGGCATTTTAGAGATACACCAGATTTACACGGATCGACGATTATTAGTGCTGGCTTGGGGGAAGATGGGTCATTTGATGTAGAGTTCGCAAAAACTTATGGCGCAAAGGTCATTATTGTGGATCCAACACCACGCGCAATTGAGCATTTTGAATTGATTCAACGCCGTATCGGTTTGGCTGCAAGCACGGTTTATGTATCAGGCGGTCGGCAACCGGTGGACGCTTATCCTTTGGATGGCATTTCAAATGAGCAACTAGTCTTAATTGATAGGGCTCTTTGGAGTGAAAAGAAGACGTTAAAATTCTACCGGCCGTCTAACCCTAAGCATGTTAGTCATTCCGTTGTAAACTTTCAGAATAATTATTCAGAAGATACTCCATACATAGAGGTGAATTCTATAACCATCCAAGAGATAACCGAATTATATAAAATAGATAAATTAGAGATTTTAAAACTAGATATAGAGGGGGCCGAAATAAGCGTTTTACAAAATATGATGTCGACAAATTTGAGGCCAAATCAGTTACTCATTGAATTTGATGAACTAATAAAACCATCAAAAATATCGCGTAATAATTATTATGAAATAGACAATATACTTCGTAAAAACCATTATAAGTGCATAGATTTTGATGGAAAATCAAATTTTTTATATGTCATGTAGAAAGATTTATATTAATATTAAAATAGTCTTCTGTTGTTATGATTTTTTTTCTATTTTTAGGTGACTGCCGAACCCCATCAAACTTTAAATCTATTTTTTTTGGAAGGTTTTTTATTCCAATTATTTTTAAAGATTCAGCCAATTTTGAACTATCCTCCATTACACTCTCGTATTCAAGAACAATTACTTGATTTGATGATTTTAATTCTATTTCCTGCCAAAATTTATAGTATTCGTTGTAGTCTTTTTGTATTATTCTTAGATTCGATATGGCTTCGTCCTTATTTTTGAACCAGCCGCACTTAATTCCCCAATTTGCGATCGAAACAACTGCATTTTCTGGCCTTTTTTTTATCACGATATGCGGGGTACTTTGTGGATAGCTGCAAATCCTATTTATCTGTTCTATGCTATTCGCAGAAATCTTGTTTCCATAAAGAGGTAGAAGAAATTGTGGAATGCTATCTTTCGAAGGGTACCATCTATAGTGTTTATGCCTTGGATCATTTCTTTGCGGATCAGTGCCATTTATAGTATCAAGGCCAAGTTTTTTTAAGCACATGAGCAAATAGTTGGTGCCGTTCCTTTGCATTCCGTGGTGTGCGATCCAATCTTTACGTCCTAAAACCAGCTTTAAACTGATTACTTTGCCGCCAGCGTATGGGCTGAGGTTTCCTAGTATTCGTCTAATCACAGAGCGTATGCCATTTTATAAATATATCTTATTGTAAGGTGGTATGGTTATGCTGTAGCGCAATTTTACATCCATTCATTTTTTTACACCTTAGCCCCCTAGCAGACTTTATCGATTTGATTTTCCGCGTATTGCTATCCATTGCCAAATGCCTTTTATGTACGGAATAACAAAGCTCACGATCCATAAATAACCGCCATAACGCGAAGTCATGTACCACCAATCCTTGGGCGGCAATATTTTGGGGCTGGCTAAGTGCTGTATCTGTTGTTTGAACGTCCTCTGACGCATTTTTATTGCGCTGTCTATGGGGCTGATAACGCATATGCCGACAGGATTTGGTAGGAGGCGAATCTCAAAGCCTTCGCGATGTGCGCGAAAGCCGTATTCGATGTCTCCCATGGCGTGTTTTACGGCACATGAAATGTTCCCAACTTGCTCGCAAACGCACCTGGGAAGCACCACATAATTACCGTTCAGAGTATCACAGAGAAGGTTCTGTTGGTCAATTCGGGGGTCCACCCTCTCAAATTTGAGTTTGCGAACCTTGTGTCTATATCGCAAGCCGCTGTAGGTTACTGAGCCGTCCTCTTTGTCCAGCGTCGCGCCGACCAGGATCGAAGTATCTTCATGGCTTGCTTTCTTGATCGCTTGATATGTCTCGTATAACGCGTTGGGAAATAGTTCCACGTCGTCGTTAAGCCATAGCAGAAAATCAAACTCCGTTTGCATTGCGGACTCAATTGCTTTACGCATGCCACCACTCCAAAAGAGGGTTCCATCTCCAGAAAGTATATGAACATCTGGAAACTGCGCGCGCACTGCTTCCGACGTTCCGTCAGACGAGCCGTCGTCAGTAAGGTGGATGCGCAGGTTTATGGCGTCTGGGCAGCTTGATTTCAGATTATTTAGGCATCGAAGTGTTTGGCTTTTACGGTTAAAGCAGGTGATAGCCACTGCAATTTCCATAACGTTCATTAATCTTGTCTCACTGAGGCGCAGCCTTTGTTTTAATTAAAGATCTATTTCCTACAAATTTCCATCACTGGTCTCAAGAGGCAAGCATGCCGCGGTGTTTTGCGAGGTTCTAATTGGCCTAAAAATTACGAATTAGTCTCCTTGTGTTTTTATCAACTTTTTAAATTCAGTTCTTTTGACGGCTATAAAACCACGTTAATTGTAATCCTATTTATTATATCTACTAAGCTGATAGACAGTAATGAAGAACTATTATCTGTAAAAGTCCAAGGATTTTGACTGAATCTATAAAAAAAAGAAAATAACCCTAAAAATAAAATCAAAAGAAATGGCCATCTGTAAAATAAAAAATCAATTTTCGTGATTGCACTGCAAAATACTAAAGCGCGAATAATATCTACTACTACGTAAAATCGTAAAAATAGAAGAGAATAATTTTGCGTAAAAAATAAGAACCCAATATAAATTTTTAGCAGATTTATAAAAAATTAATCCCATTTTGATAAACGACCCAAGTATACGCACAAAGTTATGTAGCTAGAGATAAGAATGATGTCCAAAGCGATTAATAGCGTTGGAACGGACCCATCATCTTTTGAAAAAGTCGCTGCGATCAGGTCAAGCTCGTTCAATATGGGTTGCGCGGCTAAGCCTATGGTAAGAGCGGCAACGGGTGCCACTATGAATAAACGCATTGAGACGCCAGCGATTGCAGCTATTGCAACCAACGCAAGTGTAGAGATATGAAAGCCAACAGATAGTGCAAGAATAAATATAGCAACGCTATATCGACGCTTAAAAAAAAATGATAAAGATAAAAAGAAAAAGCTTATACCTAAGTATTGTCTAAGTAAATACACTACCCATGAAAAATTAATAGAAAAGCAAAAAGTAC
>ERZ1740067.2665-NODE-2665-length-10642-cov-4.948805_pt1 | contig 10642 bp, 10 predicted proteins | sample MGYA00581736_ERZ1740067 | MGnify/ENA primary metagenome ERZ1740067 (study PRJEB43018, sample SAMN04849236) | marine metagenome | isolation source: floating plastic debris | place: Pacific Ocean | collected 2008-08-27 | study: EMG produced TPA metagenomics... | reverse complement strand
CATGACACAGGATGTGGATTTTGAAACAGCGGTTCTAGGCGGGAAAGTCACTGTCCCGACGATCCATGGCAGCGTGGCAGTTAAGATTGCGCCTGGCACATCGAGCGGCAAGACCGTTCGTCTCAGGGGAAAAGGCATTGCGCCAAAGACTGGCAGCCCCGGCGATCAACTGGTCACCTTTGCGATTTCCATTCCGGAGGGCGACGCCGACCTGGAAACAGCAATCCGAAAATGGGCCAAGCAACGTAAAGGGGCCAAACAGGCTGCTTAGCGATAGCTGGCAGCCCGGGCATCCATTGAGAGACCATTTTGGTGCTGCGCCATTTCTATACCATCACCGCAAGAGCAATCAGAGGCTTTGCCCGTGATGGCGGCGTCATGATGGCAGGGCACTTGGCCTTCCTCGGGCTCTTATCTTTGTTTCCCTTTGTCATCTTCACGATATCCGTTGCCGGTCTGTTTGGCGAAACAGAATCGGGCCAAAACGCCATCATCTTGATGGTCAACGCCCTCCCAGACGAGGTTGCGTCAGTAATTTCCAAGCCAATACAGGACATTTTAGGCGGTGCGCCAAAAGGGGTGCTCACCATATCCGCACTGATTGCTCTTTGGACGGCCTCCTCTGGACTGGACGCAGCGCGGATGGCGGTCCGCCGAGCCTTTCATTGGGCAGAAGTGCAGCCCATTATTAAACGGCGGCTTCAAAGCACGGCCATTGCCGCTGTAGCACCGCTTCTGGTGCTGGCGGCGATGTCTATTCAAGTCATTGGACCGGCGCTGTGGTCGATGTTTGGCGGGGATATTTTGTTCAGCAGCTCAACGGAAACACTGTGGCGTTTGCTTCGGCTTGCCATTGCGCCAACCATGCTGTTGTTTTTGCTCGCTGCCGCTTATTTCATCTTCGCACCCTTTCGCATTCGGCCAATCGCCGTTTGGCCCGGTGCTTTCGTTGCAGCGATATCCTGGTTTTCCATTGCTAATGGGCTCTCACTTTATTTACGCAACTTGGCAGACTATCAGGCCACCTATGGCTCCCTGGCTGGCACCATGGTGACCCTGCTTTTCTTTTTCTTCTTGGGGCTTGCCTTCGTGTTCGGGGCCGAGGTGAATGCCGCCGTGACAGAGAGCAGGTCCGGCAGTGTCACAGCGCCATCAAAAGAAGCGGCCAGCCAAACACAGCTGCGGCCAGACGCCTGACCCGCTGCTTTACGCCTTGCCAACGAGGCGTTGCTGACTATGGTGCCCAGCGAACAGAAACGGGCAGAAATGCATGAGCATCAATAGTTTCGGGCGGTTCTTCAAGGTCACGACCTTTGGCGAAAGCCATGGGCCAGCGCTTGGCTGTGTGATTGATGGATGCCCGCCTGGTGTTGCCTTAACCGAAGGCGATATCCAACCCGCGCTAGATGCCCGGCGCCCAGGTCAGAGCCGCTATACAACCCAGCGGCAAGAAGCAGACGCCGTCAAAATCCTCTCAGGCACCTTTGAAGGGGTGACGACCGGCACGCCCATCATGCTGCTCATTGAAAATACAGATCAACGGTCAAAAGACTATTCGCAGATCAAAGACAAGTTTCGTCCTGGGCACGCGGATTACAGCTATTTGGCCAAATATGGCATTCGTGACTATCGCGGCGGGGGCCGCTCCTCCGCACGCGAAACGGCAGCGCGCGTTGCCGCTGGCGCGGTGGCACGTCAGGTTCTTGGCAGCGGGATTGCTATCCTCGGCGGTCTGGTTGGTATGGGGCCACATGCTTTAGCCGATGATGCGCGCGACTGGCCTGAAGTCTCTGAAAATCCGCTGTTTTGCCCCTCTAAAGAGGCTGCAACACAGTGGGCGGACTATCTTGATGAGGTGCGTAAAGCCGGCTCATCGGTTGGCGGGGTGATTGAAGTGGTTGCCAAAGGCGTTCCGGCTGGCTGGGGCGCCCCGATCTATGGCAAACTCGATGGTGACATCGCGGCGGCCTTCATGTCAATCAACGCAGTTAAAGGCGTTGAAATCGGCAACGGCTTTGCCGCTGCCGCCTTGTCCGGTGAAGCGAATGCCGATGAGATGCGCATGGGCGATGGCGGGACCCCAGAATTTCTGTCCAACAATGCTGGCGGCGTTTTGGGCGGGATTTCGACCGGGCAAGACATCGTTGCTCGGTTTGCAGTTAAGCCCACCTCCTCGATTTTGCAGCCACGCAAGACGATTGATCGCAGTGGTTCAGACACCGATATTGTGACCAAAGGCCGTCATGACCCTTGCGTCGGCATTCGCGCTGTGCCGGTCGGCATCGCCATGATGGCCTGCGTCCTAGCCGATGCTAAGCTACAGCACCGCGCGCAAACAGGCCGCGAAGGTCCGGCGGATACTATCGGCGGCTAAACCCAGCCACCAACTCGACATGCGTTGACCACAAAAACTGACCAACGGGCTGGATAGCGCCAAGGCTGTACCCGCCGTCGACCAGCAAGCGCGCGTCCCGTGCGAATGTTGCCGGATTGCACGATACCGCAGCAATGATATCGACATTGGCGTTCGCCAGGTTGGTGCTTTGAGCCTTCGCACCAGCGCGAGGCGGATCAATCACGACGGCTTCAAAGGTGCGCAATTCATCAGCTGCGAGCGGCCTGCGGAACAAATCGCGATGGTGGAGCGTGACGGATTTCATGCCCTTTGGCCGCTGCGCCCGTTGCATCGCCGAGATAGCCGCCCCACTCCCTTCAAACGCGTCAACGCGCGCTTTGTGCGCTAAGGCGTAGCTGAACGTCCCAAGTCCGCTAAAGATATCAGCGATACGCTTCGCATCTCCCATGAGAGTCTTCACGCAGTTTATGAGCGCTGTTTCGCCGTCCTTCGTTGCTTGCAGGAAAGCACTGGATGGCAGCGGCACACGTACACCGCTTAACGTGATTGTGGGCAGTTGCGCTTGCCACAAGATTTCTCCATCTGCATCGCTGATGCTGCAGCAATCAGGAAGACGTTCCGCCAAAGCCGCTGCTTCAAGACGCACGGTGACATCATCGACATCAATACCTGAGAGCGTGATTGCAAGGCCTTGATCAGTTTGGGTTAAGTGGGCCCGTCCATCCGCTTTCTTTGCCAGGTCTTTATCAATAAACCGCCGAAACGCTGGAATGTCAGCGACAATCTCCGCTGAAATAGTCGCGCACGCATCCAGGTCGACCGTATGGTGACTGCGTGCCGCTGAAAACCCGACCTGCAATCGCCCACCCGACCATCGCGCGACAAACGTGGCGCGCCGCCGGCTTTGCGGAGGACTGACAATGGCCGGAAGAATGTCTGCATCCAATCCATGCTGTGCCAGGGCGCTTCTGATGGGCGTTTTGAGCCAAGTGGCATAGGTCTCGTCACTGACATGTTGCAGATTGCAGCCGCCGCACGGGCCATAATGCGGGCAGCGCATCTCGGCACGCTCTGGTCCAGGGTCTAGGCGAACCAGCTTGTCATCTTCAAAATACGCAATATCCCCTGGCGCCGCGCCCGGCACATAGACCCGGCGCCCATCGATATCAGCAATGCCATCTCCACGGGCACCCAGCTCAGCCACGCAAACAGACGTCATGGCCGCTGGGCAGCGATTAGGAACTCAATATTGCCCTTTGGCCCTTGAATGGGGCTTTGAGTTATCCCGATGACCGTCCATCCGACGTCGCCAGTCACCCAGGTGGAAATAGTATCGCAAACCTCTTGATGCAGCGCTGGGTCTCTTACAACGCCCCCTTTCCCAACTTGGCCTTTACCCACTTCAAACTGCGGTTTGATAAGTGCAACAAGGCGCGCCTTTGGTGCTGCAAGGGCCAAACTGGCCGGCAAAACAGTTTTCAGCGAGATAAAGCTGGCATCGCACACGATAAGGTCCAACGGCTCAGGAATGGACTCCCCTGTTAGATGCCGTGCATTGGTGCGCTCAAGAACTGTTACGCGCGGGTCGTTGCGCAGCCGCCAATCGAGCTGGCCATGGCCAACGTCAACGGCGAAGACGTGCTTTGCCCCTTTGGTAAGCGCCACATGGGTAAATCCGCCTGTTGAGGCGCCTATATCCGTCACGACAGCGCCGTCTATGCTCCAGTCAAAATGCGCCAAGGCATGCTCTAGCTTTAAGCCGCCGCGGCTGACCCAGGGATGGTCCTTTTCCTTCAGCCTCAGATGGCTATCGGACAGAACGAGTTGACCGGCTTTTGAAACAGGCCGGTCTGCCAACAACACCTTACCGCCAAGGATGAGGGCCTGCGCCCGCGCGCGGCTGTCAGCCAGACCCAGCTCGACCAGACGTTGCTCCGCCCGGACCTTTGCCACGTCTAGCTAAGCGCCGCGCTCGTTTGTCTGAAGGTTCTGCACATCATTATGGCCGAGCGCCTTGCGCGCTGTTTCGACGATGTGCACAGCATTCAGGCGCGCTTCGTCATACATCTTGTCAGGCTTGTCCTGATCAATGAAGGTATCAGGCAAGCGCATGGTCCGTAACTTCAGGCCGTCATCCAGCAAGCCCTCATCAGACACAAAATGCAGCACATAAGCGCCAAAGCCGCCGGATGCGCCTTCTTCAATTGTGATGAGCACTTCATGGTCCCGCGCGAGGCGCCGCACGAGGTCTTCGTCAAGGGGCTTGGCGAAGCGTGCATCCGCAACAGTGGTGGAAAGACCGCGCTTATCCAAATCATCAGCTGCCTTTAGAGCTTCCTGGAGACGGGCCCCAAATGATAAAATGGCGACTTTAGAGCCTTCCCGAATAATACGGCCCTTGCCAATCTCCAGCGGCGTGCCCCGTTCTGGCAAATCAAGGCCAATGCCTTCGCCGCGTGGATAGCGAAAGGCGATGGGCCCATCGTTGTAATGCACAGCGGTGGCCGTCATATGCATGAGTTCAAGCTCATCCGCAGCTGCCATCACAACGAGATTTGGCAGCGTGCACAAATAGGCGACATCAAAACTGCCCGCATGGGTTGGGCCATCTGCGCCAACCAGCCCCGCCCGGTCCATAGCAAAACGGACGGGCAAATTCTGGATAGCCACGTCATGCACCACTTGGTCATAGGCGCGCTGCAAGAAGGTGGAATAAATCGCACAGAATGGCCGGTATCCCTGCGTTGCAAGGCCAGCGGCAAAGGTCACGGCGTGCTGTTCGGCAATGCCCACATCAAAGGCGCGGTCTGGAAACGCCTTTTGAAAAGCATCGACGCCAGTTCCAGAAGGCATGGCGCCCGTAATGGCAACGACCTTCTCATCTTCCTTGGCTTCCGCAATCAAGGCATTTGCAAACACCTTGGTATAACTGGGCGCTTTTGGAGTGGGTTTATGCTGCTTGCCGGTGATGACATCGAATTTTGCGACACCATGATACTTATCGGCTGAATTTTCAGCGGGCTGATAGCCCTTCCCTTTTTGCGTAACCACATGGATCAAGACAGGACCTTCTTTAGCATCCCGCACATTTTCTAAAACCGGGAGCAAATGGTCGAGATTATGACCATCAATCGGACCGATATAATAGAAGCCCAGCTCCTCAAACAACGTTCCGCCGGTAGCTAATCCGCGCGCGTATTCTTCTGCACGCTGGGCCGCCTTCGCAAGGCTGGATGGCAAACGGCGCGCGACCACCTTGCCGATATCCCTTAGGGACAAATAGCTGTTCGAGCTTAACAGGCGGGCCAAATAAGCCGACAGGCCACCAACGGGCGGTGCGATCGACATGTCATTGTCATTGAGAATAACGATGAGCCTGTTTCCAGCTTGCTCGGCGTTATTCATCGCCTCATAGGCCATCCCAGCAGACATGGCGCCATCGCCAATCACCGCAATCGCGCGCCGCGTGTCTCCAGACAACTTATTGGCGACCGCCATCCCTAGCGCGGCGGAGATAGACGTTGAGGAGTGCGCGGCGCCAAACGGATCATATTCGCTTTCCGCGCGCTTGGTGAAGCCAGACAGGCCACCACCTTGGCGGAGGGTGCGAATACGGTCACGGCGACCAGTCAAAATCTTATGAGGATAACACTGGTGCCCCACATCCCAAATCAGCTTGTCTTCGGGCGTGTTGAAAACATAGTGGATAGCCGTCGTCAGCTCGACAACGCCCAATCCTGCACCCAGATGGCCGCCAGTAACGCTGACAGCATCAATCATCTCTAGGCGCAATTCATCCGCCAACTGGCGCAATTGCGCTGGCTTCAATTGGCGAAGATCAGATGGATATGTGATCCTATCTAATAGGGGGGTGTCTGGACTAGACATATGCTCTCCCGCTTTCCAGCGACCTCTTATGCTTCGGCGTGCTTTTCAATCACGCTCTATCCACTGTGCCCCTGCCGTTCAATCAGGGCAATTATTTGTCGCGCGTAATGACAAAACGCGCAACACCACGCAAGAGCGAGGCTTCTTCACCAAAATCCTCAATATGCTCAAGCGCTTGTTCCACCAAGTATTTCGCTTGTGCCCTAGCCCGGTCTACCCCTAATAGCGAAACGAACGTCGCTTTGCCTGCTTCTTCGTCCTTCTGTGTTGCTTTTCCCACACTTTCGGGGTCCCCCTCCACGTCGAGAAGGTCGTCCGCAATTTGGAAAGCCAGGCCAACATTTTGGGCATAGCCGCGCAGCGCTTCGCGATGATAGGGGTCGGCCTTACCTAAAATCCCACCAGCTTCCACCGAAAAACCTATCAAAGCGCCTGTCTTAAGGCGCTGCAGATGCGTGATGGCACCTAAGTCCAGCTCGCTTTCCGTTTCGGCGGCAATGTCGATCGCTTGACCACCCACCATGCCGCCAAAACCTGATGCCCTGGACAGCGCTGCTACCAGCTCAACTCTAACGCGTGGATCGGCATGGGTTTCTTCACTGGCGAGCAACTCAAAGGCCAGGGCTTGTAGGCCATCGCCGGCAAGGATGGCCGTTGCATCGTCATAGGCTTTGTGAACAGTCGCCTTACCACGGCGCAAATCATCATCATCCATGGCTGGCAGGTCATCGTGAATCAAGGAATAGGTGTGTATGCACTCCACCGCCGTTCCCACTTGGATGGCAGATGATAAATCAACACCAAAAAGCTGCGCTGACCCGACAACCAGTAAAGGCCGCAAACGCTTGCCAGCGCCAATGCTGGCGTAGCGCGTCGCCTCCATCAAGCGGTGCTCTAGCCCATCACTTTGCAGCAAAACCGCATTAAAGCGGCGGTCCACAGCTGCTGCGGTTTCCCGCATCGCTCGAAACAGCGCATCGGATTGATCAGAGACGGCCGTCATTATTAGCTATCAATCGGCTCACGCCCATCCGCTGAGTCGCCATCAGCAGATCGGATTTTCTCTATCTTGGCTCTCGCGTTATCCAGCTTGGATTGGCAATGCTTTCGCAAAGCATCACCGCGTTGGTAAAGCTCGATGGAGTCTTCCAGGTCTACCGTGCCCGCCTCAAGCTTATTCACAATGCCCTCTAGCTCGGCCATTGCTTCCTCAAAGCTCAAGTCTTCCACAGCAGGTGCAGCTGTTTGCGTCATGGAGCGCCTTTTTCAGCGTCAAATGTTATACGGGCATTAACCCTGTTTCTGACGCTGTTCGTAGGTCTCCTTCGCTTCCGCGACAAGCTCTTTCTTAGAAAGTTTCCCAACCATTGTTTTCGGAAGCTCTGGCCGGATTTCCACATCGACTGGAATTTCGACCTTAGACAGCTTCGGCCGGATGAATTCCAATAGCTCAGCCGACGTTGTGTCTGCGCCCTCTTTTAAAGTGACGAACGCTTTTGGCGTTTCACCGCGGTAGTCATCGGGAATACCGATTGCGACGGCCTCCAATACGGACGGGTGCGCATAGAGTGCTTCTTCAATCCGGCGCGGGAAGACATTATAGCCGCTCACCAGGATAAGGTCCTTCATGCGATCGACGATAAAGGTATACCCCTCCTCGTCCATGTAGCCAATGTCGCCAGTGCGCAAACGGCCATTGACGAGAACCTGATCGCTTTCTTGCGGTTTTTTCCAATAGCCCGACATGATCTGTGGGCCTTCGATACAGATCTCGCCCGTTTCGCCAACATCAAGCGCCGTTGCCGTCTCCTCAGGATCGCAAATGACGATCCGTGTGCCAGGAACGGGCAATCCAACGCTGCCCGTCTTTCCTTCACTCAAATAGGGGTTGGCAGAGACCACACCAGAGGTTTCGGTAAGGCCATAGCCCTCCCGCAATATGGCGCCGCTGAGTTGCTCGAATTTATTCTTCAGATCAACCGGAAGCGGCGCGCCACCAGAGATGGAGAGCCGCAAGCTGCCCAAATCATAGCGCTCAAGCCGTGGATGGCTAAGCATTGCCATATACATCGTCGGCACACCGGGCATCAGCGTGATTTTCTCTTTGGCAATCGTTCGCATGACTTGGTCCAAATCAAACTTTGGCAGCAAGACGATTTGTGCGCCGATATAGGTCGATACGTTCATGACAACGGTCATGGCAAAGACATGGAAGCGCGGCAGGGCGCCCAGCATCACATCGCCGCCAAACACCATTTCCGGGTCATAATGCGCCGTTTGCACTGCGTTGATGTAAAGGTTGGCGTGGCTCAGCATCGCGCCCTTTGGAAGGCCCGTCGTGCCGCCGGTATATTGCAGCACGGCCACATCCTTCGCAGGGTCAATATCGACCGGCCGTACAGACCCATCATTGTCGGTCAACTGGTGGAAACTGATATGTGCTGCATTATGCGGGACAGTGGACGCCTCACGCCGCTTGAACACCTTGTAGAGCATGTTTTTAGGAAACGGCAGCACTTCGGCCAGTGAACCAACAATCAACTGCCGTAGACGGCTTTTCTCCATAACCTCATGGATTTTTTCATACAGCATCGTCACATCGAGGGTGACCATGATGTCGACCCCAGCGTCCTCAACCTGCTCCATAAGCTCTTCGACAGAGTAGAGCGGCGAGAAATTGACCACGGTTCCACCGGCTTTTAAAATGCCGTGAAAACAAAAGACAAATTGTGGGCAATTGGGCAAAAATAGCCCGACACGGACGCCTTTCTTAACCCCGAGAGCCTGGAACCCAGCCGCTGCTTTTTCCGCCAACGCCCAGGCTTCGCCATAGGTCCATGACCGCCCGAAGAAGTTCAGATAGGGCGCATCGGGCTGCTTGGCCGCTGAGTCTTCTAAGAGTTTAAAAAGTGGTTTTTCTTCAAAGCTTTGATGCCAATCTACACCATCTGGATAAGCTTTTAGCCAAGGGGCTTGTGGTGCATCTATGACAGCGTCCATTTGGGGCACTCCCGACTATTGGTACGGCACTCTAGTCTAAAGGAATTAACAAGCCAATCAAGCCGGTCCCCGGGAGTATTCCACAAAACCAGCCTTTGACATGGCTGGAGACGCAGTTCTGCAATAATAAGCAACACCATCCTTATAGCTACGCTCCACCAACCCAGCGCTTTCTAAAAAGCGCAAGTGCGCAATCCCCTCACCCGTCGCCATGGACAGCAGCATTGGGTTGTCGAATTTTCGTCCGAACAAAGTGTCCAGCGTCTCTAAAGCGGTTTTGGGTGTATCGAGCTTGCGCGCCAAACGCTCAAGTTTCGCGCAATGACCATTGATGAGCCCATCCAAACGCATGTGCAAACCATAGAATGGCTCATTATGTGAAGGCAGCACCAAAGCGGTATCCGGTAAAGCCTTGAACTTATGCAGGGACCGGAGCCAATCGCTCAAAGGATCGCTTTCTGGCTCGGTGGCATAGACCGACACATTGGACGAAATGCGCGGCAACACTTGATCGCCAGCAATCAGCACATCGCGCTCAGCGCAATAGAGACAGACATGCTCGGGCGCATGACCCTCGCCCACCCAAATTTCCCATGTCTTATCATCAATGCTAAGCGTCGCCCCGTCCATGAGCCGCATATAGCCAGCCGGCAGTTCCGCAACACCCTTGGCATAGTTGCCGTATCCATTCTGCCGCTGGGCATCGAGCTGCGTTTCATCCCAACCGGCGGCTTCATAAAACCGCATCAACTCTGGTGGCGGTTCATCACGCACATCCAAGCACAACATGCGCGCCATCAAATACTCTGTGCGGCTGATATAGAGAGGCGCCCCCGTCTTGCGCACAAGCCATCCAGCCAGGCCAATATGATCGGGATGAAAATGGGTCACGACGACTTTTCTTACAGGGCGCGGATCAATATAGCGTTCGAACACTTCCTCCCAGATTGCTTTGCTGTCCGGCATACCTAGCCCGGTGTCGACCAAGGTAACGCCATCACAATCGTCCAAAACCCAGAGATTGATGTGGTCCAGATTGAACGGCAAAGGCATGCGCAGCCAATGAACGCCGGGCGCGACTTCTAAAAGGGCGCCGCGCTCAGGCACCGCCTCAAAGGGATAGCTGAGTTCGGCGCTGATGGAATCTCGATCAGAGACAGTAGATGAGTCGGACATGGTCCGTATTTGGAGCGATCAGCCTGCGGAAGCAAGCTTACTAGGCCGTAAACTCATAAATGGAGACGCCCGGGATGGCCCAGAAGGTAATTTTGGGCAGGAGAGGCCTTGAAAGCGGGCCTAAAGGCCCGGTGAAAGGCTTCGACGCACCCAAAATTACCCTCTGGGCCACCGCTTTAGCGGCGCGCGAAAAATAAAGCCTGGACAGCGTCGCGTCGTCAG
>ERZ1740067.2664-NODE-2664-length-10643-cov-5.313563_pt1 | contig 10643 bp, 9 predicted proteins | sample MGYA00581736_ERZ1740067 | MGnify/ENA primary metagenome ERZ1740067 (study PRJEB43018, sample SAMN04849236) | marine metagenome | isolation source: floating plastic debris | place: Pacific Ocean | collected 2008-08-27 | study: EMG produced TPA metagenomics... | reverse complement strand
GCTTTCGCAATAGCCGTTCTCCCAGGGTGAGCCTGGTTCGATGAACAGCGTTTTCGCACTGACCTTGGGCAACCACTCCCGCACGGCCTTGGCGGTGAACTCAGGTCCATTGTCCGATCGGATATGACCGGGAACACCTCGGGCGATCATCAGATCAGCCAGCACCTCCAGTACATTTTTGCTGTTCAATCGACGTTCTACCTTGATCGCCAGACATTCCCGTGTGAACTCATCAATCACCGTGAGCATACGGAACTTGCGGCCATCACGCGTCCGATCCTGAACAAAGTCATACGCCCAGACATGGTTCCTATGCTCTGGTCTGAGACGGGTGCATGATCCATCGTTCAGCCAAAGCCTGCCACGCTTAGGCTGTTTGTGGGGAACACGTAGGCCCTCCCGCTGCCAGATCCGCCAGACGCGCTTGTGATTGACATGCCAACCGTCTTGCCGAAGCAAAGCCGTGATCCGACGATAGCCATAGCGACCATATTGGCTCGCAAGAGCAATGATGGCTGCTGTTAGCGCATCCTCATCATCCAATCGCTGAGGCTGCCGCCACTGGGTGGAACGATGTTGACCCACAGCCTTGCACGCTCGGCGCTCTGATCTGCCAAGACGGCCACACGCATGCTCAATGAACTGACGTTTGCGAGAGGGCCCTACCAGTTTCCCGATGCTGCTTCCTTGAGAATAGCCTTATCAAGTTCCGCATCAGCCAGTAGCCGTTTCAGCCGGGCATTCTCTTTCTCAAGATCTTTCAGTCGCTTGGCCTGATCAACCTTCATCCCGCGTTCGGCCGGAAAACAACGACCTGTGCGTTCTTTTCTTATCGGCCTCACTCTTTGCGCCATCTGTAGTACGTCACTGTAGTGACGCCCAAACGACGCACAACCTTGCCAACACTGACGCCCTCAGCCAGCAAGACCTCTGCCTCTCGTAACTTTGAAATGATTTCTTCCGGCGAATATCGCTTACCGCTCATCGTCTAACTCCTTTGAATAAGCCATTCTTTCACTCAACATGGCTGCATTCAAAGGGGACGGGTCACCCAATCGTCGTGCAGCTTCTCGACAGCTAAAACCGTCATCAACAAACCGAACTACGCGGATCCGAAGATCCTCCGATAAAGCTTGCATGATCCACCTCCAATAAAGGTGAATCACGCTTCGCCAGAACTTCAAACACTTGATTCAAGCTGATCGCCCAAAGCTCTAAATACTGGATATAATATCAGTAAGCAGATGTTAAAATCCAACGAGCTTGGTTTTAGCCAGCCTTCTACAATCCTATACCTCTGTTTGTGAGTGAGGAGATAAACCATCTGCATTGAGGTTATGGATTGCCACCGCTTCAATATTATCTGCGGGGATGAAGTTTAATATTTTCCCATAGAAATAAAGTTCAGTCTCGAGCGCTCGCTTACGCGTTTCAGATTTTTGGAACCCATGCTTTTCGCCTTCGAACGGTAGATAAGCCGTTGGGATTCCGCTTTCTTTGAGAGCCTCAAATATCAATTCGGATTGGTTGGGAAGAACAATTTTATCGTCCACTCCTTGAAATGTGATCAATGGCGAATTTAAGCTCTCGATACTGTGTATTGGCGATCGATCCCTATACTTTTCTTTTTCTTCTGGATAACGGCCAATGAGATGATCAAAGTAACGGGATTCGAACTTGTGTGTATCCCGTATGAGCATTTCGAGATCACTGACGCCGAAATAGTTCGCACCACCTGCAAAAACATCGTGAAAGGTCAGGGCCGCGATCACGGCAAAACCGCCAGCGCTACTCCCTCTGATCAATAACCTGTTTCGGTCGACGAATCCCTTTTCTGACAAATAAACGGCGCCATTGATTGCGTCATCAATATCTTTAACACCCCATTCGCCGTACAGGGATCGACGATAAGATCTACCAAACCCGTAACTACCCCGATAATTTACATCGAGAACGGCAAAACCGCGAGTTGTCCAGAACTGTATTTCATAGTTTAGGTATGGCAGAGAATAGAATGTCGGCCCCCCATGCATACGTACGATAAGGGGAGGTTTTTCATCACTCGGCCCGCTGAATTGTTCATTTTTGGGAGCATAGTAGTATGCATATGCAATTTCCTCACTAGTGGTCGGAAATGATAATGGTTCAGGTTGTGATATAGATTGTTTACTGAGTAAAGGGGAGTCTATACGGCGAATTGTTTCAATATCACCCGTCTCAATATCATATCGCTCTAGAACATCGTGCCCGGATGTTGATCGCACTACGATGTACACACTCTGATCTGCAACGACAAAAGCTCCAGGTTCGCCATCATTCAGTGCGATAGGTGTGAGTCTACCATCTTTGGGATTAATTCGCCCTACTGAGAAATGTTGGTTTTCAATATACCGAGCAAATATCTCTCCACTTGGCAAAAAATCATAGTGGTTTTCGCCCATCGACCAAAGAGAGAACGCGAAATCTGCATCTCGCCTATGTACAGTTGAGATCCCTCCATTCGCCCACACATGGATATTCCACCAATCCGTGCGATCACTAATGAAATATAGAGTTCTACTATCTGTCCATCTTGGTTGGAGAATGGATTCGTTCACGCCTTCATTTAGCCGTAGTCGATTGATAATTTCGCCATTGTCATCAATTTCACCTATCCAAAGTGATGTGTTGTCCCATGGTAGGTTTGGGTGATCCCATGATACCCAAGCAATCCGCGAGCCATCTGGGGACACGGAGGGGTAGGCAAAAAAATCGGCACCATCAACAAGGATGTGCTGGTCGTTGCTATTAGACCCTGACTCCAGTGGGATTGCGCAAATTGTATTTCTTGCTTCACCGTCGCGCCGGTGATCTTCCTGAACAGATATAATACGATTGCGGTGTGAATCCTTCACAAAGTCAGCAAAACGTGCGCCATCTGTATCGGTCAATTGAGTGAATTGGCCGTCCGTACTAACATTATATAATTGCTGATCGGTTCCGTTCGATACAATTACCGATTGGCCATCGGCCAGTATGGCTCGACCACCATATTCATGCACACGCGTTGCAGCACTGAACGGTTGTGGCGTAGTTTCGGCGACTCCTCCCTCGCTGGTGAAATGCATTAATGCATATCTTCCCCCTTCATGTGGTCTGTGCTCGCGCCAATGAAGGACACCGCCGTCAAACTGCAGATCAAAAAAACCGTAGGATTGACCAGATAAATCACTTGCCGATAGTGGGGATGTCCAGGTTCCATAGGGGGCAACAGTCATGGTTTTGTGATCTCCGTCTTAGTATCGCTATTAGATTTATCCCATAAGTACCTAATACGGCGCTTAAACTTAAGACCAGGTCTGCCTCAATTCCTGAGTCGCGAATTTTGCTCATCTTATCTTTGTGGAAGATATCGATCTCTAATTCGGAATCGGCAAAAATTTCTTGTGCCTTCTTCATAGATTCAACGCGAATAAACCAAAGAAGGTAGGGGTCACCCTTTACTTCAATATAGAACCAACACTCTAGCTCTACCCCTTCCCGACGCAGAGTTTCGATGACCTCATCTTGGCGTACCTCAAGTGTTGTTTTCCACTCCTGTAGGTCATCCTTGTACCCCTTTTTTAACTTAATCAAGCCTGCTGTCGATTCCATAATATCTCCATGTCATTAGTGATTGTGAATAAGTTTTGAGAGGTTTCGCAATTGGGGTGCGCGGGTATCGGCAAAGGTATAAGTATCTCAATAATAACGTGTACATAGGATTGCTGATTTACCATGAGGTGGGTGTGAAGAGTGTGTGTACTGGCACCGTCCTGGATATCAATTTTCTATATTCAAAGGCTCGTTGAGCGCCCGCTTTACCGATATAGATAGGTTAGTTGATCTCTGTCGCTTGTTTGAAAACCCTTATGTAATTTTCACCAAGAATATTTTTGACATCTACGGTGCTATATCCCGCGCTCAGCATAAGAGCCGTGAGATCTACGATCTGTTCAGGTTTGGCGTAGTTAAATCCTGGCCAGTTTGGATCCAGCGTCATAGGCCATTCTTCGGGCCGCGTTCGCGCCCAGGCGCTAAGAGGAGCGGGGTTGAAAACAACATCCAATCCAATGCCCGCATGCGTCGGCCCGACCAGTTGAACAGTGTGGTCGATATGTTTGAATAGTGTTTCGCTTGTACAAGCTTGATCACCGAGATACTCGCTTGATCCAGAAACGCCGACGAGTCCGCCAGTTTCGGCGACCGCTTTAATCTGTTCGTCCGTAACATTACGAAAACATGGGCGAATAGCGTCTGCAGTCGAATGTGTGAATGCCGTCGGTTTGGTCGCGCGTTCCATCGCCTGAAGGGATGTACGTCGACCCACATGGCTTAGATCAATGAATATGCCACCAGCCTGAAGTTTATCGACAAAAGTTCTCCCGAGGTTGGTCAGGCCACCATCATACTCCTCTGCGCATCCGCCGCCGATGGAGTTTGAATTATTAAACGCAAGAATAGTCTGCATAATGCCGAGTTTGCGATAAGCCCCAATCATATCAAGATTGCGCTCAAAACAACGCATTCCTTCAAATTGGAAGTAGATTGCGAGTTTGTTTTCGTTTTCTGCATTGATTATATCGTTGACGGATTCCGCTAGAATGTATTTATCTGGGTGCGCTAGAATTTTCGCACGTGCCCAGGCGATTAAATCAATCGCCTCAGTGATGTTGTGATTGTCACCCGCCAGAGTAACGCCCAGAACGTTGACACCAGCATCTGCGAAGCGGTCGAGCTTATCCCAGCCATTATCATAGGATTCTAGCCCCTTAAGGTCGACCGGCCAAACATTGTCCCAAACAAGAGCGTCCCGCACAATGGCTTGCGCTTCGTCAATGTGGCTTGATATTGTAGACATTTCGCGAACCCTCGTACTTGAGCTACTTCGAACGGATGGCTTTTCCGTTTATCGGAAACGCCGGGCACTTCTATTTGTTGTAAGAAGAACTCTGGCCCCGATTGTGCACCGGGAACTCTACAAATCACACTCGGTGATGACTGTCTTTGTTTTTCCTTGTCGCAAATGGATTTCGTATTGCTCAATCGAGCATACGTGCCATTGATGTTTATGATGGAGAGGGGAGGGGATGTTCTTCAGCCGATGTATTGTCCGTCGTTGCCATTTCCTGCGAATATTGTGGAATTCGCTTTTCGTGGAGTTGCAACCATATTGCGCTGAAGTCAATAAATCAGTGTAAAGATTTAATCGTACGCTCCGATTGGGCAACATCATAGATCAATGGCGCGCGGTAGAGACAGAAAACGGGGTCGTTCCCATTTCCTGGTTCGCCTTACTCCGCAGGTAACTGAAACCCTTCTGATCGGGGGTCGAGGACGGCCGTTTCCGCGACGCCCTCTACGGTTCAGACTGCCTGATTGGATCATGCAGATGCAATAGCCTTGTTGTTTTCGCGCGTGAGCCGATTTTTTTTGATCCAACATAATCCGATGGCGTGCTAAGTGCCTGTTGATATCGCGTCGACAAAAGAGGCTGGCACGCTTTCCAGCTCTGTTGCTATTGTCGAATTCCATCGGTTTAAAAAGCCGAACATCGCGATCACGGCAACGATTTCAACAACTGCTTTTTCGTTGTAATGGGTTTTGAGAACCTCAAAATCTTCATCAGTGACGGCATTTGGCGTCATACCGGCGCGCATAGCGACATGAATAGCTGAACGTTCAGCATCGGTGAAAAGTGGGCTTTCTTGATAATTCCAGACCGCCTCAATCTTTTCTTTTGATACCCCTGCTTTATGGGCGCTATGCGCAGTGTGCGCTGCGCAGTAAGAACAACCTGCTGCTTTAGATGTCGCCTCTCCGATCAGTCGTTTTAAGCCAGGGTCGATAGCACCTGGTGCGTAGATCGTATTCACGAGCGTTCCAAGCGCCTGGGCGATGTCCGGTCGCCACGCCAGGGTCAACGCCGCGTTGGAGATATAACCGGATTGTTCCTCAAATTTGGCAAGCATTTCGGCGAGTTCGGGCGCATGCTCTGGGGATCGTGGTTTGATACGGGGCATAGAAATTACTCACTTATGGGCACCTATGGCTGGTGGTGCAGGGTTCTTCTCTAGCTGCATGCGATACACACTCATGGACCTACGGCTTTTCAGGTAAAGCGATATGATACAGCATTCCTCATTATAACTATGATGACCTTTATTTATTCTCTATCGCTAGATTTGATAGCCCATAGAGTTCGTCAAACCACCATCAACAAGAAGCTCTGTACCCGTTATATAGCAAGCATCGTCCGACGCAAGGAATGCTGCAGCCTTCGCGATATCCCATGCGTCCCCCATGCGCCCAAGAGGCACTACCGCGCTGCGTTTGGCCCGCATTTTTTCAATCTCGCCACTGACCGTCTCTGTATACGCCGCAACAATTGTGGGTGTATCCATATAACCGGGTATAACGACATTTGCGCGGATATTATGAGAAGCGTTTTCGAGCGCGATCGATTTGGTGAACTGCACAACAGCTGCTTTTGCGGCGGCATATGAAGGCATCGTCACGCCAACCCATCGCCGATCAGCAATTGATGAGGTGTTAACGATTGCTCCGCCACCGCTAGCCCTCATCAAGGGGATAACACTCCGACAGGTTAAGAAGGTGCTGTTGAGGTTTATCGCGATACCGCTTTCCCATTCCTCAAGAGAATGTTCATCGATGGCTTTAATAAGGGTTACACCAACATTATTGTGAAGAACATCCACTTTGCCGTAAGTTCGGTGAACAGAATCAAAAAAGTCCTCGACGCTTTCTTGTGATGTGACATCGATGCTCTTTGCTGTGCAGGTGCCACCTTCACTTTCTATGGTGCGCTGCGTCTCCTGGGCGGCCTCCAGGTTAATATCCCCCGCAACAACGATTGCGCCTTCTCGCGCATAGACCACAGCCGCCGCTTTACCATTTCCCCATCCCGGACCGATGGATCCGGCACCAGCGACGACGATGACTTTATCTTTAAAACGATCCATCTTTTTCACATCATTCAGCGATTTGTTGGGTACGTTAAAGTAGAACTAAATTGGGCAAAAGATCCGAATATGTATCGATGCGGACGTTCCTTTGCCGCAGGCGTAATCAGCTCCAACGAAAAATGAGCAGTGGTGCTCATGTGAACTTCCGCGCTTCATACCTACTCGCAATGTTGTTGGTGATAGGATACCAAAGGTAACATTGTAGACGGACTATATTTTTTCCGCCAGCAGCGTAAGGCGATGGCGCATTGGCGCTAAAAGAAAAACGCCGGGTCAACATAGCATAGCTGTGTGACGTTTAAACAACTGTTTTAAAATGGATCTTGCCTTGTGGTCAGATGATCCGAATGAGCAAAGCCGGTTCCTTGTGTCTTGCGGAAAAATGCGTTGCTCTCGAACTCGGCTTTGCGTGGAAGCGTTGCAGGTAACCTGCGCGTAGATGTCGCATCCGAAGAAAATGAAATGAAAAGTACTCGTAACAACCAATTTGAGGGGCAAATATGCTATTAAGAACTACAGCACTCGCGCTTGTCATGTCAGCGGCGTTTAACAACGGTGGCGCACTGGCTCAATCAGGATCTACAACCGATGCGGAGGAGTTAAACGATGTTGTCGTCGTAACCGCTCAGCGTCGTGAGCAAAATCTACTCGAAGTTCCCATAAGCGTTTCAGTGATAGGCGGTGACGCAATTGAAAAAGAGGGGATTACCTCAACCGCTGATCTAGAGGCATTGGTACCAAGCCTCGACTATGGAGGAGGTTCGACACGTTCGTACACTCGACCGCTGATCCGCGGTATCGGGGATACGATCAATAATGGTACTGACTCGAATGTTGGTGTGTATCTTGACGATGTACCTTTGCCAACATTTCTAGCAGACTTTGATCTCATTGATGTTGAACGGGTAGAAGTGCTGCGTGGACCACAAGGGACTCTGTTTGGCCAAAACTCTCTTGCGGGTGCTGTCAACGTTATTACGCGCCAGCCGTCGGATGAGTTAGAGGCTGTGCTTCAACTAGGATATGGCAGTTTCGAAGAGTTCGATGCGCAAGCTTATATTTCCGGTCCGCTAAGTGACCGTGTTCGTGTTAAGTTAGTAGCCAAATATAACGAGTTTGGCGGTTTCGTGGATAACACAGCGATCGGCGGCACGGTAGATCCCAGTGAATCCATCAGTCTTCGCGGCGTCTTAACCTACGATGTGACCGACGATCTTAAGTTTGATCTCATTGCTGATTATAATGACGATCAAGGGTCTTATCTTGATTTTGTTCCCTTTGGTGAATTCGAAAAATTTGAGCCGGATGGTAACTTTAGTAATCGTGATAATGCTGGTGTGACGGCAAAGGTCGCGTATAGCGGCGGTAACTACGACATTACGTCTATTACGTCTTATCGTGAATTTACGAACAACGACTCTATATCTTCAGAGGGTATTGCGAATACGTTCCTGCATGATCAAAGTCAGCTGTCGCAGGAAATTAGACTGTCTTCGAGCTTCGGGGATAGCTTTGACTGGTTGCTGGGCCTTTATTACTACGATGAATCATTTACCCAGGATCAAATAAATCAATTTCCCCCCGTTTTAGACTTAAGGCTTGATGCGGAGATTGATACGCAGACCTATGCGGTGTTTGGCGACTTCACATATGCCGTTACCCCCAAACTCGATTTTGTTGGCGGTCTGCGCTACACGTCTGTTGAGCTAGAAGGCGGAGTCGATACGAGCTTCTTCTCTGATTTCTTCCCCGGCTTTTTCCCGCCAGTGAACTTAGCGTTTTCCAATTCTAGTGAATTGAAATTCGAGCAAGTCTCTGCTCGTGCGGCATTGCTTTATAAGCTCACGGATGATGTGTCGGTTTTCACATCTTACGCCACTGGGTTTAAGCCGGGTACGTTCTCACTATACTCTTTCCAACCGAATGATCCCCCTATTGATGAAGAAACGGCTGCTAGCTATGAGATTGGGCTTCGCGGATCTCTCTTCGATAAGAAGTTCGATTTCGACTTTACTGCGTTTTACGTCGATTACGAGGGACGTTTCTCGCTAGAAGAAGTGCCTGGAACCACGGGTGGCGTCAGCCGTTTCGCTATCAACAACCCTGGCGATGGTATATCGAAGGGCATTGAGGCGGCTGCCGGGTGGCAAGTGACGGATAACTTCCGCCTAACTACATCCATCGCCTTGCTCGATACAGAATTGCAGGATTACGTTGTTAATCAGTTCGATGGAACACAAGATGTTCTTGCTGACTTTAGTGGCAATTCCTTTGCTCAAGCACCTGACCTAAGGGCGACGATTGGGTGGGACTATACCCAATCACTCACCGATAGTCTCGACGGTTTCTTTCGTGGCCGCTGGCGGTACAACGATGAATTTTTTGTGGATGATCTAAATACAGAGGAGATTGACTCTTACAACCTTACAAGTCTGAGTATTGGTGTTCAAAGTGAGAGGGTCACGGCGTCCATTGATGCGGAGAACCTGTTTGATGAATACTACGTTATTAACGCGACAGACTTTTTCCTCGAAACGCAGGGTCGTCTAGCCACACCAGGGCAGCCACAGTCGTTCATGGCGCGGGTACGCGTTCGCTATTAGAAGTCAACATCATGCGAGGTGGTGGCGTATGTCGTCCAGACATATGTCGCCCACCTTGCTCCTTCTCGCTGGCGCGTGACTCTTATGGTCCGCGTCAGTTCTTTTATGACAGTGTTTAAATTTTGTAGAAATCTGGGATGAGATGAAAACAACAAAGCTATTTGCGTTTGGCGCTCTTGCCGTTCCTCTTGCTGGGGTGGCGATGCCGATTACCGCATTTATACCTGCCTTCTATGCCAGTCAGATGGGTTTGTCGCTCGGGACGATCGGTATCGCATTGATGGTTTTACGCATGGCGGATGTGTTTGTTGATCTTGGTATCGGCTATTTCTCTGACAACACAAAAACGAAGTATGGACGTCGTCGTCCGTGGATTGCTTTTGGCATCGTCCTACTGTTGCCATCTGTCTGGATGTCTTATGCCCCAACCGGCGATGTGGGGCTTCGATATTTGATGGTATGGGTTGGGATAGCGTATCTTGGCTGGTCACTCGTCAATATACCGTATTCGGCTTGGTCGGCAGATCTATCCTCTGAGCCGACGGAGCGTAGGCGGATCGCAGGGTGGCGCGAAGTTGGCCATCTTGTGGGTATGTTCACTGCGTTGTTTGTGCCCTTTGTTACCGCGTTTTACGGGCATGGCATTGATAACGTGACGATGAAATGGCTGGCCCTGGTTGTGTGTCCCTTACTGGTTGTGGCGGGCTGCCTCACATTGAGCATTCGTGAAAAATCCGGTCGGCAAGTCGACAAACCCAATTGGAGTGCCGGTTTAAAGTTCATGGTCTCCAATAGGCCATTTCGATGGTTCTTTTTGTTTTCATTTTTAGTGTATCTATCGGCTGCAGTGACGCAAGCGACATTTGTTCTTTATGCAACATTCTATGTTGCATCACCAACGTTGGCTGGACCTATATTCCTAGGTTATTTTGCCGCCGCTATTATTGCCACCGGGCCGGCAGTGAAGATTTCAGGCCGATTTGGAAAGCACAAAACAACAGCGGTTTCCATGGGTATATGGATTATATTGTTCTTG
>ERZ1740067.2663-NODE-2663-length-10643-cov-40.187760_pt1 | contig 10643 bp, 9 predicted proteins | sample MGYA00581736_ERZ1740067 | MGnify/ENA primary metagenome ERZ1740067 (study PRJEB43018, sample SAMN04849236) | marine metagenome | isolation source: floating plastic debris | place: Pacific Ocean | collected 2008-08-27 | study: EMG produced TPA metagenomics... | reverse complement strand
GTACCGGCCTGTCACGCCGGGGGTCGCGGGTTCGAGCCCCGTCAACCGCGCCACCTTAATCCTCGAAAAACGGGTTATCGGATCGCCTCGATCGGGCCCTCAGCACGCCCGTGGATGAACTGATCGACATACGGATCGTCGCAACGATCCATATCATCGACAGGCCCGGTCCACCGGATGCGTCCGCCATGCAGCATCGCCACATTGTCCGCAATCGCCCGGACCGAGGTCATGTCATGCGTTATGGTCATCGCCGTCGCTCCCATCTCGGTCACGATTTCACGGATCAGGTCGTTGATCACTCCGGCCATGATCGGGTCGAGGCCGGTGGTCGGCTCGTCGAAAAAAATGATCTCGGGCTCTGCAGCAATCGCTCGCGCAAGTCCGACACGTTTTTGCATGCCACCGGACAGCTCTGCTGGATAGCGGTCCGCCACGTCGGCGGTCAGGCCCACGCGCCGAAGTTTCTCTAGGGCGACCTTGCGCGCCTCAGATTTGGGCCGCTTAAGCGACCCGCGTAAAAGCCGAAATGCAACGTTCTGCCAGACGGTCAGGGAGTCGAAGAGCGCGCCGCCCTGAAACAACATTCCAAAACGCGCCAGAAACGCATCGCGATCAGCCTTGGTGACATCTTCACCGTCGAGCGTGATCTTGCCGCGGTCGGGTGCGACAAGGCCCAGCACCGCCTTCAACATTACAGATTTGCCGGTGCCCGATCCGCCGATGATCACAGTGGATGTGCCAAGCGGAATCTCCAGATCGACGCCCCGCAGGACCTGATTTTCCCCAAAAGCTTTATGAACGTCGCGCAGGCTGATCATACGGAAAAGAAGATCCCTGTCAGAACGAAATTCGCAGCCAGGATTAACACGGCGGCCGCCTCGACACTGCCCTTAGTGGCTTTGCCGACCCCTTGTGCGCCGCGGCCTGAATGCATCCCGAAATAGCATCCCATGAGGGATGCGATGAAGCCAAAAACCGCCCCTTTGATCAGCGAAGACACGATGTCCGACAGTTCCAAGAAATCGACTGTGTTACGGATGTAGGTCGCGGGATTGAAGCCAAGTGTGCCCGTCGCAACCGCGTAGCCCCCGAAGATACCAATCACATCACCGACGGCGACCAAAGCTGGAACCACCAAGGTCGCCGCAAGTACGCGAGGCAAGGTAAGGTATTTCATTGGGTTGGTCGACAGGGTCGTAAGGGCATCTATCTGCTCTGTCACCTTCATTGTGGCTATTTCTGCTGCGATGGAAGATGTCACACGGGCTGCGATCATCAGGCCGACAAGGACGGGACCGAGTTCTCGCACCATACCTATTGCAACGATTTGGGGGACGACGGCCTCGGCATTGAAACGGGCACCACCGGCATAGATCTGCAGGGCCAATGCGCCACCTGTAAAGACTGCTGTTAGGCCGACAACAGGCAGGGACAGCCAGCCGATCTGAAAGAGGCTGATCATCACCTCCCGCAGATAGATCGGCGGACGCAACAGATGGGTGAGCGTGTCCCAGGCAAAGATCGTGACCCGGCCGACAGCCGCGAGAGAACCAAGCGTGGCCTGGCCAAGACGGGCCAAAGGGTTCATGAGGAATAGCTGCGCGTGTATCGCCCACCCAAGGAGGTGAGGATTTCATAACCAATGGTTTGTGCCGCATCTGCAAGTGTGTCGACACGCTGCTGCGGGCCGAGGATGGTCAGAGCTTCGGGTGGTTCTGCAAGATCGGTCACATCGACGCCGATCATGTCCATCGAAATCCGTCCGACGACGGGGCAGGGCGTCTGTCCGTCGAAAAGACGGATCTTCGGTCCCATCAAGCGTACCAGACCGTCTGCATATCCGCCTGCGACGGTTGCAATGCGGGATGCCCGCGTGGCGGTCCAGGTGTTGCCATATCCCACTGTTTCGCCGGGCGCGACGTCGCGTACTTGTATAACGGGCAGATCAAGCCTGACGACGTGCCGGGCGTCTCGAAAGGGCAGACCGCCGAAAAGACCTATGCCGGGTCGCGTGAGATCAAAGTGATATTCCTGACCCAGCAGGATACCCCCGGTTGCAGCAAGTGAACGCGGTACGTCGATACCGTCAGTTACATCCTTGAACACCTGCAATTGCTGCGCGTTCATAGAGTGATCGGGGCTATCGGCGCAGGCGAGATGCGACATAAGAAGCAACGGACCTCTTCTAAGCACCGTTTCGCGCACCGCCTGCCAAGCCTCTGGTTCAAGCCCCAGACGGTTCATGCCTGTATCAAGCTGAATGCCGAAAGGCGCATCGGGCAGATCCCGGAAATGGCGGGTGATCTGATCTTGGGAGTTCAGTAGGGGTACAAGGTCATTCAGCCGGATCAGATCTGTGTCGCCTGACATGTGACCTGAAAAGACGTAGATACACGCGTCGGGGCCAAGCGGCTTGCGCAGCAGAGCGCCCTCTTGCGCATCGGCGACAAAGAAACTGCGCACGCCGATGCCGACCAGATTGTGCGCGGCACTGATCGCCCCCGTCCCGTATCCGTTAGCCTTTACCACTGCGCCCGTTTCGCAATCGGTCATCGCGTCAAGCGCGCGCCAATTCGACAGCACTGCGTCAGAGTTGATGTATAGCCGTCCTGTCGCCATGGCGCGGTTTTTGACAGGCAAACAGGGAAGGGGAAAGAGCAAATGCGGTGTTTGCTGCGGGGATGCGCGATTGGCTGCCATAAAGGGCAGCGTTCACGGCTGCATGAAGACGCCGCGATTGCGTTCCCAGATTTCTTCTCCGATCAGGCAATTGTAGGGCTGTTGGACGTGCGCCTGCGCGGGGACTATCCGTGGTTCCAACCCCGCGATTTCAAGAACCAGCTTGCGTCTGACGGAGGATGCAAAGGCGCTCCATTCCGTGACGGGCAGAACGAAAGCGCCCGGTCCACCGATCACGCAGCGGGTATAGTAGACATCAAGGTCCGGGATGTTCCAGTGGCTGAAGATTCCGTCATCCTGTGTCATCAGCGGGATGCCGTTGATCGTGATCCCGCGGGCCAGAACGTCATCTCGGGCTGCTTCGACGGGGGGGCCCATATTGTTTGGCCCATCGCCCGAGACATCGATCACCCGGCGCAGGCCCATGTAGGCATTTGTTTCGATTGAGGTCGCGGCATAGATCAGGGCCGAGGAAATTGATGTGCGACGCAGGCCTGTATCAAAAAACGCAGTGATGTGATCAGCCACCTTCGCTGCATCATCTGCTGACTCAATAAGCGTCCAGGGAACAATCACCCGCTGGTTGCCCGCACCGGCCCATTCCACATAGGTGAGTGCGATCCGGCCCAGCATTCCGCCACCAATTGCGGCCTGAACCTCTGGGCTGGTCAACGCTTTGGCATATCCCTGACGCTGGATCTCAAGCTCATAAGGTTGCATGGAGCGGGAGACATCAACAGCCAAAAAAAGCTCGACATCGACTTCGATTCCGTCCGCGTGAAGCGGGTTGGTTAGCATTAGCAGAAACAGCAGAAAACGCATGACACTACTGCGCGACAACCAACGCATCGAGTCCAGTAAAATCTGCGCGGGCTAGAAGTTTTGGTCGCTGCTTTGCTGCCAAGGCTGAACAAGATTGCCAAAGCGGGTGAATTGGCCTTCGAACGACAGATCCACAGTGCCGATGGGACCGTGGCGCTGTTTGCCGATGATGACTTCTGCGCGGCCGTGCAGACGCTCCATCTCTTCCTGCCACTTGGCCATGCCTTCCAGATCGTGATCACCGGGTTTTTCGCGTTCTTTGTAGTATTCCTCTCGGAAGACGAACATCACCACGTCGGCGTCCTGTTCGATCGAGCCAGACTCGCGCAGATCGCTGAGTTGCGGACGTTTGTCATCGCGGCTCTCGACCTGACGGCTGAGCTGGGAGAGTGCGACCACCGGAATGTCGAGTTCCTTAGCGATTGCTTTTAACCCCATGGTGATTTCAGATATCTCGTTTACACGGTTTTCACTGCGCCCGGTACCGCGCACAAGCTGTAGATAGTCTACCATCAGCACATCAAGACCATGCGTTCGCTTCAGTCGCCGGGCGCGGGCGGCAAGCTGCGCGATCGGCAGGGCGGGGGTGTCATCGATAAAAAGTGGGCAGGCCTCCAACGCTTTGGCTGCGTCAACAAACCTGCGGAACTCGGCCTCGGTCATGTCGCCGCGCCGGATCTGCTCGGACGGAACCTCGGCTGCTTCCGAGAGGATCCGTGCGGCAAGCTGTTCGGCGCTCATCTCCAGTGAGTAGAAGCCAACGACCCCGCCATCAATCGCCCCTTCGGAGCCGTCTGGTAGGGCCCCCCGTTTGTACGCCTTGGCGATTTTAAAGGCGATATTGGTGGCGAGAGACGTCTTCCCCATCGATGGACGGCCGGCAAGGATCAGAAGATCAGAACGGTGCAAACCGCCGAGTTTCTTGTCCATATCAATCAGGCCGGTGGAAACCCCGGAAAGGCCACCATCACGCTGATAGGCCGCATTTGCAACATTGACTGCGTCCGTTACTGCCTTCAGAAAGCTTTGAAATCCGCTTTCCGTTTGGCCCTGTTCGGCCAGCTTGTATAGCGCCTGTTCGGCCTCGACTATCTGCTCTTTCGGTTCTGACTCGACATCGACCTTGGCGGCTTTCGCGCTGATGTCCCGTCCAAGTAGGATCAGATCCCGCCGCACGGCGAGGTCATAGATCATCTGAGCATAGTCGCGCACGGCAAAGCTGCTGATGGCGGAGGCGGCGAGACGCGCGAGATAGGCGGGTCCGCCCAGTTCCTTGAGGCCCTCGTCATCCTCCATGAACGCCTTCAGTGTTACCGGGCTTGCGAGGTTGTTCCTGGCGATGCGCGATGCGGCGATGTCATAGATGCGGGCGTGGACCGGATCATAGAAGTGCTGTTCCTGGATGATCGAGGCTACCCGGTCATAGACGTCATTGTTGGTCAGGATCGCACCAAGAAGCTGCTGTTCGGCCTCAATGGAATGCGGCATCGTATCGGCATCCTGAACCGCCACGCCGGTTGGATTTATTGTTGCCACTTCGTTCATTTTTGGTTGTCCCCCGCTCGTTGAAACCGGGTCATAGCGAAGCAATCGCGCAACGAGAAGCGGGAATGAAGGTGAGGAAAAGCCTGTGTATAAGGCTGTCCAGCGGTTTCTTCTGCCCGCTATCTCGTGTTGGCGCTGCTCTGTACCACAACTTGTAGTCCGGAATGTGATTCTTCACAATTCCATTCACAGGTTTTCATCCATGCTGTCCCGGCTTCCGTCCACAGATTCCCGACACGCCTCGCGTTCAGCGGTTCTGGTAGGCGGATTGCCACTCACGCGGATTGTGAAGGAAGGCTTCGACCTCGGTCAGTGTGGTCTGGTCGAACGTATCTGATTTCCTCGCCTCGGCCAAAACATCCCACCATGTGCAAAGATGGTGGAGCCGGACGCCGTGATCGCCGAGCGTCTTTTCGGTTTCGGGAAAAATACCGTAGTAGAAAATCACCGCCGTGTGCCCACAGGTCGCCCCGGTATCACGGATCGCATCGACGAAAGACAGCTTTGAACCTCCATCGGTTGTCAAATCCTCAACCAGAAGCGCGCGCTCACCTTTTTTCATCACACCTTCGATTCTGGCGTTGCGCCCGTAGCCCTTGGGTTTCTTGCGCACGTAGGTCATCGGCAGCCCCATGCGCTCGGCGACGAGAGCAGCAAAGGGAATACCGGCCGTTTCCCCGCCCGCAACGTTGTCGAATGCCTCAAAACCCGCATTTCGCATCACCGTCGCCGTCAGAAAATCCATCAGCGTTGCGCGGATCCGCGGATAGGAAATGAGCTTGCGACAATCGATGTAGGTCGGGCTCGGCAGGCCGGAGGCGAGGGTGAACGGCTCGGCCCCGTTCAAATGCACGGCCTCGATCTCAAGCAGCATGCGGGCGGTCAGGCGGGCCATTTCGTTGGCGTTAGGGTAGCTCGAAGGGATCATGGGGGGTGCCTTTAGTTCTTGGGTCAGCTCACGGACCATTGCAAAGGAAAGCCCGGATCGAAGACCGTGACTGGGCCATCAGCCGTATCGATCCGTGACGGATAGCTGGGTGGTGTCTTGTGAAGTGTGATGCGGTCTTCGTTGGGTGGCAGGCCGTAGAAGGCAGGACCGTTGAGCGATGTGAAACCTTCCAGCCGGTCCAGCGCAGTCTCGTCCTCAAACACGTGCGCGAGGATCGACATCGTATTGGGCGCTGTGAAGCAGCCCGCGCATCCACAGGGCAAAAGTTTGTTCGCATCCGTATGGGGTGCGCTGTCGGTGCCAAGGAAAAATCGCGCATCACCTCCCGTCGCGGCTGCCCGAAGGGCCAGGCGGTGGATTTCTCTCTTCGCGACGGGTAGGCAATAATAATGCGGGCGGATCCCACCGGCGAGGATATGATTGCGATTGATCACCAGATGATGGGTTGTGATCGTCGCCGCTAGAGTGTCGTCCTGGGCCCTTGCGTATTCAACAGCATCCTTCGTCGTGATATGCTCCATTACGACGCGCAGGCCGGGTGTTGCTCGCCGGATCGGATCGAGCACCCGCTCAATGAACACCGCCTCACGATCGAAGATATCAATGTCGTGGTCCGTCACTTCTCCGTGCACGCAAAGGGTAAGTCCGATCCCGGCCATCCTCTCGAGCACCGGGCGAACCTTGTCGAAGTTGCGAACGCCAGAGGCTGAGTTGGTCGTGGCGCCGGCTGGATAAAGCTTTATCGCCCGTACTAACCCAGCGGCATAAGCCGCAGCCACATCGTCCGGGTCGGTATCTTCCGTCAGATAAAGCGTCATCAGCGGTGTAAAATCAGCGCCATCGGGCAGCGCGGCTACGATCCGATCACGATATGCTTCTGCGTCCAATTTGGTGACAACCGGCGGGACGAGGTTTGGCATGATGATGGCACGTGCAAAGTGCCGTGTGGTCCATGGCAAAACGGCTTCGAGCATCGCGCCATCGCGCAGGTGGAGATGCCAATCGTCGGGGCGGCGCAAGGTCAGTTCGGACATAGCAACCGGCTAGCATGCAGATGCAGGCTATGCCAGACCCAGCTTCCGAACTGAAGACCGCGCCTTTTGTGCCACTTGACGCGCCGTGCGGGGGGTGCAGGTTGGTCAGACAAGGGAGGATCAGGATGAGCGACACATCCAATATCGACGCGGTACAAAAAATGCTGGCAGACCAAGGCTATGTCTGCGGGCGGGCCTTGGGCACGGTGGTTTTTCTGGCCCTTCGTCTGGGGCGGCCGCTCTTCCTGGAAGGCGAGGCCGGCGTCGGCAAGACCGAAATCGCAAAAGCACTGGCCGCGGGGTTGAACAGGCGTCTGATCCGCCTGCAATGTTACGAAGGCCTCGATGCAGCAAGCGCTGTTTACGAATGGAACTTCCCGGCACAGATGGTTGCGATCCGAACAGCTGAGGCTGCAGGTGGTACCAAACGCGCGGATCTCCAGGCTGAACTTTTTAGTGACGAATATCTAGTGGAGCGCCCCCTTTTGCAGGCCATGCGCCCGGATGAGAATGGCGCGCCTGTCCTTCTGATCGACGAGGTTGACCGTACCGATGAACCTTTCGAGGCGTTCCTTCTCGAAGCGCTCAGCGACTTTCAGGTGACGATCCCCGAGCTTGGCAGCATAAAAGCACCTGAACCGCCCATTGTCGTTCTGACCTCAAACCGTACGCGCGAGGTTCACGATGCCCTCAAACGACGGTGCCTCTATCACTGGGTGGATTATCCGGATTTCGACCGCGAAATGGAGATCCTGCATGCGCGCGCGCCTGAGGCATCTGACGCGCTAAGTCGCGAGGTCGTCGCTTTCGTGCAGCAATTGCGCACCGAGGATCTGTTCAAGAAACCGGGTGTTGCAGAAACTATCGACTGGGCCAAATGCCTGCTCGCGCTCGACATGATTAATCTGAGCCCAGAAGCGATTGCCGACACACTGGGCGCGATCCTTAAATACCAGGACGATATACAAAAACTGCAGGGCTCCGAAGCCAAACGCATCCTGGATCAGGCCAAGGCATCCTTGGAGCCTGCATGACACTTCTCTGGGTCCAAAATATCCTGGGGGTCCGGGGGCAACGCCCCCGGTCGGTCTGAAATTGGCCGAACATTTGCCGCTGGATCTTCCCGAAGACCCCAAATTAGCGGGCAACATCACTCATTTCGCGCGGGCTCTGCGCAAGGCGGGTTTACCCATAGGCCCGGGCCGTGTTGTTGACGCCATTGCTGCGGTTGAAGCAGCGGGCTTTACCAGCCGGCGGGATTTTTATTGGACATTGCATGCCTGTTTCGTAAACCGACCCGAGCATCGCACTGTTTTTGCGCAGGTTTTTCGACTTTATTGGCGAGATCCCCGCTACCTTGAACATATGATGGCGGCCCTGACGCCGATGGTGCGCGGGGTTCAGGAAGACCGCGCGCCCCAAGCGGCTGAGAAGCGCGCAGCAGAAGCGCTTTTGCACGGGGCGGATGCGCCGGCACCCAACCAACCCGAACCAGGTGAGGATGAGGAGACGGCCATCGAGATCGATGCCAGTCTCACCATGTCGAAAGAGGAAAAGTTCAAGAATCTCGATTTCGAACAGATGAGCACGGCAGAGATGGAGGCGGCCAAACGCATGCTCGCCCGGATCGAGCTGCCGGTCGATCCGATCCGATCCCGCCGCACTATGGCGGCTGTACGGGGCCGCGTGGATCCCGCGCGCACCCTGCGTGCAGCAATGCGACGTGGCGGAGAGATGCGTGACATTGCCTGGAAAGCACAGCGCCCGCGTTGGCCAAATCTCATTGTACTTTGCGACATCTCGGGCTCTATGAGCCAGTATTCCCGCCTGATCCTGCATTTTCTGCACGCGGTCTCAAATGCGAAGGGAGCAGGATGGGCCAAGGTGCATGCCTTCACCTTCGGTACGCGACTGACCAACATCACCCGCCATCTGCAGCAGCGCGATGTGGATGCCGCACTCAAGGCTGCGGGGGCTGAAGCTCAGGATTGGGAAGGCGGAACGCGGATTGGTCGGTGCATTGAGGATTTCAACCGTGATTGGTCAAGGCGGGTTACGGGGCAGGGTGCAGTCGTCCTGCTGATCACCGATGGACTTGACCGAGATGATCCAGAGGCGCTCGGAAGGCAGATGCAGCGACTGCATCTGTCGACACGTCGGTTGATCTGGCTGAACCCGCTTTTGCGTTTTGACGGGTTTGCCCCGAAGGCGCAGGGGATCACGGCTATGCTGCCGCATGTGGACAGCTTTCGCGCAGGCCATTCGATTGCCTCACTGGAAGCCTTGGCTGATGTGATATCCCGCAGGGAAGATGTTGGGGAAAAAGATCGCCTTCTTAAGGCGTTAGGGGCGCGAATTTAGACAAGTGTGTCGGCGAAACTGTTTCGGTAAAGGGCGGAAAGATCTTCCAGCGGCGCTTCGCTTGCGCCGAACCGAACACAGTTACCACCAAATTTGCCGACACTCTGAATGCTAAGACCGGCTTGACCGGCTGCGACCATGAGCGCCTCGGCCTGGTCGAAATTACAGGCGATCAGATAACGGCCCTGATCTTCGCCAAAAAGGAAGGGGGTGTCGGCACTGTCGAGTGTCACTCCCACCACCGATCCTTCCGCCAGTTCGAACGCTGCGAGCGCCAGTCCACCATCGGCCAGATCGGTGCAGGCCTTGATGAGATTGCGGTTGCCGCGAATGAAGTCGCCGGCATTCTTTTCCGCGTCCAGATCGACATGCGGGGCATCGCCGTCATTGCGGCTGAAAACCTCGGCCAGAAGGGCTGATTGCCCAAGATGGCCGGTGGTTTCGCCCAAAAGTAGGGCCACATGTCCTTCGCGCACTTGGTCGCCGATAATGTCTTCGGTTGTGTCGATCAGACCGACTGCCCCGATGGTGGGCGTGGGCAGGATCGCCTGACCGTCAGTTTCATTGTAAAGCGAAACGTTGCCGGAAACGATGGGCATATCAAGAGCTTGGCAAGCCTCACCGATGCCCTGGATGGCGCCGACAAACTGGCCCATGATCTCGGGTTTTTCCGGATTGCCGAAGTTCAGATTGTCCGTCGTCGCAAGTGGTTTTGCACCAACGGCACTTAGGTTGCGGTAGGCTTCGGCAACGGCCTGCTTTCCGCCCTCGACCGGGTTGGCTTTGACGTAGCGAGGGGTGACATCGGAGGTAAAAGCCAGTGCTTTACCTGTGTCATGCACGCGGATGATGCCTGCGCCGAGCCCCGGTCTGCGCGCTGTGTCGGCCATAACGGTCGTGTCGTATTGTTCGTAAACCCATTGTTTTGCAGCATAATTCGGGCAGCAGAGCAAGGCTTTGAGACCGTCAATGGGATCGATTCCCGGCACGTCCGCAAGCGGTTCGGGATCGGTTGCGGGTATGTGCGGCCGATCATATTCCGGAGCTTCGGAGGACAGTTTCGACAGGGGCAGATCGGCCTTGATTTCGCCGTTCAGGAGGATGAGGAACCGGTCTTCGGCGATCGTTTCACCCACAATTGCGAAATCGAGATCCCATTTGTCGAAGACGGCCCTGGCTTCGGCTTCCAGTTCGGGGCGCAGCACCATCAACATGCGTTCCTGGGATTCTGACAGCATCATCTCGTATGC
>ERZ1740067.2660-NODE-2660-length-10655-cov-17.217925_pt1 | contig 10655 bp, 9 predicted proteins | sample MGYA00581736_ERZ1740067 | MGnify/ENA primary metagenome ERZ1740067 (study PRJEB43018, sample SAMN04849236) | marine metagenome | isolation source: floating plastic debris | place: Pacific Ocean | collected 2008-08-27 | study: EMG produced TPA metagenomics... | reverse complement strand
CTCTTACTCAAGCGGCTGGCGTCATAAATTAGACTTTTCAGACGTCCTCTAAGACCATCACAGGTCACCTACCGATTTGTATTCAGTTGCCTTGCACAAATGGAATCAGGCTTTATTATTAGGACCAGTGTGGTGTGATTGAGTGTAGAGGATAGTTATGCTGGCTAGACTTTCGTCCGGAAGCCGGATTGGGCGATCGCAGGAACGGCGAAAGCTGTGGCATTATAGTGCCCGCCGTCTCGATGCCAACGCCATCCAAAGGGGATTTGATATTGTTTTTTCCTCATTGGTCCTAGTGTTTTGTTCGCCCATTTATTTAATGCTGGCTGTGGCGATCGCCTTCAGTTCTCCCGGTCCTATCTTCTACGCTCAAACCCGCGTTGGGCGAAACTTCAAGCGGTTTCGCTGCATTAAATTTCGCACCATGGTCACCAATGCCGACGAAATTTTGCAAGAACTCCTCGCCACAGACCCTGACGCTCGCCACGAATTTGAAACCACGTACAAACTAAAAAAAGACCCGCGCATCACCTGGATTGGTCGCTTCCTGCGCGTCACCAGCCTCGATGAATTCCCTCAATTTTGGAACGTACTCAAAGGGGATATGAGTGTTGTGGGACCTCGTCCATTGGTGCCAGAAGAGCTACCCATGTACGGGCGTCACATTCGCCGGGTACTCACCGTGCGCCCTGGGGTAACTGGGCTATGGCAAGTCTCTGGACGTAATAATATTCCCTATGATCGCCGGGTACTGATGGATGTGTACTACGCCTCCACTCGCCACCTATTGATGGATCTGTGGATTATTCTCAAAACCTTCGGCGTGGTTTTTTCTGTTAAGGACAATGGTGCCTATTGAAACCTGTGAAGCGCAAATCATGATCAAAAAGTCGTGATCAAGACGCGTGCTTAGTTGGGAGCTAGAGGCTTTACACAGTAGGGAATCCACGTCCTTCTAAAGGAAAACAAGCCAGAAGCCGTAACCTCCGCCACCATTAAATTTGAGATTTAGCTGAGCAAAGCCTTCAGAGCCCAGAGCGCTGGTGAGGTATAAGCCTTCCTTAACCGTTCGGAATCATAGGCTATGTTGGTGAAAACTTGAGAGTCTATTGCCGTCTCGTGGGAACAATTGAAAGTACCGAAGGACAAAACCGTTGACTGTGGATGTCGCTGCACAATGGCGCATTATTTACACAATCACCACGGACTTGTCATCCCTTCACCACGATCGCAAGACGCCTAAATAACGCCAACGCTAATAACGCCACCATGACGCAATCTAAGCGAGCCCTAATTACGGGAATCACTGGACAAGACGGTTCGTACCTATCGGAACTACTGCTAGAAAAAGGTTACGAAGTCCACGGCATTATCCGCCGTACGTCCACCTTTAACACGGATCGCATTGATCATATCTATGAAGATCCCCACAAAGAAGGGGCACGGCTTCGATTGCACTATGGTGATTTGACCGACGGTACCACCTTGCGCAAAATCATCGAGATGGTGAAGCCTCACGAGGTGTACAACTTGGGAGCCCAATCCCATGTGCGGGTTAGCTTCGACGCGCCAGAATACACCGTCGACGCAGTGGGTCTAGGCACCCTGCGTTTGCTGGAGGCGATTCGCGATTTTCAGCAGCGTACCGGCTACGAGGTGCGCTATTACCAAGCCGGCTCCTCGGAAATGTATGGAAAAGTTCAAGAGGTTCCCCAGCGTGAAACAACGCCGTTCTACCCTCGCAGTCCCTACGCCTGCGCCAAGGTTTATGGGCACTGGCAAACGGTGAACTATCGCGAGTCTTACGATATGTTTGCCTGCAACGGCATTTTGTTTAACCACGAGTCCCCCCGCCGAGGCGGAACCTTTGTGACGCGGAAGATCACCCGAGCGCTGGCGCGGATTTTGGCGGGTACCCAGAAGAAGCTGTTTTTAGGGAACTTAGATTCCAAGCGGGACTGGGGATTTGCGAAGGATTATGTGCGGGCCATGTGGCTGATGCTGCAACAGGATACGCCCGATGATTATGTGGTGGCCACCAATGAAACTCACTCGGTGCAAGAGTTTTTGGAAGTTTCTTTCGCCTATGCAGGGCTGAACTGGCAGGAGTATGTGGAGTTTGATGCTCGCTATTTGCGCCCGGCGGAGGTGGATTTGTTAATTGGCGACCCTGCAAAAGCGAAGGAAAAGCTGGGTTGGGAGCCGTCCGTAACCTTTGAAGAGCTAGTGCATTTGATGGTGGATGCAGATGTGCGCTCCCTGGGATTGCCGCCTTTGGAAGGGAGTAAGGGGGATGACGGGGATATTGCCACCAACCGTGTGCCGGGAATGGCTAGCGCAGGTTAGGGGCCATCGTTAGTGGAAGCATCGTGAGGGCGGGGTGTGGCGATCGCACCCTGTCCACTGTTTTTGGATGATTGATTTGAACTAGTTTTAGGTACTGAGGGCAAAGACAGATGGATTTAAGCAATAAGAAAGTTGTGGTGACCGGGGGTGCAGGGTTTCTCGGGAAGGCGGTGGTGGCTCAGCTTTTAGCGGCAGGGGCCACGGAGGAAAATATTATGGTGCCGCGATCGCGAGAGTATGACCTAACCACTATGGAAGCGTGTCAGCGGGTGGTTCAAGGACAGGATGTGATTGTGCATCTGGCTGCCCACGTGGGGGGCATCGGGCTTAACCGGGAAAAGCCAGCGGAACTGTTCTATGACAATTTGATGATGGGAGCGCAGCTCATTGAGGCGGCCCGTAATAGCGGCGTGGAAAAGTTTGTGTGCGTGGGCACCATCTGCGCCTATCCCAAGTTCACGCCAGTGCCCTTTAAGGAAGAGGATATTTGGGATGGCTATCCCGAAGAAACCAACGCCCCTTACGGTGTGGCGAAAAAGGCGTTGCTGGTGCAGCTTCAGTCCTATAGAGATCAATACGACTTCAATGGCGTGTACTTACTGCCGGTGAATTTATATGGACCGGAGGATAATTTCAATCCTGCCAGCTCCCACGTGATTCCAGCGCTTATCCGTAAGGTTTACGAAGCCCAGCAGCGGGGGGATGCCACCATTCCCGTTTGGGGTGACGGCAGCCCAACGCGGGAGTTTTTATTCTCCGAAGATGCGGCGCGGGGCATTGTGATGGCAACCCAGTCCTTTGAATCTTCGGAGCCTATTAATTTGGGCACCGGCTACGAGATTTCCATCAAGGATTTGGTGGAGTTAATCTGCAAGTTGATGGGCTATGAAGGAGAGCTGGTGTGGCAGACCGACAAGCCCAATGGTCAGCCTCGCCGTTGCCTGGACACCCAGAAGGCAAAGGAAAAATTCGGCTTTGAAGCGAAGGTGAGCTTTGAGGAAGGCTTAAAACGCACCATTGATTGGTATCGGGACAATGCGGCAGCCATCGAAAAGGCAGAGGCGGCGATCGCCTAAACGGTCCCCCTAAACCTTGTACCAAAAGCTAAAAAGCTAACCGCCCGAAATTGCAGCATCAATTTCGGGCGGTTATTCATTGTTCACTGACTTCAAATCTTAAGTTGTTTCAAATTGCGACACTGCATTCTAAATCAGGCCAGACACAAGCTGTAGCACCAGGATTGCCGCCATAGGCGAGAGATCTAGTCCACCCAGGGGAGGAATAAACGAGCGAAATAAGTTTAAGTACGGATCCGTTAGCTGGGTCAAGATGGAAAACGGCGGATCGAACCAGTTGATGTTGGGAAACCAGCTCAGCAAAATCCGAATGATTAGGATAACCGTGTAAATCGATAGAAACTGGGCCAAAGTGCCAGCCAGTAGGTCTAGGGAAGCTTCCATATTTTTTCCTTGTTCTCCTCGGATTGCGCGGAACAACCCTCTGAAATTTTCCTAATCTCCAATCAGTTTAACAGAGTCAACCTGGGGGCACCCCGGAAGAACCGCGTAGAAAGTCTGCGGAAAACCGACCAGACGCCATAGCAGCTCATCTTCATCAGTGTTTTTTACCTACCTGTCCCTTATCGTCCATCTTCCACATTACCCACGGTGCCCGTCACCACCTCAACGGTTAGGTTTTCACCATCGCGGTGAACTTCCAAAGTCATCGGATTGCCCACGCCCGCAGCTTCGACGGCCTGCTGCACTTCAATAGCTTCCTTGATGTCCTTACCCTGGGCTTTGAAGATTACATCTCCCGGACGTAGTCCAGCTTCAGCGGCGGGGGACTCGGGCACCACCTGCACCACCAAAACTCCGGCGTCGATATCCACACGCACAGCACTGTTGGGGGAGGAATTAACCTCTTCTTTCACCTCTGGGGTCAAGGCCACCATACGAATCCCCAGGAAGGGATGATCCACCTTGCCCTTGGTAATAATTTGGTCGGCAATTTGACGGGCACGGTTAATAGGAATGGCAAATCCTAGCCCCTGAGCGCCGCGAATAATAGCAGTATTAATGCCGATTACCCGCCCCTGTTCGTCAATTAGGGGACCGCCCGAATTACCGGGGTTAATGGCAGCGTCCGTTTGAATAAAATTCACCCGCTTGTCGGGGATGCCCACTTCGCTGCTGGAGCGACCGGTGGCGCTAACGATGCCAGTGGTGACGGTATTGTCTAGCCCCAAAGGGTTACCGATCGCGATCGCCCACTGCCCCGGCTGTAGCTCTTCGGAATTGGCAAAGGACACCGTGGGTAGCCCCTCGGCTTCTACCTTAATCACCGCCACGTCGGTAACCGAGTCAGAGCCCAACACTTTTCCCGGTAGCTCGCGCCCGTCTTTTAAGGTCACCTTCACCGTATCGGCCCCTTCAATTACATGGGCGTTGGTAAAAATCTGACCATCGGAGCTAACAATAAATCCAGATCCAGAGCCGCTTTGCCGACGTTCCTGATTGCGACGGGGCATCTCGTCCCCAAAAAATCGCCGGAAAAATGGATTGTTAAAGGGATCATTGGGGGATTGGCGTACGGTGCGGGAGGCGTCAATGCGCACCACCGACGGTCCCACCGACTGAACCACGTTGGTCACGAAATTGCCGCCAATTTTTCCGGGGATTGTACTGGCTTGATTGTCGGGGTCGCCCAACGACCGAGCAGGGTCAGGAGATGTGGAAGATTCAGGAGGAGAGGTTTCTGCTGCGTTTTCTCCTTCTGCTTGCGGCAATAGGTTGATATCTAGTAGTTCAGTACAGCCTGCGCCTAAAACGATTAAGGAAAGGGATAGTAGGGCTTTTTTCCACATGGGTTCCTTGGTGGGATGCTTGGCGTTTTTAGGCGAATTCAAAGGGGGTAGCGCTGGGTCAAGGGTCGGGCTTGACGGTGCGTTGTCTAACGAAGTTTTAGCGTCGCGGACAGTTGAGGGCTGGTTGGTCAGCATAGTGGCTCCGTAGGTCTTCAGTGTAACCCCGTTTCTCAAGGGTATTTGGGGCGGTTTCCCTTAACCTACGGAACCGGTTTGACGACGGTGTGACAACAATGTGCCAATGCTGTGTCGTTGAACTTATGTCATGGCGAATCAGGACCTTCGCCGCCTGATTAGGGTGGGCAACCGAGCTACGCCAAAGGGCGATCGCGATGGGTAAAGGCTTTGGCGTCGGCGCCGCTATAGGTGGCGGCAATGTGTCCGTTCCCCACCAATTGATATTTATAGGTAACTAAGCCTTCTAATCCCACCGGTCCCCGAGGAGCCAGGCGACTGGTGCTAATGCCCACCTCTGCCCCAAAACCGTAGCGGAATCCGTCAGAAAAGCGAGTGGAGCAGTTATGGAATACGCCAGCGGCATCTACTTCGGAGAGGAATCGGTCGGCGGTGGTTTGATTTTCGGTGGCGATCGCCTCCGTATGACCGGACCCATATTCAGCAATATGAGCCAATGCCTGATCTAAATGGTCCACCACGGCGATGGAAACCACTAAATCGCTGTATTCGGTAGACCAATCTTCGTCGGTGGCGGCGATCACCTTCACCTCTGCTTCCTGCAAAATCTTCAGGGCAGTTTCGTCACCTCGCACCTCCACGCCCTTTTCGGTGAGGGCTTTACCCACCGCCGGCAGAACCCCTGAGGCAATACCCCGATGCACCAGCACCGTTTCCACGGCATTGCAGGCGGAAGGATATTGAGTTTTGGCGTCCACCGCTAAAGTGACGGTTTTGGCAATATCAGCGGACTCATCCACATAGATATGACAAATCCCGTCGGCGTGTCCCAACACCGGGATGCGCGTATTGTCTTGGACGTAGCGCACAAAGGCGTTGGACCCACGTGGAATAATCAAATCCACATCTTGGTCCAGGTGCAGCAGCTCCAAGGTTTCCTGGCGCGTGGTCAAAAGCTGCACCGCATTGGCATCGATGCCCACTGCCTCCAGACCCTGATGAATTGCCGCCACCAGCGCCGTGCAGGATCGCACCGCCTCGCGACCGCCTTTCAAAATCACCCCGTTGCCCGACTTAATGGCTAGGGTCGCAATTTGCACCACCGCATCGGGGCGCGCTTCAAAAATCACTCCCAATACGCCCAAAGGACAGGTCAACCGCTTTAGCACTAGTCCATCGTCCAATTCCCGATGGATTTGCATCGCGCCCAGGGGATCCGCCAACGTTGCCAAATCCCGAACGCCGGCAATTACCCCGTCATACTTACTGTCGGTTAGCTTGAGCCGCCCATAGAGGGCTGACGAAATGCCGTCTTCCTGAGCAACGCGACAGTCTTCTGCATTGGCTTCCAAGATTGAATCCTTTTGAGCTGCTAAGGCTTCTGCGATCGCCTCCAGAGCCCCGTTGCGCATTTCGATGGGCTGAATTGCCAGCGATCGCGCCGCTGTGCGAGTTCGTCGCGCCCGCACAGCCAGGGAATCCGAAGCCCCTGAGCCCTCAGAAGAATTGCTTACCGCGGCCGTTGCTACTGTCATGGGTACTGCGTCTCGTTAAGTACGCTAATCATAAGTACGCTAATCAAGGAAAAACTGGACCCGATAAAACTGGGTCCACAACGTTTCAATAAAACTACGTGCCAATAAAACTACGTGCCAAAGGAGCGATCGCCCGCGTCCCCTAGCCCAGGAACAATCCAGCCCTGTTCATTGACCTGTTCGTCAATGGTGCCCGTGTAAATCACCAAGCCAGGATAAGCGCTATTGAGCTGCTGCAACGCTGGGGGAGCCGCCACCACGGACACAATGCGAATTTGATCCGGCGTTAAACCGCGATTGCTCAGCTCCTCCAGGGTTTTCATAATGGAGCCCCCCGTAGCCAGCATCGGCTCTGCCACCAGCACCATTGCCCCCTCAGGAAATTTCTCCGGCAGCCGGTTGAGATAACAGGAGCATTCCAGCGTTTCCTCGTTGCGCTCCAGCCCCAGGTGATACACCGACGCCAGGGGCACAATGGGTTGCATCCCTTCCAACAACGACAGCCCCGCCCGCAGCACCGGCACGATCGCCATAGGCACCTGGGGGTTAATAAACTGCGCCGTGCCCATACCCACTGGCGTGTCCACCTGGGCTTCCACCATGGGCAACCACTCTCGGAGCGCTTCGTAGGTTAGCCACCGCCCCAGCTCTGCCATAGCCGTACGAAACAGCGGCGTCGGGGTTTGGGCATCTCGCGCTACGCCGAGCCAGTGTTGGATCAAAGGATGGGGAGGAACGTAAACACGCAGTTGCAGGGGCATAGGTCGTGGAAAAGCGAATAAATGGTCTTACTAAGAAGAAGTCAAAACGATCAAGCAAAACACCCGATCAGAAGTCGAAAATAACGGCGGAAAAAGAAGGTTGAAGTATTGGCAATCTTACCGTTTGGGCGATCGCTGCGATTGCTGTAGCAAGCTATCGTCAAAAGATTCTTGTCCATGGGCAGCGCAACAAAGCGAAACTTTTTCGTCGATTCCCCGAGAGTGCGCTGGAACGCCCATTTTCAGGGGGTCTGTCGCCACCGTTTAACGTCCTTTTTGTAGCCTCAGGCAAGGAAGTTGGAAAACATTCGCAATAGTATTGACACTGAATTTCAATTAGGGATATATTGATTCTCAAGAAAAGGCAGAAATGAAATGTTCTCCTCTCTAGTAAACGGGTAATGGGGCTGACCAATTTGGTCGGTCCTCTTTTTTTGCCAATTTCTCTGCCCATTTGCGAGATTTTGCGCGTCCGTTCCCCCAGTACCCTGGTTATCCGTGTTTACACCGAGCTATCCGGCGCAGCCATCAACAGCCTCAGATGCGATCGCCAAAAAGCAGCATCCACCAGTGGAATCTTCTTGGTTTATCTATAATCATTTGCATTAGGAAAAAATTGGCATGTGTTTTGAATGCTCAAAACACATGCCAGAGCAGTAGCCCCGAGGAGGCGTCCTCCACCATCGGAATCATTAGCTAGGCGTCCCTGTGGCTGGCTAGATAGAGCACCTTAAAGGTTGTTGGGACTGGGTTTGGAGCTGGTCATCGTCAAACACGTCGAGACCACAATTCCCCCGAATTCTCCCCTGAGCGATCGCCACCCAAAAGCCCCCAGAAAAAAATCCAAAACTTTATTGACATAAACTTTCAATAGAGATATATTGAGTTTAAGAAAAGGCAGAAATGAAATGTTCTCCTCTCTAGTAAACGGGTAATGAGACCGGCCGATTAGGTCGGTCTTTTTTTTGAGTTCGTTTCAAGAGCCCAACATCCCTTGATATTCCTGGCATTGCCCCATCCAGTTCCAAGCATATTCCCAATTTTTTCCGTTAGGACGTGCCATCCATTGGGCGCCAGAAGTTTTACGCCGTGGGGAGTCCACCCCCTTTCGAAATCAAAAATGCTAGGGACTGAAACCCTTGTGGCTTCTGGCTTTGAGATTTAAATGATGACAGTCCTTAGTTAAGCTACTAGACAGGGAGCAATGGAGCGATCGCCACCGCCCAAATTGCCTCAGCTGTTGCCTTAATCAATAGTGAGTTCGTCTTTTTCCCCGGTTCTGTTCTGGTTGTTTACCTAGAATTATTTGCATTAGTGTCGCAATCTTGTCCCCATTGCCACTGCCCACTTTAAAAACTGGCTAGCTGTAATGGAAAGAAATCGCCCACGCTTTTAAAACCATGGCAGACACGACCTCTCCGGCGGCACCGATCCCTAGCCTTATGTTTAATCTGATTCGCTTTTCTCGGCGATCGCCCCTTACCCTGATCTCAGCCATTGTTCTCGGTGGAGTGATCGCCATAGTTTCCGACGGGCTTTTCCCCCATATTGCCGCTGCTGCCCGCGCCTGCGAAGCCTACAGCTTAGACCATCCTGAAATTCCACCCTGGGATGACTTTACTAACTGTCCGCTGCTGCAAGGGAACTTTCAAAATGAGCGCTGGACAGTAACCCTGGACACTGCCGATACAGGGTTGTACACCTACGAAGGCAGCGATCGCGACGGTAGTAATTCCATTTACCTATCCAGTCGGGAGGTGCGCGGCACCGAAGATCGTCCTATCTATACCTTCCGCAACGGCGATACCGCTTACACCATCACCTTCCGCGCCAGTGATCACAACACTATTCGCCTGGAGGTGTTCCAAGGGGACCAACGAATTCTCAACGAACTATTGACTCGCATTTAGGAGAGGTTAACACCGTGCAATGGGTTTCACTGCAAGATAGGGTTTGGGGCAAAGTGGCAGCGGTAGTTGCTGGGATAGTGGTGGGGAGCGCTGGGGGGGCGATCGTCCAGCCCGCCGCTGCCGGGTCCCCCTGCCGTATGTACACCCAAGGGATCCCCAACAGCACCAGCGGCTACGATATTCGTGAAGTCAATAACTGTCCGCCCATCAACGGCGTATTTCAAAATCGCCATTGGGAAGTGCAGTTTGGGCAGTGGGAGCCGGGGGCGTTTATCTACGTGGGCACCGACCGACGCACAGGACGTTCCATCGACATTATTAACGACGAAGTGCAGGGCACCACGGATCGCCCCCAATACCTATTTCGTAACGGTGACACCCTGTACAAGGTTACTTTTCGTCCCAGCGACTCCGACACAATCCGCCTTGAGGTGTTCCAAAATGGTCGCCGGATTCTAAACCAACTATTGAGCCGCACCTCATAAGCCCCGCCTTGGATCTTGAGCCCACCAAAAGCCTCTGAAAGCCCTATCTCGTTGTCCCAGGCAGAGAGTTTAGGGGAAGGCAAAGATTCATCCGCAAGGCTGGTTGAGACACATTACCCCGTGGATCGCGATCGGGCTACAGAATACTGTTAGGAAGCACGTTTGTGGTCAGCCAATATTCCAGAAAGGCTTGAACAGTTTCTCGCAATTGCTCAAACCCAAGGGGCTTCACCAGATAGCTATTGGCCCCATTTTCATAACAATATTCAATATCATCAGGCTTCTGAGACGTGGTAAAAATCACGACAGGGACCTGGTGCCAATCCCTATCGTGCTTTAGTACCTCCAGCACTTCTCGACCGTTGGTACCCGGCAAGTTCAAGTCCAGCAGCACTAGTGCAGGATAAAAGTATGATGTCGATCCACTTTGGGTCTTGGCTTCTTCAACCCAGTCCAAAGCTTCGTCCCCGTCTTCAAATCGGCGGATGACGACATTTTGAGTCTTTTCTTTGATGATGCGCTCAAGGGCCAAAAAGTCCTGATCGTTATCTTCAACTACAAATAATACGAACTCCGCTTTTTCAACCCCAAATTGAGAGTTATGCAGGCCACCAATG
>ERZ1740067.2659-NODE-2659-length-10656-cov-11.040468_pt1 | contig 10656 bp, 10 predicted proteins | sample MGYA00581736_ERZ1740067 | MGnify/ENA primary metagenome ERZ1740067 (study PRJEB43018, sample SAMN04849236) | marine metagenome | isolation source: floating plastic debris | place: Pacific Ocean | collected 2008-08-27 | study: EMG produced TPA metagenomics... | reverse complement strand
CGATATTCTAGATTTCTCTAAGCTAGAAGTGCAAAAAATGGAACTGCATACGCAAGATTTTCATTTAGGCAACTTCCTGACGGCGACGGTTGATATGTGCCGCATCAAGGCTGAGCAGAAAGGGGTCGCGCTAGTTTATGAACCCGATGCGAATCTTCCGGCAGCGGTTCATGCCGATCCGCAAAAACTGCGTCAGGTTCTGATCAACCTGCTCGGCAATGCAGCTAAATTCACCGACAATGGAAATGTCATGTTCAAAGCCACTTTAACCGAGCCACCTATGACTAATTCTGCGTCTTGGCGAATTCTGTTTCAGATTCAAGATACTGGAGTTGGCATCAGGCAAGACCAGTTAGAAAAGATTTTCCGGCCTTTTGAACAGGCAGATAACAGTACCAGACATTCGGAAGGAACCGGCTTAGGGCTTGCTATCAGCCGTAAAATTGTACAAATGATGGGTAGCGACATCCACGTTGATAGTGAATTGGGAGTTGGCAGTATCTTTTGGTTTGAAGTAGAGCTGCTCGCCGCGCGTGAGTGGCGCGTTGAAGATGAACTACAGCAGCCAGATGCAATGAATGTCACGCTAGAGCGTCAGCAGCCAAAAGCACCACAGAAACAAACTACTGAGCACAGTCAACCAGCACAGAGTCAAGCTGAGCATAGCCAAAGCCTGCCAGCGCATGCTTATATAATGCCGCCTGCCTCTGAATTGGCAGCACTATACAATGCTGCCAAAACTGGATTTATGGCAGATGTCATACAAGAAGCTGAGCGAATCAAGGCGCTAGATGAGCGGTATGTTCCTTTGGCCAATAGGCTACTAGAGCTGAGCCATCAGTTTGATGACGCAGCTATTCTTAAACTTGTCCAAACCGCTGTTCAGGAGGTTGTTGTTTCATGATGCTTAATAGTTCATCCAGCTCATCTACTGTGCTGGTAGTAGACGATACGCCTACAAATTTACAGGTTTTGTTCGACCTGCTGCAAAGTCAAAACTATCGAGTTGCCACGGCCAACAACGGAGAAACGGCGATCGCTAGGCTAGAGGCTTTTCTCCCCGACTTAATTTTGTTAGATGTGATGATGCCAGGTATAGATGGTTTTGAAACCTGCCGTCGCATTAAAGCAAAGGAAGAAACCAAAGACATTCCTATTATCTTTATGACGGCGCTTTCTGATGCCTCTGACAAAGTTAAGGGCTTGACGCTAGGCGCGGTAGATTACATCACTAAGCCGCTTCAGCATGAAGAAGTCCTTGCCAGAATTCGGGTGCAGCTACAGCTACGCCAGCTTAATCAAAGTTTGACGCTACGTATTGCTGAACGGGATCAGTCTTTACGAGACCTCAAAAAAGCTCAGTCAAGACTGATTCAAAGCGAGAAGATGTCTAGCCTGGGACAGCTGGTTGCTGGCGTCGCGCATGAGATCAACAATCCTATCAACTTTATCTATGGCAACGTGCTGCATGTGGAGGAATATTGTCAAAGCTTGGTTTCTATGATTCAGCTTTATCAAAAAGAATATCCCCACGCAACACCTGCTATTCAACAGCAGACCGAAGAACTAGAGCTGGACTATATCTGTAAGGACATGGCCAAACTAACAGGCTCCATGCGTTCGGGAACTGAGCGGGTCAGTCAGCTGGTACAATCGCTGCGGAATTTTTCAAGGCTTGATGAATCAGAACATAAAACTGTAGATATTCACGAGGGTATCAGCAGTACGCTGGAGATGCTAAAGCATCGACTCAGTGGGTCTGAGGAAAATCCCTGTATTGCCGTGGTTTGCGACTTTGGGAATTTACCCAATATAGAATGCTATCCAAGCCAGATCAATCAGGTAATCATGAATTTGATGACAAATGCCATTGATGCGGTTCAATCGGCATGCTCAAGCCATCCAAAAATTTCTATTCGTACGGATATGGTGGGTGATCAGTGGGTGGAGGTGGCGATCGCCGATAACGGCTCTGGCATTTCTGATGATGATGAGGCCAACCTATTTGATCCCTTTTTTACGACCAAACCTGTTGGACAAGGAACCGGGCTAGGTCTTGCCATCAGCCATCAGATCATCACTGAAGAACATGACGGCAAAATTGATTATCACTCAACCGCAGGACAAGGTACCGAGTTCGTTATACAAATCCCAATCAGACTCCGTGCTCACCTTTCTTGTAAGTAGATGTCCACAACCAGCGAGTAGATATCTAAAAAAAAAGGGGTGGTTCAGCGGCAGGTTACAGTTTCGAGCGACCATCCAAGCCTTAAAGCTCAGTGGAGTTGGTGTCTGAAAGAGCTACCCGTGAATCAAAGTGTTACCTAATTGTGACCAAATTTGAACTAGATCCCACGTTGGACTTAGCGATCTCTCATCGCTTGACTTGGTCAGCTTCATGTTCACGCCCCATGCCACCAAGCAACAGGTAGAACTCAGCAGCTCACAGGAGCTGGCCGCACAATGCAGTCACGATATTTATTTGTGTAATGACGACGAGAGTTCTGATCATGAAACCAAGACTCACTTTGAGGTAAAGCGTTTACGATATTCACTCGGATTGATTCCTAACACTTTCTGGAAGCTACGTCGCATCGATAGCTCATTACCAAAGCCGCAAGTTTGCGCGATCACATCAATCGGCCGCTTGGTTTGTTCCAAATACTGACGGGCAATTTCGACTCGAAGCTGTTGCACATATTTACCAGGGCTGATTCCCACTTCAGCCGTAAACACGCGGGAAAAGTTTCTCTCGCTCATCCGAACATGATGAGCTAAGGCCACCACCGAGAGGTTGGCTTCAGGATGCTCAACCATCCATAGTTGCAGCTCACGGATGGAAGCATCTCGAACATCTTGGCGTTGAGAGGCTACGCTAAACTGCGATTGCCCACCCGGTCGTCGCAAAAATACAACTAAATCTTGGGCCACTTGAGTCGCGACAGCATGGCCATAATCGTGCTCAACGATAGCAAGCGCCATGTCAATCCCAGCCGTGACACCAGCAGAGGTATAAACCTGCCCGTCACGCACATAAATTGAATCACAATCAACCTGGATGTTGGGATATTCACTGGCAAATCTTTCGCAGTCTGACCAATGCGTCGTCGCCTTGCGACCATCAAGCAAACCTGCAGCAGCCAGAGCGAAAGCACCTGTGCAGATTGAGCCGATGCGATCGCTCCTTTTTGCCAGCCTTTGAATAGATTGTACAAATGATTTGCGGTTGCAAGCGGCATGAACACCCTCGCCACCGCACACGAGCAACGTATGAATGGGGGTCTGATAGTTGGCCAGACGCGCATCGCAAACCCAACGTAATCCGGAACTGGATGTCACTTGGCGTGTGGGCGATCCAATTAGCTGCAAAGCGTACCCTGGCTTTTCCCCAATCATTTGGTTCGCAGTATTAAAGACTTCCCACGGACCAGAAATATCCAGCGAGTGGGCACCATCAAATGCAATTAGAGCAACTCGGTAGGGTTCTTTTTGGAGCATGGAGACTTGGGAAAAACAATTGGCATAAAGTGAATGTTAATTGTCATTTACGCCATCAGCTAGCTTTGGTATTGTATTGCAATCTGAACGGACTGCAACAATCACAGCAACGCAGACAGGAAAACAATGTGACTATTGATGAATTAGCGTGTCTCCACCCCTATCTGTTTCATGTGACGACACCAGGCGCCTGGGCATCGATACGCCAGCATGGATTGCTCAGTACCAAGCGACTATTAGTGCTATTCGAGGTTGAAGCAGACCTACAACAGAAACTGCAAACCTCCCGACGGGCCACTGCAGTCCCCTTGCATCACGCTCAGCATGGTGATGTCGTACTAAACGATAATCAGCCACTGACTGAAAAAGCGCTGTCACACTGCTTAGATGACGGATTAACGCCTGGACAGTGGCTGACGATGCTCAACGAGCGAGTGTTCTTCTGGCCTGATGAAGCGGGTTTAGCCAGCATGATAAACGCCAAAATGAATCGAAACCGGACGAGAGAGGTCTTGGTGATAGAGACCGCTAAGCTGACATCTGCGATCTCAGCGCGCATGGAACTCTGTCCCATTAATTCTGGCTCAACAATTCGTAGACCTGCCCGTCGCGGGCTACATACATTCACACGGCTGGAAAAGTATATCTATCGCGACTGGCAAAAGCTGCGAGGTAAACGTGATCGCATCCGAGAAGTCATCGTTCACGACTCGATATATGAAATCGAAAACTATGTTGTTGAAGTCCGCCAGATCGGTCCAAAGATCAGCCCATTGGCGTTACGTTGATTCACACTCTCATAACCATTAGGAGATACAAATATGGCCCTACTGTAGATAAGTTTTCCATCGCCGCGAGCATGATTTCGAGAGATGATTTTGAGGAAAGAACTGCTTGTCTCCGAGGAAGAAATCCCGAATCTGTTCAAGAATTTCGAAGGATCGTAGCTCACCGTTAAGTTAACAGCGAGAGAAGCATTATGAATAACCTCAAACTAGAAGACTGCATCAACGAGACTTGTCCATGGTCCGGTGACCCAGTGTTGGCTGATTCGCTGACGACCTGGGAAGGTCAGGTGGTAGGGTTCTGTAATCCCGGCTGCAGGGACAAGTTCGAGAACGCAGTGAAACATTTCGAGCGTAGCCGAGTAAAAAGCGGTACCAGCGCAACACAAGCCACCTAAAGGCAGACTCGCCAGTCAAGATGACCTGGACACGGGTGAGGCATAAAGCCAACTAGAGTTGCGGCACATCTAAGGTGTTCTGTCAGGACGGCGTGGTTTAAAAACAGGGCGTGGTTTAAAAACAGCCCATTTTAGGCATGGTTCTGAACCATGCCCCTTTCTAAGCTTTCGGATAGCAGGATAGTGTTCATCTTCTCGCTGTTTCAGTTCGCTCACAATGAAGTCGAAGAGGTCCTGACGCACCGCTAGTGGTGGCCCAGCCAAAGCCATCACGTCATGAGAGAACCAGCCCAACAGCGTTTTGACATCCTGAGCCAAATAGACCAGTGCCTGCTCTCGTTGTTCGGCCAGCACCTGTTGATTGAGCAGTTTCTGTTCCACAATATCCTTCAGGTTAGTGTTGGCCATCTGCTGAGCCTGTTTTATCAGCCGTGTTTCAGCCCCTTGCACACGACGAACCAGACTATTGGCAACTTGCTCAAACTGGTGCTGGATGTGGAACACGTCACCGTGGCAGCTCGATTGATCTCAGTGGCCGCCTCAGCTGTTTCCTGAAGCCGGTTGTGAATAGTGCCGACACTGATCGACGTATCGAAGAGATCGCGAAACAGCTCGATGACATTGCGATAGGAGCTGTGGCAGATTAGCACCAAGCCTAGAATCAGCTGGTACAGCCAGTTTTGGGTCACGGGCAGATGGAACAAGACCTCGTCATCGCCTTGAGACGGCGCAAATGACTTATCCAGAGCTTGCTGGGCTTTATCGCCCTGCTGGTACACAAACTTCCGACTGACCTGATGCGTTGAAGCGATATGGCTGATGGGTTCTGTGCGAGCAAGCACCTGAATCCCGATATCTTGGCGGACGTCTGGAGATAGGCTGGCGGCGATGGATAGGGCTGGACTCATGGGAGCGATGGCAAAGCCCACCGTAGGTGATCGCACAATGCGGTGGACTAACGGTATGCATTGAGACGATCTGAACCCCCTAAAGTGTCACCCGCCAGTGAGCCGTCCCTCCTCAGATCGATACCGTAGTCAAGCCAAAGATAGGCGCTAATCGCCTGATTGAACGTGTGCTCAACAATTGCATCTGAAAGAATTAAATTTAATCTAAAGAGGGTTCTCTGAATGTCCTCTTCTTGATTTGAGAGCATCGCTGCGCCACTGAAGAATCTGTCGCGATCTCGATCACTGGTCAAGTCATAGCTAGCTGGACTGTACTGAGCGTTTCTGAGCGCGGCGAGTATCTGGTAGGTGAGCCGAGCACAGTCTGGCGTCACCATTGGAACCCGAATGGGCTCAGTTACCAGAAGATGTCTGGCACTTTCTCTACAGTAATCGAATGCATTCAACGCTGCCGCTTCATCATGGACAGCCAGCGGTGTTTCCTTCGCTGTCGCCGTGCCTGTCGTTAAAGATAAGGATAGCAACGCTACAACTACTGACCAAAAAATCATCGAATCTGTTCGGATACGATAGTTCATAGAAAAACAGAGCCGCCTCCAGACGACAGAACAGAACAGAAGAGACGTTGTTAAGCAGTATGGACCAGCGGAGGCATTTAAACCAAAACCTACGGTTACGTTCCAAGCTTTTTCGGCATGGTTCAACTCTCAGGGGATTAGGGTAATACTTTTATTGCAGCCCAGAGCTGACAGATAACTATCCTGTACCTTTCTTAACGGCTGTAAAAAAAAAGATATGGGGTTTATCGATTTCTTCTTGCGGCGGCAGCTGAAACGTATAAGCGCCAAACAAGGCCTCTCCCTCGCCGGGTTGTACAGCTTGGGTCTGCCAACCATACCGCCCAAAAAAGGACACTGGGTCATTGCAGCCCCAATGCCAGTATTTAGCCCACTCATCCTCACCATTACACACCAAATTGTTCATCACATCGCCCGCAAAGCAGCTACCTTCCGGTGTCAACGACTGAATGATGACCATCAACGCCCTTACAGCCGCTTCGGTCAGGTAGTACAGCAGTCCTTCGGCAATCCACAGAGAAGGCTGATCGGGCTGGAAACCTCGCTGTAGAAGAGACTCTGACCATTCTGGCTGACTAATATCGCCCGCAATGACATGGCGAATACAACTGGGCTGATCGCCTTCTAAGATCGGATTTTTGTAATCAAACACATCCTGCTGATCCACTTCATATAAATGCGTGTCAGCAGAAAGGTTCATGCGAAAGGCGCGAGTATCTAGCCCTGCACCCAGCATCACGACTTGACGAATGTCATCCGCATGCGCCAACAAAAAATCATCTAAAAACCGCGTCCTCACTTGCAGGTAGGGCGAGTTTTCTTGAATGTTTTTCTCAACGATGGGCCTAGCTTTTTCGATGGCATCTTCACCTGCCAACTTTGCAGCCAGCGGATCGTAAAACAGCGCATCGCTCCGCATAGATTCTAGGGCTCTGGCCGCAGCCATGACTTTGGCCGTAAAGCTGACGCTGGAAGATGAATTATTCATAGCTGCTCACCCTGGTTGTGAAAGGCATGTTCTCATGTCGGTCTCAAGGACTGATGCTTTAGATTAATGACATGATAATTTTCTTGATGGGTCAATAATGACCTATCTGGTAAGCGTAGAGCAGCCTTGCGATGTTTATATTGTTTCTTCTTCAAAGAACTTGGGCGTGGCGCAAAACAGGGTTACACTTTCGTCGCACTCAGGTAGGGGGATGGTTAATCGCCTATGTATAGAATCGGATTTTTTTAGTCGTTAAGGCTGAAATGCTCTACTGGCAGGGGTTGGGGGGATGAGTTTTTTACTTGTTCGACTTTGGCCCCCAATCAAGCAGAAGCCTGAAAGTACTGAAAACTCCTTGACGAAGGTCAAGAAAGTGAGCTTATCGACCAAAATTTCTCGACTTCTATGCACAAGCGATCCTAAGCGATCTCAAGTTCTAATGGATGCAAGTGTCCTAATCGAGTGCAACCGCCCCCTTTAACCCCCAACTAATTGGCGTTCTGTGGGGTTAGAGCCGCGTATAGATTTAGAAAAATTTTAGCCTCTAAGCCTGAAACCCTCACATATTGACGCTTCTACGGCTGGGTATAGATACTCAGAGTTGATAGCTGTATGCGGGGGAAACCCCTATAAGTATTAAAAAATCCTGCAATGCGGAGTGACAAAAATTCTTAGAAGCAGAAATTTCTCCATGTCTAGACAGAGACCTAGTAGTGCGGACTATCATCATGCTGCTACGCTATGGGTATGGCCTTGTAACTGAGGTATTCTGCTACGAGCGAGAGTACTCTCATCATGACTTACACGCTCAGTAAAACACTTTCTGTTGAAGCGTTCACTGCACAATATGCTGACGACCTACGATACGAACTGGCTGACGGTGAGCTAATTGATATGGAACCGACTGGCCCGCATGAAGCGGTTGGGGGTAAGCTTGCGACTCATATCGGCATCGCCATCTCTCAGGCTAAGTTGCCGTGGTTCATCCCTCGCACTTGCTTAATCCGGACATCCGGTGAAGCAGCAACTGCTCGTCGGCCCGATGTCGTAGTGCTTGATGAGACTGTTTTAGCGAACGAGCCGCTCTGGGAACGCGAGCCGGTCATTACCGCTGGTCGTTCTGTCAAAATGGCGGTCGAGGTCGTCAGCACAAACTGGGAAACTGACTATGCTAGGAAAGTTGAGGAATATGCTTTGCTTGGCATTCCAGAGTACTGGATTGTAGATTTTTGAGGATTAGGCGGCACTGTCTTTATTGGCAAACCGAAGCAACCTACCTTCACAGTTTGTCAGTTGAAGGGGGATGAGTATGTTCAAACTCAGTACAGAAGAGACCAACCTATCTCATCACTGCTACTGCCTAATCTCAGTTTTAAGCTAGAAGATGTGATGCCTTTATAGGGGTGCTGTAAGCGGTGCGATGTACATAAGTCGAGTACGAAAACTGTCTCAAAACGGCGCGGTTCAATTTAAGGCCACACTTTCGAGAAGCCATCAAGCCCTTAAAGTTCAGCCGGGTCAGCTTCTGAACGATCTACCCACGAGTTAAAGTGTTACCCTAAATCGGTCTTTTTAACCCCTCCCATGGTGTCTCAAATTTGCCCAGGGCTATGCCAATCAGATTCGTAAGCAGCGGCCAAAGCCTGGTGATAAGTGGCATCTCGATGAGGTGTTCATCACAATTAAGGGGAAGCAATTCTACTTGTGGCGGGCCGTTGACCAACATGGTGTGGTGCTCGATATCCTCATGCAGCGCCGACGGAATAAAGCGGCTGCAAAGAAGTTTTTCCGAAAACTGCTCAAAGTAACCGGCTTTGCCCCCAGAGTCATCATCACCGATAAGCTGAAAAACTACGAGGCTGCTAAGAAAGAAATACTGAAGGGTGTGGAACACAGGCAACATAAGGTGTTGAACAATCGGGCGGAGAACTCACATAGACCGACCCGAGTTAGGGAGAGACGAATGGGCCGATTCAAATCGGTGGGGCAGGCACAGCGCTTTCTATCCGCCTTTGAACCGATACGCGGTCATTTCCATCCTCATCAGCACAAACAGACCGCTTCAGAATACAGAGAGACGATTTGCCAACGGATCAAAAGTTGGCGATCTCTGACGGGGATTGATGCGATCGCATAGCCCGACCAGACAGAATTTCTCTCAACAAAAGTGTCTCGTTTTGCCCATGCCATATTAAGTTGACAGTACCTTAAGAACTGCTTAGCGATGACGTTTAATTGAATACCTATTGTTGTAATTGCTTCTCTGCTAAAAGCTGTGCAGCCATTTCGGTACGAGAAGAGACTTCAAGCTTGCGGAATATTTTCTTCAATGCTTGCTTGACAGAGTTCTCGGTGATCCAAAGTTCAGCGCCAACTTCTGCATTTTTTTTACCCAAAGAGACAAGGTCTGCTATCTGGCGCTCACGAGCCGTAAGGCGCGCTGATAGGTGCGTTACATCGCTATCACCCAAGCCTCTGACGACAATAGGAGGTTGTTGAATACGCACGGTCGCTGCCCATACCGATAAATGTAGGCAGAGCGCACTCACATCGGCTAGATTTTGGTTGTTAAATGCAGGCTGAGATTTCTCGCGAGTACACCCCAGCACACCGACGAGCTGCCCCTTCGTAACCACTGGCCCTGCCATCACATGCCAGTGATCCGGGCGAGGGCAGATCATTTGCCAGGCTCTGGGGGAGCTGACAAGGCTTTCATGAACTGGAGCGTGTTGCTCGGCGAGGTAGCGAGCAATTGGATTTCGTTCAGTTGAAAGGACGGTTTCTACTGCCTTTTTGAGCGCAGGGTTGAGGTTGCGTTCTGCGGCAAGGATGCGATCAAAGAAGAAGATGCCTGAGCGAGTGGCTGCGAAGTGTTCTCCAATTTCTGGCGCAACTTGCGATCGCAATTCATCTTCGTCTGTCGCTTGGTTAATCGCTTGAAACAGGCTCTGCAACTGGCTTTTCATCTGGCTCTTTACTTTACAGAAAGTGACTGCACTTCAAAAAGACTACCCGAACGAGGTCTAGGCGTCATCCGAGCTTTTTTCTATCGTAGATGCATATAGATGCTTACTAGCATCGTTCCTAAATATCTTTAAGTTGGAGAAAAAATGACTGGACTGCAAACTAACTGGCCACATTACATCATCGGCCTTGTCATCTATCCCGGCATGACTACCCTGGATATCGTTGGACCTCAGGCGGTGTTTAACGGACTGCCTAACGTTACACTTCATCGCGTTTGGAAAACGCTAGAACCCATCACGGGAGACGATGGCATGGTAGTTGTGCCAGATACTACATTTGCAGATTGTCCACCTGTCGATGTCATCTGTATCGGCGGTGGTTTTGGACAAAGCGCAATTATAGATGACGCCGAGCTCCTTAATTTTCTAAAGACACAGGGCGACCAGGCCAAGTTCGTGACCTCTGTTTGCGGCGGCTCCGAGTTCCTTGCCAAAGCAGGGCTGCTCGAAGGCTATCGCGCGGCCACTCACTGGG
>ERZ1740067.2658-NODE-2658-length-10659-cov-12.160317_pt1 | contig 10659 bp, 4 predicted proteins | sample MGYA00581736_ERZ1740067 | MGnify/ENA primary metagenome ERZ1740067 (study PRJEB43018, sample SAMN04849236) | marine metagenome | isolation source: floating plastic debris | place: Pacific Ocean | collected 2008-08-27 | study: EMG produced TPA metagenomics... | reverse complement strand
AAGATGATAAGTTTCAAGTTGTTGGCTCCTTGATTTTCAGGAGACAACTCCATTTAATATCATTCAGAGTAAATTTAGATAGCAATCAGTGGCCTACATGTATGTGAAAACCGACTAATACCGTTTCAAAATTGTTGTAAACATTCTCGGTGCGTACTATCTCCGTGTTAAGATAAATTAGACCACCCAGCATAAAAACCTAGCCCAGTAGTGATATGCTACTTAGTATTTCTGGAACTTCTATTCATTTACCCAAATGTGGTAGGCATTTCCACCGATAATGCTAAGCCTAATATCATCGTCAAGTTTTTTTGTGTGAGGTTCTGTGGTGCTAGCCTTCCAGTTTCCAAACCCAGTTCCAGCCCTTGAATAGGCCACCTTGCCATATATTTGTATTTATATATATAACCTGATTATTATTTAATTATTTGACTTTTAGTTTTTTGTTTTTTTTTGTACAGGAATGGTTGTTAGATGATGAAACCTGCCAATTGGCGGAAATGAGTGAGTGGCTCTGTCGATTATACATTTTCCTACAACAGAGGGAAGCAAGGTGCTGAAAGAGGAGATATTTCAAGCTGGATTATCTGGTCAGGTTTCAGTGCTTGTGAAGTGAGAGATCAGGTATTTTGTTCATCTGATACTGTAAAAGCTGTATCATAGGTATGGGGCTGTGAGAATAGATAGCATAGGCTATTGATTAGCTAAAAATAATCATCAACTCACTGTGATTTCTTTATGCATGTACCCTGCTTTGCTTGTGTAACATACATATGCCCATTTTGGACCTTTGATAGTCAAAGAGCATAATACAGCTCCGGCAACTAGATGCCAACCTATACAGAGCTTACAAAAAATAATTTGAGTCTTGCATCAACATTACAAGTCCTTAGGTTGATCGTCAAAACCGTAGAATTTGGCATGTTACTGGCACCTCACATCACATATGCAGTGGTTGATGTTGAGTACCACTAAGGTCACATACCAACCAGTTTAGAAATTCAATCTAAAAAGTTAGCAACAGTGCAAAAAAGTTTTTTAGCCAGTTGCTATAATGTTCAAGATTTTGTTTCTTTTACACAGATGTAACATGCTCAGGGGTTCACACATGATGCTGATGTAGTTTGCGATACTGGGAGACACTCCGTGAAAGTAGAGAGTCATCAAAGTAATTGTGTGTTGTGACAACTGAAATCTCTTTGAAAAAAGGTAAGTAATTGTGATCGCTTACTGCATGCCTTTAGTGATGTTTTTTGTTTTAATTTGCAAACCCCTAGGCGTGTAATATGCCTATGGCAAACCCAGATAAACATTCGTATTTGCTATTACTGTCTATTAAAATTGCCAATTGCATTTATATATGGTAACTTTGTCAGAACAATGATGATTTGTAGTTGCGGGGTTGTCTTTCCGCGCAATTTTTAAGGTACGACGACTACTTCTGGTCAATTGAATTGTATAGCAAAGGGTGGGTAACTCTTGTGTTTGTACAAACCTATGTCCACCAGGACAGAAGGCACTCAGCAGTGCTAATGTTACTTTCTCCTGTTCATTGTAATGATTTTCTCAGGGCCTTTTGGGAGCTACACCCGAACTCTCAAGCCACTAGAATATCATAACAACATCGTTTTTATTGTGCTAAAAATAGCGTCAATGCGTTTAATGCAGAAATTGACAAAGTAAGTGACTGAAGGAACATGTGAAACAGCTGATCATTCAGTCTCAGAATTTAGTATTATAAAAAGGATGAGTTTAAGAGTCCCTTTCCCATTTTCAACTCAATTGTTAGATGATAGGTGTTCAATGTAAAGAAAATTTAGTGCCAAGGGTTGTCTTCTTTCTGCGCAACCGTAGAAAATTCATGATATTTTTCAAATTGCTTAAACTTTCCAGGATACACTACTAAGTATCCATGAGAAGATTCCCGAATCAAGTTTTTACATGCATATCAAATGTTTTGACTGCAATTCAGAGAGATAAATGATAAAAAAGAATTTTTAGTCATTGCTTAATTGTGAATCTATTTACAGTAAGTTTCCCTTATTAGTTTTTATGTAAAGTTGTAACAACCACTAAAGTCACATACCTATCAGTTTAGAAACTCAATCTTATAAGTTAACAACACTGCAAAAGTTCTGTTTATAAGCCACTTGCTATAATGTTCAAGTTTTTATTTCTTTTAGCCAGATGTAATATGCTCAGGGGTTCGCACATGATGCTCATCTAGTTCGTGATACTGGGAGACACTCAGTGGAAGTAGAGGGTCATCAATGTACTTGTGTGTTGTGACAAATGCGAACTGTTTGAAAAAAAGGTCAGTAATTGTGATCGCTTACTGCATGCCTTTAGTGATATGTTTTTGTCCGCAAACCCATAGGCATGTAATATGCTTGCAAACCCAGATAAACATTCACATTTGCCATTACTACCTATTAAAATTGCCAATACATTACGTTATGGTAACTTTGTATTGGATATTTTTAAGTAAGTAGGATTGGCTGGCCCAGATGCTGTATAATCACATACATCTAGCTATCTCAGCTCCCTCTCAGTGGCTATGCTACAGTTGAACTTTCATGTCTGGAGCCAATAAGCTAGTATTTTAGCAGTGCCTATACATTATAAGCAACAAGTTGAGTTGTGAGAAGTGCTATATATTTGGAGATTAACTTGGATTCTTCATTTCAAGAAGCAGGATTGGGTGTCCAGACACTAGAATGAAGTATGATTGAAGAGGATCTTGTAAACTTACTTGTATATATGACTATGTCAGTCTCGCTACAGTACCGCTTGGATTATTGTTGTCGCCTACAGGTGAGTGATCTCACCAGATTTTAAGAATTTGGACCATGAGGTATAAGTTTTGTCCACCAAAAGTTTTACAATTAGGTGAATGAGTTGCTCACTTACTTCTGCACTTATGTGGTACAGTTTTCAAGATATGTATTAAACAAAACATACTTTGCGGTTTGGCAAAACTTTCCCGTACGTATGACCTTTAAGTTACTGTTACTATTTGGAGATGGCTAATTGAGCTTTACTATTGCAGATTGTCATGGGGTGCAATACACTAAAATTCATGCTACTGACCAATTCCCACGCTAATAATATTTCATGGCATGAATTATTTATCTATTGCAAAACTAGTTGCGTGTTGTTGAAGTTGTACACAAACCTTACCAAAAAATTCTTGGTGGAGCGTGGGGTTGAACCGCGGGCCTTGCGCTTGCTAAGCGTCGCCTTATACCACACGGCCATGAAATTGACAAAATATAGCTATTCGCAGGAGTAGACAATTCCTTAACAACTCATGTATATTTATTTACACTGCCAGTTGTACTGGTACTCCAAGGATTGTGTAGAAATTCCTCGGTTTTGCTGTGAGGTGAATAACTTTGTGTCGCTGTACGAAATACTATCCTTTAGCTCTCCAAAGGAAAGTGCTGAATTTGCAGAAGCAACACATGAACCTTCCACTGTTGTATATATTTTGTCAAAAATACCCACATTAAAAGCCAAGCTTCATTCAAAACTCGATGTGTAGGATTCTCAATTTTCAAAATCATATTATTTGAGGTTTATGGTGAGATTACTGATGTTTGGGGGTGGTCTGCAAATGTATATGTACTGTATAATACGAGCTGCTGAGGATGAATGTGAAGTTAAAATCTATTCAGATAAAAAAATCACTTGACTTTGTATCAAATCTTCCATCCTACCCACTGAATTAAAAGTTTTTCAATTCAGTGATCCTACCCAAAAAGTTTGAATTAAATGCTTACAGATTAAGTTACGGGCTTATGCAAATATATCATGCCATGTTTTCAATGTACTCAATGATATGGCTGAAACCAATGTCAGATTTTGCTTGCTCATCATTTATTTCATTTTGTGGTCCATTTATGATTACATATTTCAGGTTATTGGACTATATACTGGACGTGGTCAGTATGGTATCATGTTATACCAGAAACTTTGTACAGGCTGTACGACAGCTAGAAAATAATCACTAAAAACAGTCACATCCAACTCTCACAGGTTTAGTATTCTGCTTCACGTTAACAATAAATCTTTGTCCATATCATATTCCACATCTATATCTTTAGGATCAATGAGGGCTGTTGACCGCTAATGTTGCTGAACTTGGAACAGTTTCCATAAAAAATTCACGAACAATTTTGGTGATGCAAGAATGGTATTACTCATCAGTTTTTGTAAGCATGAAGTAAAATGTTTGATATGAGATAGTGGAAAAATTTGTAAGTCTATAAAAAGTATCGAGTTTCAGCCTTCAGTTGTTGCTTTGTCGCAATTGGGTAATATTCCTACGTAGGAGACAATAATATAGAAACCAGCAAGATCACTGCACTCAATGTGTTACGTTTTTTAACACTGGCCAGTAACACGTTGTATGAGCCACGCAAATTATTATTATTGCCATTGCAAATCAAAGCACACTTTTCCCCCTCTCATCTCTAAAACAAATATCTGTTACAGAGTTTAATGTCTTTTGATAGCTTCGGCGAGAGGTTCCTCTCTGACAGTTTTTTATTCAGAGTATAGAAATCTATTTCGGGCTTCTCGTTTTGTTGCTCAAGTTTATCTCTCAGCTGGACCGGCCCTGGCCTGATGCCCTTCATCGCAATATCATAGGAACTTTTTCAGTGTGTTACTTTTATCTCTTGACTATTCTTTTCGTTTTAGGAGGAAACCTCTTACGGGAGCCAATTTGGTTTTTATCTTGGTATTCCACAGTGCTATAAATTATTCGTCATGATCATCATCTAAAAATGGTCAGTAATAAACAGGTGTAAGGAATGAATGACAGAGTCATCATTTTAAAAGGTTGGTATTTATTAATGATCTTTAGAGATAGAACCAATGTAAGATGCTATCACTAGAAACAAAAACTACTCAGAAAAGCGAAACCCTTAGTGCAGTTGTATTTCAGATATTGGTGTTTTGGCTTTGGTATTCAGACTGTTTACAAAATGCGTCGTATAAAAAGTGGAAAAAAGTTCTGCTTCGCCAATCTTGAAAACCTTATAGAGTTGTCCTCTCTTTGGCATGTAGTTCAGAGAGCAGAAAACTCATAAAATAGATGGCCTACATAACGCGAAGAGCAAATAAAGCAGTATCTCTATGACGTATTGCATGCATCATCAGTGGAAACAAACATGCACTTCACTCATCCTTGCTTCAACATATTGGCTAATTTAATTGTTCTGGAAGATCGATATCCCAGTACAAACCTAGTCTTGCTCGATTGAACGATTCGCTATAAACCGGTTTGGCTAAAGCTTTGCCACTTGGCGATGATGATAGCCCAAATTTGTTGATGTCGGATCAGAATGATTTCGGTTTTGGCCGATGGATGTATAACATGTGTTAAACATTGCATGTGAGATATGAATCAGGATTTACTAGCACAGTTGTTATACCATCAAGTTGCACTCATCGAAAGTATTGTATTTTGTAGATCATAGCTGTTTGAGGAGTCGAAGATTCATAATGTTTGGATGATGGGCGAGTCAAAGATTCAGGAGGAACGGATGATGGAGATTTGTTGCTATTCTCTTTATCTGCTACAATATTAATATTCAGGTATTGCAATTCAATGCGATGTTAAATAATATCCATAATACCGCCTAGTCTTGAAAGAATAATTACTGAAGTATATTAACTTACATATTAAACACATGGAAACTCAGGGGACAACTTTGTTTTAGAAATTGGTAAGACCAACAGGTATAAATTGCTAGAGCTGTGATTTATATGTAGTGTTATGATTATCACTGGGTGTGTCACCAATCAGATAAAAAAAGATTTATTGTAAATTGTTTTCAATTCATCTCTCTTATCTTTTCTACCGCACAGTCGTTTCACTTTCAAATTGCACTCATTGAAAATGTTGTTGTGTTTGTAGATCTTACCTGTTGGAAAGTTACCACTAGAGACGCAATCGGTCACTAAGAAGTAGCTGGATGCTTTGTCTAATCCAAAACTAACGATATTTTAGGTGAGTCACCGTACCATTGGCTGGTTATCTCTGTTATATGCAATCTAATGCCTTGTAGTAAATATCAGACAGGGAGTGGGATAAGAACTGGCAAAATGATTGCAAATTGCTTAGGGACAGACGGCACCAGATTTCACGAGGAGATAACTATAATAAGTTTTACTTACTACCATTATTTGATGGTATATGTATGCTTGTCGACTACCTAAAAGTGGTAGGCCTCTTCATCGTTTATGCTGAGCCTAATATCAGCGTTAAGCCTTTTGTGTGTGGCTCTGTTGTGCTAGCCTTCCGGTTTGCAAGCCCATTTCCAGTCCTTGAATAGGGGGCCTTGCTTTATATCTGTTGACATATGGTTATATCAATTGCATATTATAAATACAGGTGACAACCTGATTATTATTGATTTTATTTGACCTTTGAGTTTGTTTTTTCTGTACAGGAATGGTTGTTAGATGATGAAACCTGCCAATTGGCGGAAATGAGCGATTAGCTCTGTCGATTATACATTTTCCTACAACAGAGGGCAAGCAAGGTGTTGAATGAGGAGATATTTCAAGCTGGATTATCCGGTCAGGTTTCAGTGCTTGTGAAGTGAGAAGTCAGGTATTTTGTTCATCTGATACTGTAAAAGCTGTATCATAGGTATGGGGCTATGAGAATAGATAGCATAGGCTATGCATTGTAAATCAGCTAAATAAGATTATCGACATAATTTGAGTTTGTTATGCATGTATATATACCCTGCTTTGCTTGTTTGCCTGTTGGAAGCGTTTGATAGTCAAAAAACATGATGCAGCTCCAGCAACTGGATGCCAACCTATACATAGATTACAGATAAATAATCTTTCATTCATGTTATTAATTGTTTTACAAGTTTTTAAGTTGATCACCAATCTGGTGCATATGGCATGTTACTGGCACTCCAAATCAACCGCGTGGATGTTGAGTGCCACTAATGCCGTATACTAATTAGTTTAGAAACTCAATCAATTAAATTAGCGATACTGCAAAAAGTTGTTTTCAAGCCAGTTGCTATAATGTTCAAGTTTTTGTTTCTTTTAGCCGGATGTGATATGCTCAGGGGTTCACACAAGATCCTGATCAAGTTCAAAATACTGGGAGACACTCTGTGGAGTGGAAGGATCACAAGTGTACTGGTGTGTTGTGACAAATGCAAACTCTCTAAAAATGGTCAGTAATTGTGATGCTATATTGCTCAATGCATGCCTTCAGTGATTCTTTGTGTCTGCAAACCCAGATAAACCTTCACAATGCCATAACTATCAATTAGGATTGCCAAAACATTGAGATACAGTGACTTTGTCAGAACTATGCATTGATTACTAGTTGCGGGGTTGTCTTCCCGCGCAATTTTTGAGGTACGACGATTACTTCAGGACAATTGAATTATATAGCAAAGGGTAGAAAACTCTTGTGTTCTCACAAACTCTTGTCCACCGGGTCAGAAGGCACACAGCACTGCCAATTTTGCCTTCTCCGGTTCATTGTAATGATTTTCTCCGAGCTTTTGGGAGCAATACCTGAACTCTCAAGTAACTAGAATAACAAAACGGCATTGTTTGTATTGTGCGTGAAATATCTTCAAAGCAGAAATAAAGCGAAAGTTTTGCTGACCAAGTAAGTGACTGAAGGAACTTCTGATACAGCTGATCATTCAGTCTCAGAATTTAGTATTATAAAAAGGATGAGTTTATGAGTTTCAATTCAATTGGTGGATTATAGCTGGTGATCGCCGCGGAGAACACTTAGTGCACAACAGCGGCAAACTCTAGTTATTTTTCAAATTGTAGAAAATTTCCAGAATATGCTACAAAATACCCTTGAGAAGATTCCGTGGACCATTTTTTCGTGCATATCATATGTTTTGACTGCAATTCAGAGAGATAACATGATATGACAGGATTTTTAGCTCTTGCAAAATTGTCAATCTTTTTACTGGGAGTTTCCCTGATTAGTTTTTATGTGTAGTTGTTTGAAAACTCACCGAGTAAATAATTGCAAAAAAGTAAGATGTTTCTGTTACTAGGCCTAATCCAGATGCAGCTGATGTACTTTACATTGCATTTTGTTTTGTAAGTTCTGGTCGACATATTATCACCTAGCTTGGATCATTGTTTGAGTTTTTTTTTGTATAAAGACTCTCATGGTTTTTAAATATGGAAATGAACAATACTCAGATACTGAAAACACACACTTGAAAGTTTCATTAGCTTCTACCTACCAAATTTTGATGTCATCCCCGAAATTTTTGAAAGGTACAATCTGCATTATATAATGCTCATTGCAAAAGGCGTATGGAATTGCTAATCTATTAATTTTAATCGGCTATACTCTGGGATACAATCTAGTTGTGCTAAGCATTTACACTTTACATGTGGCAGTCTTCAAGACTCCTACTTTCTTAACTCCTGTAAGGATGGTATTCAGTATATTGCTGTTGCTAGCTCCATCATGTACACATAACTTGAAAGCTAAAGGAGTCTACTAGCAAAAAAATGTGCTTACACAGAAATGTTTTTATTTTTAGATAATCCAATCTGTTCCCGGTATGTGGCAAAATGTGCTGGTGCTGCTCTCTGTTTTAAGCTGAAGTAAAGGACTACACGCAAAGATCTGTCTGTGGTGCATCTCAAAAGTTGTAAGTGATATCACCGACTCCTGCATCATTTTGGTTCAAGGACTTTTTATGATACGCAACAACACAGCCAACTTACTGAAACTACGGCTATGATTTGGACGACGTATTATTATGTGCTGGTTGACATCATTTACCTCAAAAAATGCTCAGTCTTCCCAAACATTTAGGATGGTTTAATTTTAGTGAGTGGAATAATACTGCCACCCACTGATAATGATTGCATTGGCGCTTTCAAAATGAAGCTCTCACATATTTGACAGGTTTTGCAAAGTACTGCAAGACCTTTGTGAGTAGCACTTTTGGAATTAAAACATTTTGATGTGAATTGTGACAAAACTAAGATTAGAACTAGGTTAGATAAGATACAAGTTGACACATGATGCTTGCAAGTAAATATACTTGTGTTACATGTTTTTGAAGTAGGATTGGCTGGCCCAGATGCTGTATAATCACATACATCTAGCTATCTCAGCTCCCTCTCAGTGGCTATGCTACAGTTGAACTTTCATGTCTGGAGCCAATAAGCAAAACCACCGGATTTCACCTTCCGCTGACAAAGTTAGTATTTAGCAGTGCCCATACATTAAAAGCAACGTGGAAACGCACAATAGAGTTATTCACCAACAATTGTGTTGCTCTTTCCACTTCCCTTAACAAATTTTATTTAAGAATTCTTCAACACTTTGCTACTTGTCCCAAACTTGCAAACCTAAAGTGGCGATTGATTGAGGTTTAAGAATTGGACAATTTCTGAAGTTTTCAGTGACGTTTTTACTTTACTATGGCTTTTGAATGTAGATCGGGAAACAAAGCTCAATCCCATTTGTCAGTTTTGATTCCCGTAGCTTCCCCAATTTACACATCATTTAATTAAGTTGAGTTGTTTGAAAAGTGTGATATGTTTGCAGATTAACCCGTATTCTTGATTTTATGAAGCAGGATTGGGTGGCCAGAAGTACACATGGAGAGGATCTTGTAAACTTACTTGTATATATGACGATGTCAGTCTCGCTACAGTACCGCTTGGATTATTGTTGTCGCCTACAGGTGAGTGATCTCACCAGATTTAACATTCGGACCATGAGGCATAATTTTTTTCAACTTACGGTTTGATAATGATGTGAATGAATTGCTCACTCACTTCTTCACTTATCTAGTATAGTTTTCGAAATATGTATTACACAAACGTATTTTCAACTTGTCAAAAATGTCCCATGTGTATGACCTTCAAACTTACTGTTGCTATTTGGAGATGGTTACTGAGCTTTACTCTGTTTGCATTACATTCCAATTCGGCGGAAAAAGTCATTACATGCTACTGACCAATACTCCGCTAATTATAATTTTTCATGGCATGAATTCTTTAACTATTGCAGTTGACGTGGTTGCACACAAACCTTACCTTAAAAAATTTTCTCAAAAATAGGGTTGAACCACAAAGCCTGCGCTTGCTAAGCGTCGCCTTACACCATACAGCCATGAAATTGACAAAATAAAACTAGTTGCAGGAGTAGACAATTTTTCAACAATTGACTTATATTTGTTCACACTGCCAGATGAACTGGTACACCAAGGATTATTTTAGAAAATCTCACGGTTCACTATGAGGTGAAAAGCTTTGTGTCGCTCAATGAAATGCTATCTTTGAGCTACCCTACACACAAAAAGTATTCATCAGCACTAATTTTCGCTAATTTAGGTAGTTGAAGTAGCTAATTTTAAAAGTAGCTAATTTCATTACATTTTTATATATGTTATAATGTAGGGAAACCACAGTAGCTAAGATAAAATTAGTTAATTTACCTGAAAAAGTCAAAAGAATGAAACTTTTTACTAGCTAAAATTAATGTGTCTAGGGTATGTAAAGAAAGGTGCTGAATTTGCTGAAGAAACATTAATTTTCTACTGTTGTATTATATTTTATTTTTAAGAAATATCCTATTTTAAAAGCCCAGCTTCATTCAAAGCACTATATTGC
>ERZ1740067.2657-NODE-2657-length-10662-cov-4.150655_pt1 | contig 10662 bp, 10 predicted proteins | sample MGYA00581736_ERZ1740067 | MGnify/ENA primary metagenome ERZ1740067 (study PRJEB43018, sample SAMN04849236) | marine metagenome | isolation source: floating plastic debris | place: Pacific Ocean | collected 2008-08-27 | study: EMG produced TPA metagenomics... | reverse complement strand
CCGCCCCCCCTGCGTCCCCCTCGCCCCTCCCTCCCCCTCTCGGTCCTTGGCCCCCCCCCCGCCCCACTCCCCCCCTCCCGGTCGCCGCCCGCAACCGCGCGCCGATCGGAGGGGGTGCCCGATGAGCGAACGCCAGATGGCCTACATCAGCCGACGGGCGGTCGGGGTGCACGACGACGAGATCGTCGACGAGATCGTGCTTCCATCGATCGTGCGCAACCGGGCGCTCGGGATCTCCGGGTGCCTGTGGTTCGACGAAAAGCGCTTCTTCCAGGTGCTCGAGGGCGACGAGGGCAGCGTCCGATCCGTCTATCGAAAGATTTCGATCGACGACCGACACCACGACGTCACCCTGCTGATCGACGACCCGATCGCGATCCGCAACTTCCCGCGTTTCAGCATGCAGGTGATCCGTCAGAACGGCGCGAAGACAGCCGAGGCCTTCGACGAGCTCACGCGCCACTTCGTGCGCGCCGATCCAGCGAACGTCGCCGAAGAACTGACCAGGGCCGCCTACAACGCGGTGCACGCGCTCGCCCGATCGGCGCCCGCGCCTCACCACGAGGAGCGCACAGACGCGGGGCATTAGCGTCGCCCGAGCCGCGACCTCTCCGGGGCCTGTACGCTGCTCGCTCGAACCGGCGCAGTCTCTCGCTCGTGATCGGAACCTCCGCACATGCCCCGATGGCGCTTCCTGCTCATCCTGCTAACCCTCACCGTCCCGGCGCTCTCGAGTCAGAACGACACGCCCAAGCAGTGGCGCGAGTTCGAGACGGTCAACCCCGGTCTCAGCGAGACCGAAGAGCCGCCCAACCTCGAAACCCCGCTCGCGTGCGTCGAGCACTTCATGCTCAGCGCCCGCGAGGGCGACTTCGACGCCGCCTCCCGCGTGCTGCACTTCAGGCTCATCGATGACGTCGACGACGCCGCGGCACGATCCCTCGCCGAGCGCTTCTTCTACGTGCTGAACCAGGAACTCTGGATCGATTGGGCCGCCCTCCCGGACCGACCCGACGGCATGATCGATGAGGTCAACCTCGGCTCGAACAGCAACCCGCTGATCGGGAAGCCCAGGCGTGGGATCCTCCTCGACAGCATCGAAATCAAGGAGCGCGCCGTCCCGATCCGCCTTGAGCGGGTGAAGGCGGAGGGGGCTGACCCCGTCTGGCTCTTCGCGGCCCAAACCGTCGAGAACATCGAAGCGCTCTACGATAGTCACGGCCCCAGCGCACTCGAGCAGTGGCTCCCAGCCTGGGCCAAGCAGCGCGGCCCCGGACGCGTCCCCCTCTGGCAGTGGGGCGTGCTCGTGCTCGCGATCGCATTGGCGCCGGTGCTCGGGTGGCTCGTCGCGCGCTCCACCCGCAAGGCCGCCAAGAACATCAAGTACGTCAGCCACGACCTCCTCGACCGGATCGACTGGCCGCTCGTCGGCGTCATCTCGAGCGCGATCCTGCTCGGGACGCTCAAGTGGGGGCTCACGCTCCCCAGCGCGATCGCCGCCTTCGTCGAGCCCGTCGTCCTCGTCGCGCTCATCGCGACCGTCACGTGGTTCGTGATGCGCGTGCTCAACTACACCGTCGAGCACCTCGCCCACCGCGCCATCCGACGCGTCCACGAAGAGAACTCCGACGAGGAACGCCGCTTGCTGATGCAGGTCACCGTGGTGCGCCACGTCGTCCTGCTCGCGATCGCGATCGCGGGCGTCGGCGTGCTGCTCATCCAGCTCGACCTCGCCCGCACGCTCGGCGTGACGCTGCTGACCTCCGCGGGCGCCGCCGCCGTCATCTTCGGCATCGCCGGGCACGCCCTGCTCGGCAACCTCATCGCGGGCCTCGAGATCGCGCTCGCGCAGCCGCTCAAGCCGGGCGACACCGTCTACGTCGAGGACAACTGGGGACGCATCGAGGACATCGGTTACACGCAGGTCATCGTGCGCACGTGGGACGACCGCCGGCTCGTCTTCCCGATCAGGTACTTCACGTCGAATTGGTTTGAGAACTGGTCCCTGACCGACACCTTCCTCACCAAGCCCATCTACCTCAAGCTCGACTACCGCGCGCCCGTCGACCAGATCCGCGACAAGTTCCTCGAGCTCACCAAGCAGGACGAAGACTGGGACGAGGAGAACGACGAGCCGCAGGTCCTCGTCACCGACCTCAGCGACGAGACGATGACCATCCGCTGCACCTCGGCGAGCCCGACCGTCAGCGGCGCCTGGAACATGAGCTGCCGCCTCCGCGAGCAGCTCGTCGAGTGGTTGCAGGAGCTCGACGACGGCAAGTACCTGCCGCGACAGCGCGTCGAAATCACTCAGGATGCGGCTGAGCGTCGCGACTGAGTCGTCAAGTTCCTCGGTGATTCTCCGGAATGAAGACCAAAGTAACGGTCTGCAAGCAGCTCTCACGACGCCGTTTGTCGGCATCGACCAGGGCATCGAGATGGCGTCACCGTCAGATGCCACTTACACCACAACATGATCGAGAATTCATCGAACACGATCGGGTTGCGTAGATGAGAGCTTCTTCATGTTCAGCGCCCGCGATCGGCCTTACAGGCACATGAAGGCGGCCGACGTCGCTCAGATTTAGGAGGATTAATCTTGGTGCGTCAATCTAGGGGGGAACGGATTCATTGCTGACTTCGGACCACAAATCCGCTTGTTGACCGCTCGCGTAATCGCTCTAGATTGCCCGTGCACAAGTCAGACGGGTCGCACGCCCGCACCACATTTTCAATTTCCGATACACGGAGGAGATCCATGAACCGGACCCCGAAAGCTGTTCTCACCGCCGCCGCGCTCGCGATGATCGCCGGCGTCACTCACGCCGAAGAGGCGTGGTTCGTCACCGAGAACATGACGCTCGCGAACCTGAACACCGCCGACCCCATCGTCGTCAACACCGGCAACTTCATCAGCGGTGTTCAGGAGAACGAGACCATCATCGGCCTCGACTTCCGCCCCGCCACGGGCGAGCTCTTCGGCCTCGGCAGCTTCGACAACCTCTACACCCTCGACACCGCGACCGGCGCCGCCACGCTCGTCGGCGCGGGCGGCTTCACGCCCGGCCTCGACGGCATCAACTTCGGCTTCGACTTCAACCCCACGATCGACCGCATCCGCGTCGTCAGCAACTCGGACCAGAACCTCGTTCTGAACCCGAACGACGGCACCTCGACGGGCGTCACCGACCTCTTCTACGGCCCGGGCGATGCCAACGAGGGCACCGACCCCAACGTCGTCTCCTCCGCCTACACCAACAGCTTCGCCGGCGCGACGACCTCGCAGCTCTACGGCATCGACACCGGCCTCGACATCCTCGTCACCCAGGCGAACAGCGCCGGCACGCTCGGCACCGTCGGCGACCTCGGCATCGACATCAGCGAGGTCTCGGGCTTCGACATCTCCGGCGCCACGGGCATCGCGTACCTCGCGGCCCGCACCGAGGGCGGCTCGATCAGCAGCCTCTACACCATCGACCTCGCGACCGGCACCACCACACTGACGGGTGAGATCGCCGGCGGCTCCGTGGTCACCGCGTTCGCGGTGGTCCCGACCCCCGGCGCCGCCTCGGTCGCGCTGCTCGGCTGCGGCGCCCTGGTGACCCGTCGCCGTCGCGCCTGATCAGCACGGTCATCCTTCCCTTTCACCACGCCCCGCTCTTTCGCCGGGGCGTGTGTGTTTTGCGAGCTACCAGGCTCGCGCATGCCATACCACGCTCGCGTCTTGCAACCGAGTGCGGTGAGGAAGTCTTCTTTATTGACCGAACGCGTCGGCATCTCCGTGAGGAATTGTCTCAGGACCGACCCGACTCCGTCGCCTTGATCCACTGGGGCGTCACAGTGTCTCGGACGACCTCGAGCACTTCACGGCTCAACCGCCACGTCTGTCCGCGGAGGCGCTCGATGAGCCCGGCCTTCTCAAGCAGAGGCGTAATTCGCTTCCAGCCCGGACGCCCCTCGGGCGTGAGCTTGCATTCGTGTGTCCATGGCAATCTTCGGAAGTAGTTGTCGGAGATGGGCCACGTCCACTTCTTCTCGCGCTGGATCACGAGCAAGGCGAAGTCGAACGCCAACGCCATCTCCGGTACCCGATTGTCTGGATCCCACGGCCGTTCGATCTCGCCACGCTCGTAGAGCGGAGCGACGTCATCGTATTGAACAGCGGTCCCGTCCAGCACGATCAGCGGCGGGCGCAGCAGCACGCCGTCCGGCATCACGCAGACGCCAGGGTCGAACACCGAGCTGATGCCCTCGACATCGATCAGTTCGAGAAACTTCTGTACCTCTTTGTCAGTCATCTCGCCTGCGGCACGGCGGGAAGTCCAACTCGGCCGCACGATCGTCGGCCGCTTGGATCGCGATCGACGAGGCGTCTTCGGAGGTGGTGAGCTATCGAGGTCCACGCCGGTGGGGTTGCTCATGAGCTGCATGAGCCGCTTGCACGGACTGGACTCGTCGCCGGCCATCCGCAGCACCTCCAGGTGTCTCTTCTTCCACAACTCGGCACGATCGGAAAGCTCTCTCTGGAACACCTTCCCGCCGCCGCCCCACAAATCGGCGATCCGACCGGCGGTCACAGCGTGGGCGTTGTTCGAGTGCTGCATGAGCAGGGCGTCGAGCGAGATGAGCATCGCCTTCTCGACATCGGTGAGTCCGTCGTCTGTCATGGGTGCCTCCGTGTGCTCGACGGCTCCGCCGTCGACGCGAGTTTTTTTCGAAGGCCGACCCCGGCCGTTGAGCCGAGGGCGGCGAGTTCATCTCAGGATCCAGCCGCTTTGGCGAGGATCCTCAGGCGGCTCTGCGTTGACGACCGCAGTCATCGCAGCCGCTGGGCTCGAATGGCTTCCGGCAGTCCTTGCCGCAACGCTCTGGCAGTTCGATGGTTACGGCGTCAAGCGGGATGGGTTGCCATTTAGGGGCCTGCCGGAATGCTGCCGGTCGGCGGCATTCCGCTAGGCCCCTAATTCGCCGCTCGATAAACGCGGCGGGGACGACAAACTCAACTTCAACCTCCCTCTTCTCCAAGTTCGCAACTGCTGACCCGACGACGGCCTCCGCAACAGATCGCAAGGCCGGCTCCCCCTCCTCGGCGAAGCGTTTGAGCAACCCCTGCATGTCATCGATGACGCCGCGGGTGGCGTTGCAGATCTGTTGCTCTGTCAACTCCGGCCCCGAATTTGTTACAGCCAATCGATCATCGACCGTCTGGATCAGTCGGGCGGTTCTGTTGATCGACTCGCGTACGACTTCATCGTCGATGCCGCCGAGCATGTCGACCTGCGATCGGTACCGATTGCGGAGCAGCTCGCGTTCAGCAACCAACCGGTCATGCTCATCAACATCGCCGCGGCGATCGCGGTCTTGCTGTCGAATCGCCTCGGCGATCAGATCTTCCAGATCCGGCAACGAACAGAGCAGCGACTCGATCTCTTCGAGGACGGCTCGATGAAGAGGAGGGGCTGGGAGACGTCGCCGGAGAAACGACCCCGTCGGTAGGAGCTCGCGTTCACCCTTGATACCGTAGTAAGTTTGATTGTTGTCCCCGCTCTTGATGGCTTTGAACTCGCGGCCGGTTGTCCTCTCGGTCATCAACCCGCTGAGCAGGTACTTGAGTCGCCCGTTTGCTTGCTCCGGATTCTGGATGTATCCGCTCGCAATGCGTCCGCGATACTCCGCCTGCGACGCCAAAGCCATATCGCGTAGTTCCGGGGGCAGGTAGTCCTTGAGCCTCGGGTACTCAACGACATGCCAATCTTCGCTCGGGCGGATTCCGCGGATCAGGCGGCCGTCCGCGTCGTCGATCTGCTTCGGTAAGTTCGGAGACTGATTGCAGTAGATCGCGTTGCTGATGCGATTCGCGTACCCGAAGCCGGTATAGACCTCGTTCCGCAGAATCGACTCGATGGTCGCCTTGTACCAGCGCCCCCCGTTCGCGGACCGGTTGTCTTCGTCGTTCAAAACGCGGGCGATGCGAGTTCCGCCGAAACCATTGTCATGGTGCATCCGGAAGATCCGGATGACGACATCGCGGGCCTTCGGATCTCCGGGTACGAGAGTATCCAGCTCGAGGGATCCCTTTCGGTACGCCCTGACGCCCGGCTCGTACCTGACGCCGAGCTCGCCGGTCTCGGGGTTGATCTCGACGCTACTCCCGTCCTGCAGACGGCGGATGATCATCCGCTCGTTGCCCTGCGGATCCAGGTACAGCTTGTCGATTCCGAACGCAGGGCGAAACGAATGGCTCCGCCGATTCGCTTGCAACGAAAACTGCGATCCGCGGGCCGACGCCTCGCTGATCGACATCGCGTGGCGTTTTGCCGCTTCTGCCTTGATGACGCGAACCAGGTCCGAGGTCGCCCTGTCCTCGATGTACCCGTCGACCTCCGCGAGACCGATGCCCTCGTTCGAAAGCTTGTCGGCGAGATGTCCGAAATGCATCGCCCCCGATCGTCCAAACCTGCTCTGATCTAAGTAGACGACTACATCGATCCGCTCGCCCGCCTGTTTGCGCGCGATGACCTGATCGACCATGCCATCAAGGTTCTTCTTGATGGACCCTGACTTGCCCGCGAGCCTGACAGGATCGCCGAGCTGCATGTCCATGCGTTCTGCAAACGCGGCGATCGAGTTGAGCTGGTCATCGATCGATGTATCCGCTTGCTCCATCGTTGAGCATCTCAAGAGCGGGACGCCCCGCTTTCCGTTGAGTCGAGACTTCTGAGTCATGTCTCAACCTCCTCTGTAGTTGCCATCCTCTCGCGGACCATGGAGGCGACGAGCATCCGGACGGCGTCAATAAACTGTTTGTCCTCCTTCGGATCTCGCGGTCGATACGAGACAGCGATTCCGACCTGCGTCGGCGGGCGTCCTCGACGGCGAGAAACGGTCTCGCCGCTTTCGCCGCCGGCCGATTGGTGCAGGTGTGGTCTCACCTCTTCAGTTCCACCGTTCATTGGGTAGCTCCTCCCTCGGAGGTCGGAAATTTTCAAGGTGTGCGATTCGCCGATTGGCAGGTTTCGCAGCCTCGGCGGTTCACCGCGACGACCACGCGGGCAGCTTCATCGGCTCCACCTTCACGACGCCCATGCCGCTGCCGTGCCCATAGGTGCCGCGCGCCTCGTCCGCCAACTCACGGAAGCGCTCGCCGAGCTCGCGTGAGTAGTAGTCTTCGAAGGAGTCGAGAAGGCCATACGTCGTTCCGAGAAGCGTGGCGACCTCTTCCATGCTGATGTCCTCATCGAGCGTCTGGAGCCGGAACCCGCGCGGCGCCGCGTGCTCGCAATCCGGCGTCGTCATCGGATCCGGCAGGCTGATGCCGACCACCAGCGTCTTGGGCATGCCCTCGGCCGCCGCCTTGCAGCTCAGCGCCAGCGTCCTGATCTTGCGTGACATCCCGTCTTGCCCGCTAAATTCGTGCTGCGTCGTCATCGAGAATCTCCTGTGTAGATGACTGAATCGATCAACAAACCCGCCGCGACGCGCGAACGCCGCGGCGGGCCCTTCTCCTCATCCGCCGCACTCGCCGCAGAGGTCCAGGCCCTCCGCGTCGAGCATCACCTTGCGTGCCGTGCGGACCAGATCCATAAATGCTTCCTCGCCCATATCGGTGTCCGGCGCAAGCTTCGAGATCAGCGCAAGGGCGGCCCCCTCGATCTGGACGAGCAGCACCGCGAGCTCGCTCTCGTGGGAGAGCCCGAGCGCTCCCGCGATGAGCGCCTCGGGTCTCGTCGCGACGCCACCGGACTGGGTGTCCTCAGCGAGGACCGCCGCGACCGCGAGCACCCGCCCCGTCTCGAGCACCCACTCGAAGAGGCTCTCGCCCGCCGCCTCGATCTCGCTCGCCGTCTTCGTCGCCGTGTCGTTCATTCTTCGTCTCCGTGTACGCCGTAGTGGGGAACGGGCGTAGTACACCCCGTCCCGACTCGAAGGCAAGCGCGCAAGCGAGACAAAATGAGCGATTGATGACGTTCTTGGATCGGTCTCAGGAAGAAGCGGCGAAACGCCCAAGATCCTGAGCGATCCGGCGGCATTGAGATACAACGGTGGCAACGCCAAAGCGGCATCACGGCGTACACTCTCGATGCAATGACACCATCAGGTGCATCGAAACGTGATTGGCACGAAATGCTCGATGAGGTACGCGAAGCAGCGCGTTCGTCTGGTACCGGTCGAACCCGACTGCTCGGCAAGCTCGCCCAGCTCGAGCGCGCCGTCACCGAAGAGATCGAGAACCTTGAGGATGCGCGCCGCCGTCGCGTGACCGGGCCGCGAGCACGTGTTCGGGCCGCGATCTACACAGTCGAGGACTCGCCCCGCGGCGATGCACTCACTGCGCGCCGTGACCGCGAGGCCCGTCCATTCAAGTGCCCGCAGGCGGTCTACCGGGCAGTCACTTCCGCAGTCGCTTCATCTGCGGAACCACAGGGCTTCCAGGCGATCAAGGCTCACGCACAACGCATGCTCAAGGTGCCCGTCGCGGATTACGCCGTTCGAGTGCCGCTGCGGTTCTGGGCCGTACTCGGACTCGTGCGCCACGATCAGGCGCGCTTCGTTCGCGTGAACTCGAAAGCGGAGTTCACCCGCAACGCCCGTGACGCTTGGAAGCGCGCTTCTTCTTTACCTTTCGAGGTTCGTCCAGATTGAATCGCTCGTTGAGCTTGTCCAGCGCTTCGTACAACGCCATGAGCTCCTGCTTGCGATAATGGCGGGCGACCTTCTTGTCGCCGTGCGCGAGATATTGGTCGATGACATGAGGCGAGATGCCACCGATGATGTATTCAAGCTCTTGAGCTCCGGTTGATCGGAACGACTTGGCCGTCCGCCGAGGGTCCTCGTTCTTCTCCTTGGTCAGCACGTGGTCGACGAAGGCCGTGAGCTCACGGCTGATGTTGCTGTAGCCCTTGCTGAACGGCAAGGGATCGGGTGTACCGTCGAGATGCTGCTTGAGGAGGGTTTTCGTCACGGGCCAGAGCTTGTGCACCTGGGCGGCTCCGGTCTTGTTGCGTTGCCGCCGGATCTCGCCCCGTTTGAAGTCGACGGCGTCGCGTTCGAGCGTGCGGATGTCCGCCGCCCGGTACCCCGCGTTGAGCCCGAGGGCCATCACAAGCCTCATGCGATCGTTAGGATGGTCCCACAGGGTGTGGATCTCCTTGAGCGTGAAGAAGGTCGGCGACGGGTCGTCCTTCCCGATCCGCGACCAGTGCCGGTCGATAGCGCGGGGAAGTGTGGTGAGGTATGCGTTCTTCACGAGGTACTCGCAGAACAGCCGGGCTTTGTCGAGTCGTCCCTTCGCCCAGCCCTTGGAGAGACCGCGCTCGTGCATCTCTTCGATGATGTGCTCGCGGTAATCCGCCACGGCGCGCCAGTTCGCCTCAAGTTCACGCGTCACCACGATCTGCGGATCGTTCTCGGCGAGGAACTCGATGAACGGCTCAATGTTGGTCATGAATGACGCGATGTGCCCCGACGACTGCTTCGAGGATTTCTTCTCGTTCCGCACTGACTCGATCCACTTTGACTTGATGTCCTCGAGTTTGGCGTTTGCATCGGTGACCGCCACGCGCCCGTGTGCGGCGAGGACTTCCCTCAGCCCGGCGATCTCGGCGTCCTTGAGCTCGATGACTTCTTGGAGAATCGACGCCCGCCACGCCTGCCGGAGCAACTCGGGGATGTCCTTATCGACGATGAGCCGCTCCCTCACCTCGCGGAACGGGCGGCTGAAGAAGCGGTGGAGGTCCTCGACTTGGAGCAACACCTCTTCGAGCTGCTCGGTGTGCTTGGCGGCGAACTCCCGGATCTCCTGCCCGCCGGTGAGCAGCTCCTCTTTGAGCAGAGCCTCCTGCACGGCCCGGGCGTAGGCGACCTGGTCGTCGGGGCCGCTCCCGCCCCTGCCGACCCAATAGGCGTGCTCCTTGCCCTCGATGGTTCGGCGGTAGCGCCAGCACTTCTCGCGCGGATTCCAGCGCAGCCTCGGCGATTTGCTCCGTCCCGCCGCCGATCCGTTTCGTTTCGCCATCCGCTTTCCTGTCCGTTCGGCTCTGGATCGAGCACGCGAGGCCCTCTTCCGACAGACGGATGCTAGGTCAAAACGGATGGGAAAACGGATGGATCTGAAAGAGGCGGGGGAAGGTCGGAAACCCCAAAACGACGCAAGCCCCGGCGTTTCCGGGGCTTGCATCAGCACGGGCGCAGGGATTCGAACCCCGAACCTCCTGATCCGTAGTCAGGTGCTCTATCCAATTGAGCTACGCCCGCGTGCGAGGCACGAGGCCGTGCGAGAGTCCCCCAAGGCCGTGCCCAGGAGGAAGGGAGAGAGAATAGACCCCTCTCCCAGCGCGGACAAGCCGCCTTTTCCGGTCTCGGGCCGCATTGTCGACCCCCAGCCCTTGAAATCCGCGATTTGGGTGCGACAATTCCCGCCCTGCACCCAGAACGGACGGTGGGTCCGCCGGTGCAGATCGTCCATCCCCCGAACCACGCCCAGGCCCGACCTGGGACCGGAGCCGCCACCCCATGGCCAACACCGTCTCTGCCCGCAAGCGCGTCCGCCAGAACAACCGCCGTCGTATGCGTAACCGCTGGCGCATGAAGACCCTCCGCGCTGCCATCAAGTCCTTCGACGATGCCGTCATCCACTCCGAGACCAACGCCGCCAAGGAGCGC
>ERZ1740067.2655-NODE-2655-length-10665-cov-21.773798_pt1 | contig 10665 bp, 9 predicted proteins | sample MGYA00581736_ERZ1740067 | MGnify/ENA primary metagenome ERZ1740067 (study PRJEB43018, sample SAMN04849236) | marine metagenome | isolation source: floating plastic debris | place: Pacific Ocean | collected 2008-08-27 | study: EMG produced TPA metagenomics... | reverse complement strand
CCATCAACGTCGACGGTCAGGGTAGCTGCAATGCCAATACCGGCATTCCCTTCCTTGACCACATGCTGCACCAAATCGCCTCCCATGGCCTATTTGACCTCGATGTCCAGGCCAAAGGTGACCTCGAAATTGACGACCACCACACCAACGAAGACGTTGGCATCACTCTCGGTATGGCCCTCCACCAGGCCCTTGGCAACCGCAAAGGCATTGTCCGCTTTGGCCATTTTGTCGCCCCCTTAGACGAATCCCTGGTCCAAGTCTCCCTCGATTTCTCCGGTCGCCCTTACCTCGCCTACGGTCTTGACATTCCCACCCAGCGCGTTGGCACCTACGACACCCAGCTCGTGCGTGAATTTTTTATGGCCGTTGTCCACCACAGCCTTATGACCCTTCACATCCGTCAGCTTGATGGCATCAACTCCCACCACATCATTGAAGCCACCTTCAAAGCCTTTGCCCGTGCCATGCGCATGGCCACCGAAATTGACCCCCGTCGCGCCCACGCTATTCCCAGCTCCAAGGGCGTTTTGCAAGTTTAGGTGATAGGGAGTGGCAACGCGATAGCCCTAAGGCGATAACGGCAATGTTAGGACGGTGTTAGTCCCCTGATGCAGGGTGAGGGTAATAATGTGCTGGTCCATGGTCGGCACCTGATCCAAGGGGACTGTTTGGGTACCCGGATTAACGGTGTAGGCCGGGAAGCAGGCACCGCTGAGACTCAACCGCAGCGCCTGTCCAGCGGTTAGCCGAAAACACGTTGGCTGTAAGGGCACAGCAATAGTTTGAGCATGGCCCCCATAAAAGCGCTTGTAGCCTTGGGTCAAATTGAAAACCCGATGATCGGGGTGAACCACTGACAAGACAGCGCAAACGTCATAGCTAGAGGCATCGGACTGCATGTGTAGCGTGACCGTTGCCTCACCGGCTATGGCTAGGTCTGTCTCTAATAGGTCCGTTGTATAGGTCAGAACATCACTGCGACCGTCTAAGGCGCTGCGCTCAAAGGAGCCTGAGGGAAAACTCGTATGGCCACCCAAGGAGGGCACCGGTCGCCATGGGTCATGCACGAGTACGTCAGTTACTACGCTCGATGCTGTTGATTTAGCACTAGGGGGTACCAACGCGCCATTATCTTGACGCATTGCGGCTAATCCAGAACTCCCTAGGCGATAGATCCTAGACTTCAAGCCCTCTGGCCACGTTTGAAACAGACGCCATTGGTTACTACCCATTTCAAAAAGATGAATGGGGGGCTGATGGGCTAGTGCCGCATCGTTCCCTTTAAGCCAGTGATCAAACCAGCGAATTTGTAGCTGGTCAATGGGGTTCATTGCCCCAGGGCCAAAGTCCACATCCCCCACATTCCGGCTCCAGGGAATGTGGCTCCAGGGGCCTATCCAAAAATGTTGGGGATATTGGCTAGCCGCCATTTCCTTAAACAGCCGAATATCACCGGTGAGGTAGGGATCAAACCATCCACCCACGTGGAGCATGGGGAGATCTACGCCGGTTAAATTAGGCTTTAGCGACTGCCAATAGTCATTGTCTTTGGGGTGAGCGAGCCAGTCATGCCAGAACGAATCTGGAGCATGTTGTTTGAGTACGTCTGGACAAGCCGTTACAGGACCACTGAGCGGTAAATTTCGGGCCGTTCGCAGGGCATTAAAAGCCGTTTTATTGCCGTTTAATCGGGCGGTTTCTGCTGCCAGCTGAGTGGCCCAGCCCAGCCCAGCCTGTAACCTCAGGGCTCCATTTTCATAGGCCCAGTCTTGGTAGAGGTCGTACCCTACCATTGCCGGGGCCAGGGCCTTGAGGGCAGCAGGTTTTGTCTGGGCGGCATAGAGTTGGGTCATCCCCTGATAGGAAAACCCATACATACCCACCTGTCCGTTGCTGTGGGGTAGCTGAGCGGCCCACTGAACGCTGTCGTAGCCGTCCTCCCTTTCGTGGGCAAATAGGTCAAAGACCCCCTCCGACGTCCCTCGACCGCGCACGTCTTGAATGACGACGAGATAGCCTTGGGCGGCGTACCATGTGGGATGGGCATAGACGACGGTGGATGCGATCGCACGTCCATAGGGCTGTCGCATCAGCAACACAGGCCATGGCCCTTCACCCTCGGGACAGTACACATCTGCATCCAGCCGCACCCCGTCTCGCGTGTGTAGTGACTGCCGTTGCTTAGGCTTGACGGGCAGAAAATCAGATGGCATTAGACACTGCGGGTCCGGGCTAAAACAGCCATATCTTCCTCATCTAGTTCCGCCGGTATCCCTTGGCGAATAAGTTCTGCAAAATCTTCGTTGGGCACCATCACACTGAGTAAATAGAGCCGATGCGGACTGATATTTTCGACATAGTGAATCCCGTGGGATGGCACTAGGATACTGTCACCGGTCCGAATGGTCGAGGTTTTCCCATCACAGACAACACGACCTTCCCCCTGAATCACATAAAACATTTCCACAGCCACTTGATGGCGATGGGAGGGCGTTCTCCCCCCTTCATCAAAAATTTCCACACAGCAGGTCAACGCTGCATGGCCCAGGGTAGGGTCTACCAGCAGAGCCAATCGATTTTTATCATCCTGGCTAATACGGAATACCTGATAATCGTGGGGTGATTTGAGAACGGGTAAAACGCAGCTTGTAGGCAGATCACAGGCACTTTCCATGGTTTAAACAGTAGCGGCGCCCCTTCAGCTTAGAAATCGCTTCTAAACCTGGCGCGATCCCGCAATAATTTTTCATCCACAGCGCATATCTTGCTAACCCATCAGTAGCCGCTCAATATCAGCGTTGTGTTCCATGTGTCTAGGGGGATTTAAGGGGCACACTTTTGGGCTATGGACGTCACAGCTATAGCCAATGCTTTGATTTTTATGTACGTGTAGACAAACGTGTAGACAAATGCTCTATCGCAAATATCCTCTGTAGGCTGATAAAATGAGCCACTACGATGCCCCTATCGAACTATCGTTGTAATTTGCTCAAAAAATTATCACGATTGCTTTGCTGTTTCTCGCTATTGCCCCTTGGAAGTCTGTAATGTGCATATTGGGTCAATCGCCTACATATGTCCGATTGAGAAGGGTACACTCTAGCTGAAACCAACAATTCTTGTTTATTGAGACGGTTTTCCATTGAGCTTTGGCATCATTATTCGATTGTTAATCGCTTGTTATGACTTGGGTAGAACCTTAACGCCATGAGGAGTGAAACTGACAAACGCCCGTGGAAAACTGCCAGCATGGGTCTGGGGGCGTGGCACCATCAAACAAACTTCTGCGTCATATCGGTGTAATGGTTAAGGCAGCTACTCCCATCGCAGATATTTTAGTGATCGATGACGATCCGATCATTCGGCGTATCCTTCAGCGGATGCTCCAAAGTCAGGGGTATCGTGTTGCCATTGCAGAAACGGCCGCGGATGGTTTAGAGCAGGCGTTAGCGATCACGCCGCCAGTAATTTTATGCGACTGGCGTTTACCTGGAACGGTGGATGGATTAGAAATTTGTCGTCGGTTGAAAGAGTACCCGGATTTATCCATGAGCTCCTTTCTGCTGATTACGGCCCATGCTGAGACGGCTAGTCGTGTAGAGGCCCTAGAAGCAGGGGCCGATGACTTGTTGATGAAGCCCATCGACATGGCAGAGTTAAAAGCTCGGGTAAAGTCTGGCATGCGGCTGTGTCAGCTGACCCGCGACTTAAAAAAACAAAAGCAGTATTTAGAGAATGAGCTGGCAGAAGCGGCCGCCTATGTGCAGTCACTACTTCCCCAAGATACGGACAAGCCCCCGGTCAAGATTCAAACCCGGTTTTTGCCATCCCAACAGCTTGGCGGTGATTGTTTTGACTTCTACTGGCTAGATCCTGACTATTTAGTTATTTATCTGTTGGATGTTTCGGGCCATGGGTTGGGGGCCGCCCTACTCTCCACCTCTGTGCTCAACGTATTGCGATCGCAATCCCTACCCGGTACTAACTTTTACCGACCCGATAAGGTGCTCGAAAGTCTGAACAACATGTTTCAGATGACCGATCAAAACGATAAATATTTCACCATTTGGTATGGCGTTTACAACCGAGTTAATCGCCAGCTGATGTATGCCAGTGCGGGCCATCCCCCTGCCGTATTACTGTCCCATCCGGCTGATGTCGTCCCGGAAAATACCAATGGGGGCAGCAGTCATCTATCAGAGGCCGTGCGACTGCGTACGCCAGGTATGCCCATTGGCATGATGCCAGATACGTCATACACCTGGAAACGCTGCTCAATTCCAGACGATAGCTATCTCTATATATTTAGCGATGGCGTCTATGAAGTGCCCGAAACCTCTGTGGCTGAAACCGGTGACATCTTAGGTTTGGATAGCTTTATTGACCATATTGTTAAATGCCCTCGCCCCGGACAGCTTGATCAGCTGATCAGCTACGCTACGATGCCCATCTTGAATGCCGGTGCCGATGATGAACTGGCCCTGCTCGATGATCTTTCACTACTTGAAATAAACTTTGGCTAGGAGATATCTGGCCTTGCTAGGAAATCCAGTGGGGACGTTCCATGGAACGTCCCCACCCTATGAAATGTCCCTGCCTGTCTAGTTCTTAAAGTCAGTGGGTCCTTGGTAGCCAGAAGCTTCAGCCAATGTCGCCAGGGACTGGGTCCCCGGTAAGAACTGCCCGTTTACTTCCCAGGTGGGAAAGCCAGTAATCTCAGTTACTGACTGACATAACGCAGTCTGGGAGTCAGCCCCATCATCAGCACATTCGATGTAGGGCATATATTTTTTGGCTTCTTGACCAAACAGCTGCTTTTGATCAAAGCAGTGGGGACACCAGTAGGCACCGTACATTTTTGCGCCGACCTCTTTAAGATGCTTGGCCAGGGCAACTTCGGCAGAGCCAGAGGTGCTGGTAACGGCCGGTCCGGTATTGCCGCCGCTGGCCGTTGCTGCCGGGCCGTTAATACTGATGGAATACATACCAATGGTGGCCACCAGGGTGACCATGCCCATAATGATGCCGCGAAAAACTAGCGCGCCCTGGTCTTCCCACTGTCTGCCGAGGAGCGTCAGTAGGAACATTAAAAACGTAAAGGACGCTGACGCGATGCAGTAAAGACAGGCGGCCTTTAATTCTGTAGCCAGTAGATACATCAGATATCCACTGAAAACCATCATGCCTGTGGCCCCAATAAATAGGAGAGGCCAGGTTGTATCCTCTAAATTTTGTCGCTGTTTGCTATCTGCCTTAATCGCCAGTGGTCCTAGGGAGAGTGCCACCATGGATAGGTAGGCAAGACAGCCAAACAATGTCAGGGGAATCCCAAACACATCTGCATAGGCACTGGTTAGTACCTGGTCACAGCCTTTGACTGGGCAAGCAGCGCTGTTTCCCATTAATTTGATCACCGTCAGATAGGCAGTGCCTAGGGCTCCAACAGTTGCGATCGCACCAATGGCCGGGCGCGACCAGCGATAAATCCCACGGTTTTCTTTACGGCGACGTCCCATAGTCTATAGCTGGATCCAAGCTAATCAGTACAAAAAGCAGACAAAAACGGATGAGGTCTCAATTGAGGTCTCAGTAGCCAGGCTACCCTCAAGACAACCCCGACTGCATCTTAGACAAAAAATAGAAGTTTCGGTAGATGAATCTATCGCAACGAACCTACCTTGAGGTCGCGATGGCATCCATAAATTGCCCCACACGATTAGGGTCTACTGGCTGCTCAATCTGGCCCCATCGCTTTAAAGAACTCGAAACAATCACCCCATCCGCTGACTGCATTAGCTTTGGAATATTGTCCACATTGGCTCCGCTACCCACCAAAACCGGTGTCTTGCCCGCCGCTGCCTTAGCACTGGCCAGGTCCTGACTGGTGGGGGGATGTCCGGTAGCACCGCCAGAAACAATCACAGCATCGGCTAATCCCCGATGGATCGTATCAGCTACCGCATTGGCCATGGCGATCTCTGGGGCCATACTACTACCCACGGGGGCGGCGTGCTTAACCAACACATCAGCAAACACCTTGACATCGGCCTCCAGTTCTTTTCGATATCGCATAAGGCGGTGGGCATCCCCTTCAATGACGCCCTGATCCGTTGCCATGACCCCGGTCAGCACGTTCACCCGAATAAACTCAGCCCCAGTACAGGCTGCAATCGCCAGTCCACTCTGGGCGTCATTGCGCAACACGTTGACCCCGATGGGAACCGCCACCAGCTGCCGGAGACGAGTTACTACCACCGTCATTGCACTGACCACCGCCGGGTCGACCGCTCCTTTTGTAAAGGGGGCATCAAAAAAATTTTCCACAATAATGCCATTTACACCCCCAGAAGCAAGTGCTACAGATTCCTGAACAGCGCGATCCATCACTGCTGGTAACGAACCCTGCCAACGGGCCGACGATGGTAGGGGCAGTAAATGAACAACACCAATGACGGGGGTTGATGTTTTAAAAAGTGCGTTTAACTCCACAAAGCCTCAAAAAAGGAATACGTTTTGCCACTGCTGATTTTCAGAATGAATCGAGCTGAAGTGAACATTATTGGTCAGGTTTTTTCAGATTTAGATAGTTCCTGGGGAAATGGCGCCTGGGTTTTTGGAGTTGCTATAGAAGCTATTTTCTATACACACCAAGCTTTCTGTGAAACATCTCACAGAATTGTGTAGTTATGTTATAATTTCCTCAACCGGGCAAAAACAATCGCTACCTGTTTAGATATCAGTTGCCTACAGTAGCTAGCTGCTACTCGACGGAACCACTCAATTTAAGTGGTGGCCACGGCAAATTGTAAGTGATAGGGTAGGGTGCTGAGTCATCCGTGCGATCGCAACGCCTGCTTGGATATCAGCACTTGTCTTTCACCTAAGAATTCATGGTTCATAAGCCAACGATTGCCATATCTCACCTAGGCTGTGAGAAAAATCGTGTCGACACTGAGCATATGCTAGGTCTGCTTGTACAGGCCGGCTATCAAGTCGATGCAAATGAAGAACTTGCTGATTACGTCATTGTCAACACCTGCAGCTTTATAGAAGCTGCTCGTCAAGAATCAGTGCGTACCTTAGTAGAGCTAGCCGAGGCTGACAAAAAAATTGTCATCACAGGCTGTTTAGCACAACACTTTCAATCGGAACTGCTCGACGAAATACCTGAAGCAGTTGCTCTCATTGGCACTGGTGACTACCACCGCATTGTTAACGTTATCGAGCGTGCCGAGGCTGGTGAACGGGTCAAAGCGGTCTCTAACGAACCGACGTATATTGCAGACGAAACGGTTCCTCGCTACCGCACCACTAGCGAAGGCGTTGCCTACATTCGAGTAGCCGAGGGCTGCAACTATCGCTGTGCTTTTTGCATCATTCCCCATTTACGTGGCAACCAGCGCTCTCGCTCAATTGAGTCCATTGTGGCCGAAGCTCACCAGCTAGCTGCAGAAGGTGTCAAAGAGTTAGTTCTTATTTCTCAAATCACCACAAATTACGGTGTTGACCTTTACGGCAAGCCTCAACTGGCTGAGCTGCTCAAGGCATTGGGTGAGGTAGACGTGCCTTGGATCCGTATGCACTATGCCTATCCCACAGGTCTGACCCCAGAGGTACTGGACGCTATTCGTACGACACCTAATGTTCTGCCTTATTTAGATCTGCCGTTGCAGCACTCCCATCCCGAAATTCTACGAGCCATGAACCGACCATGGCAGGGACGGGTAAACGATGACATTATTCAGCAGCTAAAAGCCGCCTTGCCCAATGCGGTGTTGCGCACCACGTTTATTGTGGGCTTCCCCGGTGAGACCGACGCCCACTTTGAGCATCTCAAGGCGTTTGTTCAGCGTCACGAGTTTGATCACGTTGGTGTCTTTACCTTTTCTGCAGAAGACGGCACTCCAGCGGCCACACTACCCAATCAAGTTGCGCCAGATGTCATGCATCAGCGTCGAGAAGAGCTGATGTTGACCCAGCAAGAGATTTCCTTTAGGCGCAACCAGGCCCAGATAGGGCAAGTCGTGGATGTCCTCATCGAACAGGAAAACCCAGGCCAGGGTGAATGTATTGGCCGTTCTGCACGCTTTGCCCCCGATGTGGATGGCCTTGTCTATGTCAAAGGTGCTCCACCCCTAGCTCAAATCGTTCCTGTACAGATCAGTGCAGCTGATACCTATGACCTGTTTGGTACGGTCGTATCTGACAGGTCTGGCGGTTCCGGCAGTTCCCCACTGTCCGCCCACGTACCTATAAGCGTTTCTCTTTAAACCCCACTGCTCGTAATTAACGACATTAAAGGAGTCTAAATGACCTTGTCTTTTGCCGATCTCGGTTTGTCTGAACCCCAATCTCAACATTTAGATGAGCTTGGCTTTAAAGAACCTACCCCTATCCAAGCCCAAGCTATCCCCCACATGCTGGCCGGGCATGATGTGGTGGGGTTAGCTCAGACCGGAACTGGCAAAACGGCTGCTTTTTCTCTGCCAATTTTGGAGCAGGTCAACGTTAATAAACGCTCTGTCCAGGCCCTTGTGCTTACCCCTACCCGTGAGCTTGCCATGCAGGTTTCTCAAGCGGTACAAGGGCTGAAGCACAGCTCCCAGTTACGGGTGTTACCCGTCTACGGTGGACAATCCATCGAACGTCAGCTCAGCCAGCTTCGGCGGGGTGTTCATATGGTGGTAGGTACCCCAGGCCGTGTGCTTGATTTGCTCAATCGCGGTTCCCTAGTGCTCGATCAGCTGAGTTGGTTAGTCTTGGATGAAGCCGATGAAATGCTGAACATGGGCTTTATTCAAGATGTAGAAAACATCTTGAGCCATGCTCCAGCAGAACGGCAGATGGCGTTCTTCTCCGCCACTATGGAACCTGCGGTCCGTGAACTGGCCGCCAAATTTCTAAAATCGCCAGTCACGGTCAAAGTGAAGTCGCAAAATACTGCGCCTCAGCGAATTACTCAGTTGGCCTATGTGGTTCCCCCCGGCTGGAGCAAACCCCGCGCTCTGATGCCGATTTTAGAAATGGAAGATCCAGAATCTGCCATTATTTTTGTCCGTACTCGACGTACGGCTGCCGAGCTAACTCGACAGTTGCAGTTTGCCGGTCATAGTGTTGATGAATATCATGGCGACCTCAACCAGGCTCAGCGAGAGCGTCTCTTATTGCGCTTCAAGCAGGGTCAGGTTCGTTGGGTCGTTGCCACAGATATTGCCGCTCGAGGCATTCATGTCGACAACCTGACCCATGTGATTAATTACGAGCTACCTGACAATGTAGATAGCTACGTTCATCGTATTGGTCGCACTGGTCGAGCTGGCCAAGAGGGACGAGCCGTCTCCATTGTTCATCCGCTTGAAAAATACCAGCTGCGTCAAGTTGAGCGCCACATTAAGCAAGACATTGCTTTCTGCAAGGTGCCCACCCGTGCTGAGATTGCTGCCCGTTCCCTAGAAAAACTGCAAACTCAAATCAAAGAGGCCGTTACCAGCGAACGACTCGCTTCGTTCTTACCCATCGTGTCTCAGCTAACCGAAGAGTACGACCCCCATACGGTTGCAGCGGCAGCACTACAGATGGCCTACGATCAGACTCGCCCGGCTTGGATGCGTGGCGATAACGAAGAGCAGCCCTATCTGGCCGAAGAGGAGCCGCGTCGCCAGCGCAGTCGCCGCGCTCGTCGTCGTCGCATCCATACGCCTGCGTCATAGAACGGATGGCGTAATCCATTAAAAACTGGATAAAGTTGTGCCCAATACATCGACACCTCACCTAAGATAGGCTTAAGACCTGTTCTAGGAGGGGTGTCATACTATGTTGGTGATTCTGCTAGACAATCAGGTGATTCCGTCAGCTTCGGTCTGTGCCAGTTGTCTAATGGCCAACCAGAGCGGTCAGCCACGTTTTCGAGATGGCAAGTTAGGCTGTGCTCAACAGCTGGAGTCGGCCACCAAACTTCCCCAGTACCAGTGTCAGATGGGGTTTCGATTGGCCAATATTGAATCATTTCCAGCTGTGTGAGTCTGAGCCGATTTATGGGCGCTCAGAGCTATGGCATTAGACCGTTTCGTAGAAACCGTAAAGCGGTCGTTAAAAGCTGCGTTATGCTGAATTTAAAGTTGAAGCAGCTAGTAAGCTACATAGCTTTTATCAAGGCTGCTAAACTTTTTGCCTGAAGTATTCCTTTGCAAGTATTCCTATGACTTGGCGCAGCGGCACAACTGAAATCTCTGATAAGTTACTGGGGAGCTTACCCTACCTGTTACCCCTGTTTGACGCTGTTGTTGTCGGCGGGGCCCTCTTTAAGCTAATTGCGAATTTTCCCGTACTTGCGCCCATGGGGCAGGTGCTTTTACTGTTGGTTACACCTGTGATGTTTGCCTACAGCCTCGTTCCATTTGGACTGGGGTCACTGGCCGTATTCTTTGCCCTATTTCTTTTAGTGGTTCGCAACGAAAACATCAGCCGCTTTATTCGATTTAATACGCTACAGGCCATCTTGATCGGCTTTATTATTTCCATTGGTAATCTTTTGCTTAGCCTGCTTACTGTGCCAGGTTTGGATCTAATTACCGATACGTTCTATAACGTGCTGCTATTTGGCGGTGTGGCTGTGGTTGGTTACTCCATTGTTCAATGCTTGATGGGTCGCTATTCAGAGAT
>ERZ1740067.2654-NODE-2654-length-10669-cov-5.385811_pt1 | contig 10669 bp, 10 predicted proteins | sample MGYA00581736_ERZ1740067 | MGnify/ENA primary metagenome ERZ1740067 (study PRJEB43018, sample SAMN04849236) | marine metagenome | isolation source: floating plastic debris | place: Pacific Ocean | collected 2008-08-27 | study: EMG produced TPA metagenomics... | reverse complement strand
GGTTCGATTCCCGTTACCCGCTCCAGACCTTAATAAAGCCCCGCCGATTTCGCGCGCAGTTGCACCAGTGCAAGTACCGTATCAATCGTCGGGGTGGGCGTATCAGTGAGTCGTCCCAGCTCTTGAACAGACGCGACCAGTGCGTCGATTTCCATCGGCCGTCCTTGATCCAGATCCTGCCACATGGACGTGCGGTGCGCGCCAACGGCGGCCCCGCCATCAATCCGGCGATCCACGTCGATGGGAAATTTCACACCCAGCTTCTCGGCAATCGCCTGCGCCTCGACCATCATGCCGCGCGCGACGGCGCGCGTACCGGGATCGGTGCAAAGCACATCCAGCGTCGCGTGGGTCAGCGCCGAGATCGGGTTGAACGACAGATTGCCCCACAGCTTTACCCAAATCTCATCCCGAATACGCGGGCGCACCGGCGCTTTCAGGCCCGCCGCAGACAGGGCCTTGGACAGGACCATCGCACGTTCTGACTTGCTGCCGTCCGGCTCGCCCAAGGAAAAGCGATTGCCTTCGATATGCTTGATGACGCCTGGCTCGATTACTTCGGCCGCGGGATACACCACGCACCCCAGCACATTGTCGGGCCCAAAGCCGTTCCACTGCGCATCCCCAGGATCGACCGAGGCGAGCCGCGTCCCCTCCAGATCGCCACCCAGCTTGTGAAAATACCACCACGGAACCCCGTTCACACCGCTGACAATCGTCGTGTTCGGCCCGATCAAAGGCTGCATCTTGTCGACCACCGGTGGCACCGAATGGGCCTTCAACGTGACGATGATATAGTCCTGCACACCCAGCGTCGCCGGATCGTCAGAAGCCGTCACCGACACCGTCGTCTCACCCGTCTCCTCGATCAGGCGCAAGCCGTTCGCTTGCATCGCCGCCAGGTGCGGGCCGCGCGCGACAAGCGATACATCCGCGCCCGCATCGGCCAGTTTCACGCCCATATAGCCGCCGATTGCCCCGGCGCCGAAGACACAGATTTTCATGTCGAAGTCCTTACGCCGCCTGCACTAGACCCAGCTTTTCGGCCATGCCGATCCGCTGCATCTTCCCGGTCGCCCCTTTCGGGATTTCGTCCAAAATCAGCACCTTACGCGGCACTTTGAAATCTGCCACCCGTTCTGCGGCAAAGGCGCGAATGTCCTTTTCCGTCGCCTCATGCCCGTCGCGCAGCACCACCGCCGCGGCAACGTCTTCACCCAGCTTGGGATGCGGCAGCGCAAAGGTCACACATTGCGCGACCGCTGGATGATCCATGAGGATTTCATCCACCTCAAGCGGGCTGATCTTTTCACCCCCACGGTTGATGATTTCCTTCAAACGTCCCGTCAGACGCAGATACCCTTCGTCGTCAAACGCGCCCTGATCGCCGGTGCGGAACCACCGCGCGCCGTCCGCCTCAAAGAACGATTTGGCATTGGCGTCCGGGTTGCCTTCATAGCCAGGCGTGACGTTGGGCCCCGAGATGACGATTTCGCCCGTGCCGTCTACCAACCGGTCTTCGGTCTCATGCGCCGCGCGCACCATAGGGCCAGCCTCAACGCCCACCGATCCCGGCTTTTGCGCCCGCGGCGGCAGCGGGTTCGAGGCCATCTGATGCGCGGCTTCCGTCATGCCGTAGCCTTCGATGACCGGCGCGCCGAATGTCTCTTGTAGCGCTTCCATCACCTGCGGTGGAAGTGACGCGGACGAGGACCGCAAAAATCGCAGGTTTGCACCCTCAATCACCTCGGCGTTGCGCCCGGCCCGGCTCAGGATTGCCTGATGCATGGTCGGCACCGCCGTATACCACGTGGGCGTCGCGTCCTTCATCCAGCCGAAAAACCGCAAGGCGTCAAAGCCAGGTGCGCACCAGATCGACGCCCCCGCTGCCAATGACGCAGACACAGCCGCCAAAAGTCCGTGGATATGAAAGAGCGGCATCACGTTCATGCAGCGATCCGCTGCCGTCAGCGCCAGCGAGTCCCGGATATGGCCTGCGGACGCAGCAATGTTGGATTGCAACAGCGGCACGATCTTGGGCCGCGATGTAGTGCCGGATGTGTGTAGGATCAGCGCCACATCGTCCTCGGAAGGCGCGCCCGTATCCGCAGCCGGACCGCCCGGCACATCCGCCGTCAAAGTGAACTGCCCCGCAGGCGCGTTGGCCGCGACCTGCGCGCGCAAGACCGCCAACCCCTTGGCGTTCGCCGCCGCCAGTGCTGGCCCGTCATAGCCTTCGGCTAACACAATCGCCTTGGCGCCAAGGTCCTCAAGATAAAACTCATATTCGTCTTGACGGTAGGCCGGGTTCAGTGGCGCTGTCGTTGCCGCCTGAGCAATCGTCACAAAGGCCGTCGCCATCTCAGGTCCGTTGGGCAGGACAATCGCCACCCTGTCGCCGCGCCCGACACCATGGCCGTTCAACTGCGCTGCCACATCCGCCGTCAGTGCGCGCAATCCGCCGTAAGTCAGCCAATCGCGGTCCGGTGCGCCGATGGCCAAGGCCCCGTCCGGATGATCGCGAAGCAACATCTTGAGTGTGGTCATGTCTCTCGTCCCTTGTTGGGCACCTTATGCGGCGGGTGCTGCACCGGTCTTGGACGGTTTTCTCAGATACTTAGCCAGCGGCAGCAAGAAGAAAAGCACGGCAAGCGCAATGAATGTCCCGGAAAGCGGGCGTTCCACAAAGGCCAGCACATTGCCCTGCTCGGCAATAAGCGTCTGGCGAAAGCTCTTTTCCATCAGCGGTCCAAGCACCAGCGCCAACACCAGCGGGGCCAGCGGATAGTCCGCCTTGCGCAGCAGATATCCCGCGATACCAAATCCCGCGATCAACCACACGTCATGCATCTTTTGGCTGGGCGCAAAGCCGCCCACGATGCACAGCACCAGCACGATGGCGCACAGCACGGTGAACGGCATGCGTAGCGCCCAGACAAACAGCGGAATAAGCGCGAGGTTAATCAGCACAGCTGCGAAATTCGCGGTGTAGAGCGATGAAATCAAGCCCCACACGAAATCCGGTTGTTCGATAAACAGCATCGGCCCCGGCACCAGCCCCCACATGACCATGCCACCCAAAAGCAGGGCTGTGGTGGGCGAGCCGGGGATACCAAGTGTCAGCATAGGCAACAATGACCCTGTTGAGGCCGCATTGTTCGCGGTATCCGGCGCTGCAACCCCTTCGATATTGCCCTTGCCGAAGCTGTCAGGCTTTTTCGAAGTTGAGCGCGCGATGCCGTAAGCCATCAAGGACGCAGGCGTCGCGCCCGCCGCTGGCAGCATGCCCACGAAAAACCCCAGAAAGGATCCGACACTCATCGTCTTCCAAAGGCGGTTCATTTCGCGAAACCCCGCGCCCAACTCGCGGAAGGTCAACCGCGCCGGCGTTACCGACGGCGCGGTCTTCGACGTCTCAATCGTGTGGAGGACTTCGCCGATACCATAGACGCCGATGGCGAGCACAAGAAAACTAATCCCCGAATAAAACCCCGGTAAATCCCCGAATATCAGACGTGGCTGTCCTGAAATTAGGTCCAACCCCACCGTCGACAACACCAACCCCAAACAAATCATCACAATGGTTTTCAATACATCATCCCCGCCCAGCCCGACAAACGTGGTGAAGGCCAGCAAGACCAGCGCGAACTCTTCTGCCGGGCCGAATTTCAGCGCCAGGTCGGCCCACGGGGCAGCAGAGACCGTACACAACATGACCGTGATCGTCCCACCCACGAACTACGCTACCGCTGCTGCGATCAGTGCAAGCCCCGCCTTGCCTTGCTGCGCCATGGGCCGCCCGTCAAAGGTCGTGGCCACCGCAGTGGACGCGCCCGGTATACCCAGCAGGATCGAACTGACCGCCCCGCCATACATCGCCCCATAATAAATCGCCGCCAGCAGAATGATCGCCGAACTGGGCGGCACGATAAACGTCAGCGGCAACACAATGGCCACGCCATTCACCGACCCCAGTCCCGGCATCGCACCGATAAAAAGCCCGGCCGTCACGCCAACAATCACGATCATCAGGTTCAGCGGCGACAAAGACGTCGCAAAGCCGTCCATCAAAAGGCCAAAGACTTCCATCAGATCAGTCCCTTAGAAGAAGATCGCATAAAGCGGCAGGAAGAACGGTTCAGTCACCCCTTTGGGCAACAGAATTTTCAACGTCACTTCAAAGAAGAAGAACAAAAAGACCGGTGTGATCAGTGTGATTGCACCTGTGAGCACCCAGCCGTGCCCACCGAAAAACCGCAGATACCAAAGCAGGAAGCCCATCAACGCGATGTAAGTCCCAAGATATTGCATAGCCCCGATCGTGAACAGCAACGCCACGCACACCACCACGACCGAACGGATCATATCCGGGTCGAAAAACGGTGCATCATCCTTGGACCCGTTGAAGAAACTACGCAGCAAGATGCCCCCTGACGCGATCAGCATCACCAGCGACAGCCAAAACGGAAACGCACCACCCCCCGGCCCCGAACTACCTTCCCAACCAACCGGCAGCACAGTCGCGTGCCACATCAAATAAGCGGAAAAAGCCATCAGAGAGGCCGCAATCAAGCGGTCGGCTGTCACCATAAGGAACGCTCCAGAATTGGGTCGTAAAGGGGCACGGCGGGGCAAGCCGCCGTGCCGCAAGCAGGCTCATCGCAAAAGGATCAGGAGCCTGTGATTTCACCCATCGACGTCAGGATGTCGCTGTGACGCTGCCGCTCTTCCAGGAAGTACGCCTGAAGCGCATCACCGGTCAAAAGATCGGTTTGCAACGCTTTTTCAGCCGCATAGGTCTGCCATTCCTCGGATGCTGCCAGCTTTTCGAACATCGCGGTGTAATAGGCCACAGCCTCTGGCGGCGTGCCGGGGGGCGCCACGAACGACCGCTGCATCGTGTAGGTCATCGGATACCCAAGTTCGGTCATCGTCGGCACATCGGGGAACACCGCAATCCGGTCCTCGGTAAAGGCTGCGATGGGGCGCGACTTGCCCGCCTGCCAAAAGCCCATCTGTTCGGACGGGTTGTTCACGGTGCTGTCGATGTGACCGCCCACAAGGTTCTTGGCGACCGTACCGCCCCCTTTGAAGGGCACATAGGTGTGCTTGATACCGAATTCCTTTTCCAGCATCGCGGTCACAAGGCTGTCTTCCTGACCGGTGCCAGTGCCGCCCATCTTCCACGTGCCGCCTGCGGCTTTGACAGCCGCCACGTAGTCATCCAGCGTCTGAATATCACTGTCGGCGCTGACCCAAAGCACGAACGTGTCCAACGCCATCCGCGCAATCGGGGTGTACTCTTCGATATCGACCCCGATATCGGTGCGCAGCGGCGTGGTGTAATAACTGTTCAGCGTTGCCATGATCGTGTGCGCATCGCCATCCTTGTCCTTGAGGTAGCGCAGTGCCTCTGCACCCGAACCACCACCCTTGTTCACCGGCAGGATCGGCATCGACGACAGGTTCTCTTTCTGAATGATCGACTGGAACAAGCGCGCCAAACGATCCGCACCGCCGCCCTGACCGGCCATGATCACCATCTCAACCGGCTTTTGTGGCTGCCAATCGTTCGCACTTGCGGGCAATGCAGCCGCCATCGCTGCGGCTGCTGCGACACCAAGTGCGACACGTCGTGTGAAAGAAACTGTCATGGATTGTCCTCCGTTACATGACCAAAGTTGCGTCAGATTCAACGACCTGATGCACAACCTGCATGCTAATAATTGACAGATTGTCGCGGAATTTCACTAGAAATACGGTTTGTATGTAATAAGTAAGTATTACACGCTGCTGATATGTAATGTTGTAAGGAACAGTCGATGCGCAAGACCCTTGTCGGCCCCCGCCTGCGTCAGCTGCGCCGCGAGCATGGCCAGACCCAGTCCGAGATGGCGGCAAACCTCAACATCTCACCGGCTTATGTGAACCTGCTTGAGAACAATCAGCGCTCTTTGTCTGTGCAGGTTTTGATGTCGCTGACCGAAGCCTATGGTGTCGATTGGCGCGATCTGATCAATGACAATGACGTCACCCGCCTCGCCGATCTGCGTGCTGCCGTGCGCGATCCGATGTTTCCCGACGCCCCGCCCGACCTGCAAGAGCTGCGCGCCGCGATTGATCATGCCCCCAAACTGGTTGAGCGATTCCTTGGCCTTTACCAAAGCCACCGCGCCGCGGTCGAACGCTTCACATCGCTGAACGCGCCAGACGGTGCGGGCAGCCTGCTTGATGTGTCACCCGAAACGGCGATCCACGATTTCTTCCGCTCAAACGCCAATCATTTCGATGATCTTGAACGCGCTGCCCAACAGATACGGGCCAAGATGACGGGCCCGTCAGACGACATCTACAGCCAGCTTAAAGCGCGGCTCCTGGACCGCCACGCCATCTCGACCGCTATCACGCGGATCAGCGACATGCCCGACACGCTGCGCGATTACGATGCGGGCAAGCACCATCTGTCGCTCTCCGAAGCGCTTGATGTGCCCAACCGCGTTTTTCAGATGAGCCATGTTATCGGTCTGCTCGAATGTGCTGAAATCCTTGATACCCTGTTGGACCGAAGTCAGTTGCAAGATCCCGCCGCCCGCGCCCGCTGCCGGGTTGAGCTGGCCAATTACTTCGCCGCCGCCCTGCTGATGCCCTACGATCAGGTGCTGCATCTTGCCGAAGTGACCCAATATGACGTCGACCGCATCGCTGCCGCCTTCGGCGTCAGCGTCGAACAGGTCTGCCACCGCCTCACGACGCTGCAGCGCGACGGCGCGCGCGGCGTGCCGATGTTTTTCCTGCGCATCGACAAGGCCGGCAATGTCACCAAGCGGTTCAACGCCACCGAATTTCAGCTTGCCGAGAAGGGCGGCGCCTGCCCCGTCTGGAACATCCACCGCGCTTTCCGCGACCCCGGCATGATCGTCCCTCAATTCGTTGAGATGCCCGATGGCGGCCAGTTTTTCACCTTTTCACGCACCACAGACCGCCCTGTCTTTTCGCGTCAGACCCTGGATCGGCGCCTTGTCATCACGCTGGGTTGCGAACGCAGCGACGCCGCCAAAATCGGCTATGCCAGCGCCTTCAGGATGGACCAGCCCAACCTTTTCGCGCCCATCGGCATCAACTGCCACCTGTGCCCGCGTCAGGCTTGTTCGCAACGCGCCCACCAGCCCTTGCATGTCAGCCTGCCCATGGACACAAATCGTCGTGGAAACACCCGCTACGAGAATTGAGCAAAGTGACAGCCTATCTAACGCCGCTGAACGCCGCCGACCTGCGCGCTGAAAATATCCCCGAGCCGTGGACCTACGGCCTGAAAGATCGCGTCCGCTTCGGCGAGATCGACGCGCTCAACCACGTCAACAACACCGCCTATCTGCGCTGGTTCGAACAGTTCCGCGTGATCTACCTGCGCGACTATGGCATCTCCGACTACGGACCTGATGCCCCCGTTCTGGTGCTCAGGCAGGTGCAGGTCGATTATCTGGCCGAGCTGAAGTTTAACGAAGACTACATCGTTGTCGGTCGCTCTGCCGAGATGCGGCGCAGTTCCTGGACAATGGAGTATGCCGTGTACGCAGGCGGCACGTTGCGCACGACCTCAAAAGCGGTGATCGTCCTGCTCAATCGCGACGGCAGCGGGAAGCTGGCGATCCCCGATGACGTTAGATCGACATTAAGAACGCGCGATAACACACTGGATATTTGAGGTTTTTATCGAGATGAACCTTAGTCTGTCAAAAACCTGATCAACTGCGCGGTTGATGGGTCTTTTGTCTCGACAGCGACCTCACCCTCCAGCACCGGAGCCAGCGATGTCGCCAATTCCTTGCCCAACTCCACCCCCCATTGATCGAACGAGTTGATCCCGAGGATCACGCCTTCCACGAACACGCGATGCTCATAAAGCGCGATGATCTGGCCCAGCACATAAGGCGTCAGCTTGGCATAAGCCAGCGTAGTCGAAGGCCGATTGCCCGGGAAAACCCTGTGCCGCGCTTGACGCTCAAGCTCATCACCCGACAGCCTTTTGGCTTCCATCAATCTACGCGCCTCGTCCAGCGACCGCCCGCGCATCAACGCCTCTGACTGCGCCAGACAGTTCGCCATCAGCAGCTTGTGGTGATGCGCCAGTTCCGGCTCGTGACCGTCGCCCGCGATCATAAATTCGCACGGGATCACCCGCGTGCCTTGGTGGATCAACTGGTAAAACGCGTGTTGCCCATTGGTGCCGGGCTCGCCCCAAACGACGGGGCCGGAATCGACATCCAGGTCGCTCCCATCCATCGACACGCGCTTGCCGTTGCTTTCCATTTCCAGCTGCTGCAAATACGCAGGCAAACGGCTAAGCCGTTGATCATAAGGCAGAACAGCCCGCGTCGCATGTCCGCAGACCTGATTGTGCCACAGGCCCACCAGCGCCAACATCACCGGCATATTGTCCACCGGGACTGTTTCGCAAAAATGCCGGTCCATCGCCTCTGCACCGCTTAGAAACGCGCGGAAATCCTCGGGGCCAATCGCAATCATCAGGCTCAGCCCGATCGGCCCCCACATCGAATAGCGCCCGCCGACCCAATCCTCGAAGCCGAAAACCTTTTCCGCAGGAATACCGAACGCGGCTGTCTTATCCTCGGCCGTCGACACAGCCGCGAACTGCGCTGCCGGATCGCCACCACCAGCAACCATCCAATCGCGCGTGGTCTGGGCGTTCGTCATCGTTTCAATCGTGGTAAACGTCTTGGAGGCCACGATGACCAGCGTCGTTTTCGGATCCAGCCCGCGCAGAACATCCGCCACATGCGCCCCATCCACGTTCGAGACGAAATGACAGCGTGGCCCGTCGTGGTAAGGGCTCAGCGCCAAGGTGGCCATCGCGGGCCCCAGATCAGAGCCCCCAATGCCGATATTCACCACATCCGTGATCGTGCTGGTGCGCACTTGATCTGCGAAGCCAGCCATCCGGTCCAGCATCGCCCGCACCGGCGCGACAACGTCTGCGCCATCGATAAGAACCAGGTCACCCGACAGATTGCGCAGGGCTGTATGAAGCACCGCACGCCCCTCAGTCTCATTGATCTTTTCACCTGACAACATAGCCTTGCGGCGCGAAGCTAAACTTGAATCCTCAGTCAATTGCACCAGTAAGTTACGCGCCGTCTCGTCAATCTGTGTCTTGGAATAATCAAACAGAAGCCCGTCATGGCGGACGGCAAATTCGCTTGCCCGCCCCTCATCAAACAGTCCTGAAATGGATACATCACCCTGCGCCGCACGATGCGCCCGCAGCGCGTCAAACCGGCTCATGCTTCTGCCCAATGCACAGTCGTGCCTGGCAGGATCGCCGCCACCGGTGCCTCAAGTGGAGACAGCTTGCGCGCACGCTCCAATGCTTCGCGTTTGTCAGCGCCTGTGATGACCATGTGCCGCGACATCGCGCCTTTCAGCACCGGCGCGGTTAACGTGATCCGCGGTTCCGGCGCGCCATCCGCGCGCATCGGCAGCAATGCGGGCGCGTCCTCAGACAAGCCGTCCTCCAACCGGTCCGCGCCGGGGAAAAGCGATGCCGTGTGCATATCCGCGCCCATGCCCAGCAACATGACCGAGATCGGTAACTCTTTTACGACCCCGTCCGCCAAGCGGTCCAACGCCTCTTCCGGCGTCGCGGCTTCCGCGTAAAGCGGCACGAATTGCGCCTTTGCCGCCCGCTCCACGAGCAGCCGTTCGCGCAAAAGCCGCGTGTTCGAGCGCGGGCTGTCCTCAGGCACCCACCGCTCATCCGTCAGCATCACATGCACGCGTTCCCAATCCAGATCCGCCGCACACATGACGTCAAATATCGGCCCCGGCGTGGTCCCGCCCGGCACCGCGAAAGACGCCCAATCATGCTTCATCAGACAGGTGTTCAACTCGCCCACTAACTTCTGGGCCAGGTCGATCATCATCATCTCGACGTCCGGGTATTCGATCAGGTTCATCGCCGCCTCCTATTCGCGGATATCGCGCCAGCGCCGCCCGTCGCGATGCATCAGCATCAGCGAATCCTCCGGCCCGGAACTACCCGTATCATAAGGCTTCGGCACGTCATTGCGCGCCTGCCAGGCAGCAATCAGCGGATCCGTCCAGGCCCAGGCCGCCTCCACCTCATCGCCGCGCATGAAAAGCGTCTGATTGCCACGGATCACGTCCATAATCAGGCGTTCATAGGCGTCGGGGACTTCGTCGGCATCCGCACCCAAAGCCTCGGCAAAGGTCATGTCCAAAGGCACGTCCAGCAGGCGCATCCCGCCCGGCCCCGGTTCCTTGATCGTTACATCTAGCGTCATGCCCTCATTGGGTTGCAACTGAATGGTCAGCACGTTGCGATGGGTCCCCTGATCCGCCCCGAAAATCGAATGAGGCGCGTCCTTGAAGACCACCACAATTTCCGACGACCGCGCCCTCAGCCGCTTGCCAGTGCGCAAGTAAAACGGCGTGCCCGCCCACCGCCAGTTCGAGATATTCAGCTTCATCGCGATGAAACTCTCGGTGAAAGAGCGTTCGTTTTCAGCGTCCTCGCGATAGCTGGCCGTCTCTTTCGTTGCATCATACTGCCCGCGCACGTTGTGGTGACTATCGACCGGATCTAGCGCTCTGATCACCTTGAGCTTCTCATCTCGCACCGCGTCCGGTT
>ERZ1740067.2652-NODE-2652-length-10676-cov-33.373035_pt1 | contig 10676 bp, 4 predicted proteins | sample MGYA00581736_ERZ1740067 | MGnify/ENA primary metagenome ERZ1740067 (study PRJEB43018, sample SAMN04849236) | marine metagenome | isolation source: floating plastic debris | place: Pacific Ocean | collected 2008-08-27 | study: EMG produced TPA metagenomics... | reverse complement strand
AGCGCGCACCAAGTAAAATATTGGTGAACATAAATTGCTAAATTAATCTAGTTTAGTTGGTGGAGGTTTGCCGTTTCGTTCTCGGTTTACCGTATTTATTGACACGCAGGTCAGGCACTGCGGTCATCTGAAATTGTAGGCTTTGAATTTTTAGTCAGTGTGGGGACACACTGCTTTAAATTGTGGGAGTCATTGATTGAAGCTACAATTTACAGGCCCTTTAATATTCTAGTTTCTAAATTCTGTGTCAAACAGAATTCAGGCAACAAGATAAATTTGATACTGTAGGCAATTATCATAATTGATTTAAAAATTTTTACAAGCATTGTAATATTAATCGTAATAATAATTGTAACAAGCATTGTATAATAAGCAGTGTATAACAAGCATTGTATAACGAGCAGTTTACTGGGAAAATACATTCCACAGTAAACCCCATTCATCAAATCTTGAAGAGAGATTTTATTTTTGGGGGAAACAAATTTTTGTGGTTATTATTACAAAGCATAGGGCTTCTGCGGACTATTAAAAATAGCGTAGAATTTTTGTGGCTTTTTAATAATCTGTACAATAAATTTGTTGGGTGATTTTTGTCTGCAGACACACTGCGGATAATTGTAATAATTAATTTGTGATTTTTGGCCGACAGTATTTTAGTTATCCTTACTCTTTACAATGGAGAGGTACATTGAAAGAGTAGAGAAATTTTTAAAGGGTAAGGGAAGGGGCGCATGCAAGCGCTCGCAATCTGAGCCACGCGTTGGGCGCAGCGCGTGCGACAGTAGTGCACAGACGGAGGGCCGGGCTGTGGTCGCCGTCATTGATGGGCATCAAGGGAATGACCCTCCTGCTTATCGAAATGAGCAGTTTGCGGATGCTGAGGGGGAAGAAATGACTCACCTTTCCCCAGGCCAGATGAGAGCTGACGAGCTCTCAGAAATGCCAAGGCTGGTGCCAGTACAACACCAGACTAGGAAATCAACACAGGACTTTGGCGGAGCACGCCCGCGAACCAGTGTCCGGCCGGCGCTAGGTTCAGATACCATGTGGGCTGAGGCTGCTCACGCCTGGGAATCGATCCCACCGGAGATGAGGCAGATCATCATTGCATCAGAGCAGGATGCACAGGCTGCAGGTCCACCAACCTCTACCCCACACCCAAGGGGTAGAGCGTTGAAGAGGGATGTACACCCTACATTCGCCACTGCACCACCACAACTACAGGAATTCTCGCCAGTGAACCCTAACACATCTGTTATGACACCACAGACCATGAACACCACTGCCAGGGACAGGCAGGTGGTGATGTTTCAACCTGACGCGAAGAACCTACCTACCTTTGCGGATGACCCAAAAGAATCATGGGAGGCATTTCTAGAAGAATGGCTCCACATGACCAGGAAGTATTGCTGGGATGATTACCAGAAAGCCCAGTGGTTGCCGGACTCACTAAGAGGAGGGGCCAGGCAGCAGTATTTCAGGCTTGTTAAGGCTACTCCTGGCTGCCAGGACCAGTTTTCACTGCTTGAGAGGGAGCTCACAAAGCTCTTTGTGAGGCACAAGCCCCTGAAAGGCAGAAGTTTATGGACCCTGGCACAAGGTAAAAAGACGGTAGGGAGCTACTTCGATGAAGTAGTTACCCTGGGAAAGTCGGTGTATAGTGAGATACCGGATCAGTACAAGGATATGGTACTGAGGGATGCCTTCTTAAATGGGCTGAAGGAATCATACCAGAATGCTCTGGTAAAGAAGAGGATTTTCACCCTGGCCGATGCATACAAAGAGGCCCAAACCTTGGAGTATGCAGACTCCACAAAAGAGACCAACAGGGTAGCCAGTGTGAGAGAAGGTCCCGAAGAACAACCAGCATTGAAAGCCATTGAGAAAGAGATGGCATGGGTGAAGGCCTACATAACAGAATCTAAAAGGAGGGCGGCGGAGACCAACAAGGGTGACCAAAAGGCTAGACAACCAGGAAACTGGAAGAAGAAGCTAGAGTGTTGGAACTGTGGCAAGCAAGGCCACATTTCCAAGGATTGCTGGGCTCCAAAGAAAAAGGACGGCAATAAGGACTCAGGCAAGAAGGGCGTGAAAATGGTCAATTCGGATTTCAGCCAAATGAGTGATGAGGACTTTGCTGCAGCCTTGCTAACCCAACCACCAGGTGCTGAGGAGGACAAAAGGGTTGCTAGTGTCCGTGCTAGCAGGAGCACCAGGAGGTCTGGAGGAGGCAAGAAGCCCAGTGGCTCAATAATGCTGGGAGTGATGTTAGCTGTATTGGCTTGTATGGTTGGCAGCTCAGAAGCAGCAAAGCAAACCAGTCAATTGAAATCAGTCACTCCAAGGCCAATGATATGTGGATCTGTGGAGCAGGATAGGCCTGCTTTGTTCAAACTTGATGTTAGTTTTGCCTGTGATGCTAATCCTACTCTTGGGGACAATACTACTACACCTCAGGACATGAAGCTGATGGTGTACAAACGCAACCTGATAGAGTGGAAGTCGACTGCACATCAGTGTCACCAGTTTGTGGAGAAGGTAACTACTACCATGTCATTCTTCAGCGATGTTAAAACAAAAGTCACCGACACTGAGGACACGACTACAACGAAGGAGGACTGTGAAACTATGGTACAGACTAAACGGTGCTCGGCAGGCACCTTAGCAGGAGGCAATGGTGTCTTCTATACCACCAACCCTGTGGGAGAGGAGTATGTTTATTGTTGCAAGCCATATGAGTTCAAAGCTAACCAGTGCTCAATGATTGAGACGTTGGTATACAAAACTCATGACAGCTCAGCAATGGAGTCACCTGCAGGCGACGTCAGTCACTGCCAGTATGAAGCAGGGAGTTGTCTCTTGGAAGATAGCACTATGCTCATCTGGGGTGTCGAGAAAAAGGAAGAGTGTGAGTATGAAGAATGGTATGAGTTAGATGGCCATTACTTTGACCGACACTTTGTCAGCAACGATAGTAACATGGCACTGACATTTACTACTCATGCATTCAATGGCCATACTGACTGTGAGGGAAACCCAACTACTTTGTCGGACCAAGGACTGCTAGTAAGGTTTTTGACAAAATTCAATGACACAGTGTACAAGGCAGTTGTAGAGGAGAATACAGCAATGGCGGTGATTGATGATGACGAGCTAGCTCTAATGGCAGAGGTAGTGAATGCAGTGGTGGAGCCTTTGTCGATAAAGCTGGCTGAAGTCACTCAGCAGTTGTTTTGGGCGTCCTATTCCTACACATGTCACAACATAGCTGAAACTATGAGGATGATGTCGGTACTGCTCTATGAGCACCCGACACCCGCAGCTCGTTACATTTTCCAGAACCCAGCCATATCAGCAAAATCTGGCCCAGATTTTCTGGAGATATACCCTTGTACAGAGCTGGATGAGACTTTATATAGATTTCAGGCAATGCCTGAGGACAACTGCACTGAATACATCCCAATGAGTGTGTTTGTTGGAGGCCGTAATGAGACTGGATTCATGAATCCAGGGGACAATATCATACATAAGAACAGCATGACAGTAAGCTGTAGTATGATGCAGCGAGTTCCTATCAGCGTTGGTGGGGACATCTTTTATTATAGCTCTAATGGCACACTGGAAGAAGCAGAAGGAGTGAAGAACGCTAGCATACCAGGACTGAATCTTGGGGCTCATGAAGTCACTCTGCATGAAACTATATACAATCGAGCTCACAGACTTAACTGGAATGATTTTAGTCACCATAGGAGCTTGAATGACCTACTGTCAACATTGAGCAGGCAGCACCAAGTGCTCAAGGCCATGGGTGTGTCAACAGATCCTCACAGGTCATTGGAGTCAAACGTCATTGAATCCAAGGAGGAAGTGTTGGGTAATGCCTTGTTTGCATTTCTCTTTGGTGGTCATGTGGCTAGTGGATTTGAGTTGTGGACTTTGGCAATGAACTGCACAGTCTCACTGTTCATTTTGTACCTTATAGGTAGCTGTGTGTTCAGCTGCATCAAGGCAAGAGGACGCCAAGGCTATATAGCCAAGGTAAGTTCGACAGAGGAGCCTGAGGAGGAACAGCCTGTGGACACAGGTGGGACTTCTTCTGGCACCCAGACGGACAGAACATCGGTAACATATGTACTGGAGGACAGCCCACCCAGTTATGCCCCGGTGTATCCACAGCTATTTCCAAGCAATCAATGACTATATGGCCAGGTACCTACCGGAAACCACGTACTCAGGATCGGCACATCAGGTAAGAACGCATGCAGGCATGCACTCATCAAGGTGTTGGTAGCAGGCAGGTGTGCAGTAGCATTGGCTGACGCTGGTGCTGTCATTACACTCATTCGCGCTAGCATAGCTCGGGAGTTGGAACTACCTATACATCCTGCACCTCATATGAGAGCTACCAGTGTGACTGGAGACGAGCTGAATGTGGTCGGAAGGACTGCTGCAGGCATAAAGATTGGACACAAATCTTTTTCACAATGTATGTACGTAGTTGAAGGACTCGACAATGAGGTGATTTTGGGAGCTGACTACCTGGAGAAGCTCGGAGATGTAACCTACAACTTTGCCAAGGCAACCTTGAAGATTGGGAATGAGGTCATTCCTATGGGTAAGAAGGCTGTCGCTGGTGATGTAAGGTTAGTGCAGTCAGTCGAGATCCCACCATTGTCTGAGGTCGCAGTTGTTTGCAAGGTTGATTGTCTGGATGTGGATGGTCAACTCTGTGTGTTTGAGGGGGAGAACACCTTCTGTCCAAAATCAGTTCTGGTTGGTCGCTCTGTGGACCATGCCAACAACGGTTCTGTGAGAATACCAGTGATGAATACTTCAACAACCCGGTTGACGATTCAGAAAAACACAGTGGTTGGTAAAGTGGACACAGTGGACAGCGAATCAGAACTTTTCCTCACAGATATGGGGAAAAAGCCAACTCAGAAAAAGAGACCAGGAGATAGCCTGAAGCTGGAGACTACAAACTGCACAAAGGAGGAGTTTGTGAGGCTTCAGAACAAGCTGAATGAGTATCCAGATGTGGTTGCGGAATCTATCTCGGAATTGGGACGGACCAACCTAGTGGAGCATGTTATAGAGACTGAACCTGGTGCAGGACCAGTGCGGAGTCGACCCTATAATATTCCCATGGGACTTCGAGCAGAAGTCAAGCGACAACTTGATGAGATGCTGGAGCAGGGTCTTATATCTATGTCAACTGGAGTGTGGACCTCACCGATAGTACTTGTCAAAAAGAAAGACAACAAGCTACGTTTTTGTGTAGACTACCGCAAGCTAAATAGCATCACAAAGACTCCAGCATGCTGCCTACAGTCTATTGAGAATGCTATGGAGACTATGCATGGGAAGCGGTATTTCAGTGCATTGGACCTCTGCAGCGGTTTTTATCAAGTGGAGTTGGCTAAAGAGTCGCGAGAAAAGTCGGGATTCATCACACCATGGGGGGCCTATGAGTGGAATGTGATGCCAATGGGGTCCTCTGGGTCCCCAGCTACTTTTCAGCGGCTTTCGATGGCAGTCATGGCAGATATGATACGAGAAGGGTCCTCGGTGGTATACTTGGATGATTGGCTCATCACTAGCACCACTTTTGAAGAGCATTTATCACTACTGGACACTGTCTTCCAACGACTGAGGAAGTTTGACTTAAGATACAGACTGAGCAAAAGCCATTTCTGCCAGAAGGAGATCCTGTATCTAGGACATGTGATTTCTGAGGACGGGATCAAAGTAGCCCCACACAACACGGAGAAAATTACCAAGTTCCCTGACCCCAAAGACAAGTCAGGAGTAAGGAGACTCCTGGGCTTATTTGGATTCTACAGGATGTACATTGCAAACTTTGCAATGCTGGCAGCGCCTCTCACAAGGCTGACTGGCAAGGACTTAGACTTCAAATGGGATGAAGCATGCAAACAGGCAACAGAAAAACTAAAGACAGCCATCACCACCTCACCAGTGTTGAAGTTTCCAGACTTCTCAAAGGAATTCATACTCACAACGGATGCATCTTCAACGGCAATTGGTGCAGTTCTGTCGCAAATCAGCGATGATGGCAAGGAACACCCAGTTTCCTTTTATTCAAAGATGCTGTCTAAGGGAGAGGCAAAATGGAGTGCATGTGAGCAGGAGTTATTTGCCATACTCTGTGCTATCAAACACTACCGGATGTACCTCATGAATAATCCATTCAAGGTACTGACAGACAATGTGGCCTGCACATACATTGTCAAGAAGGCTGAGTTGTCTCCAAGGCTAGCTCGCTGGGCTGTGCAGTTGGCAGACTACAAGTTTGACATTGCGCACAAGCCTGGGAAGGCAAATGTGGTGGCTGATGCTTTATCCAGAGCAGCGGAGGTAGCAGCAGTCAACACAGAAACTGAGGATGAGGAACCTGATGAAAGCGACATCAACATGAGGAAAGAACAACTCAAGGACTATCTGCTGGCCCCTATCTTCCTGTACAAGGAAAAGAAGAAATTCCCAAGTGATGCTAAGAAGGGGACCACAAAGCAGATCACCAAGGACTCGGAATACTTCAAGTTGGTTAGAGGAGTACTGTATCGAGTGACTACAGAGGGCCTCAGGTTAGCCATACCTGTCTCACAGAGGAAAATGATGATCTGGTCTGCACACGACTCTCTGATGTCACTACATCAGGGCAGGACAAAGACAGTCAGGAAGCTGAAGGCTAAGTACTGGTGGCCAAAACTACGAGCTGACGTGGGCAAGTATTTAGCTGAGTGTGATGCTTGTCAGAGGAAGAAGACTCCAAAGAACCTGATGAGGGTGCCACTCAAGAATCAAATGGCTACAGCTCCGTTTGAGATTCTATCTGTGGACTTTCAGGGCCCCTTCACTACTTCTGACTCAGGCAACCGTCACATACTGGTGTGGACTGACCATTTTACTAAATGGTGTGAGATGGAACCAACTAAAGACCAGCTGGCAACGACTGTGGCTAAGTCATATGTCAGCAGGATCTTCTGCAGGTTTGGAGTCAGCAAAATCCTCATAAGTGATCGAGCCAAGAACTTTATGAGTGATGTAGTGAAGCAGATCAACAAACTCCTGTTTGTAGATCACCGTTTCACCACGAGTTATCACCCACAGTGTAATGGTCAGGTTGAGGTGTACAACAAGGTGATTGCAGGATGCATTTCACATGTTGTGAACAAGTGGCACACAGACTGGGACACCTGGGTTCCATTTGTGCAGTTGGCTCACAACAGCTCTCGACACACGATCATCAACGCTTCACCCAGTATGCTACTCATGTGCCGCGAGCCTAGGATTCCTTTGGACTTGGTTATGCCTAGTGCTGATGCTATGGAGGAGGGTGAACCAGGACAGTATGCTGCGAACTTGCATGCCAAGATGGCTGAGGTTTGGGATGCTGCCAGGAGAGCCATTGGACACTCCAAAGTGCTTCAAAAGAAGTACTATGACAGGAAAGCTAAGCCCACTGACATCAAGGTAGGTGATGCTGTACTCATGTACGACCACCGCGGATACAGAGGACTGACCAGTAAACTGGTCAAGCGATGGAAAGGGTTGTACATTGTGAAGCATGTAGATGAGACCAATGCTGTGGTGCAGCTGTTTGATGATCCAGATTCGGATGCATTCAAGGTGCATCTGAACAATCTGAAACTGTACATGGGACCGGCTGTACGAGGATCAAGCAGCCATGAGATGAGTTTGGACCTAGACACACAAGATGAGAATGATGAGGATATGACTGGACCAGGATCTGAATCCGACTTGGAGGCAGAGGACCTTTATGATGCTGATGATGAGTCTGATGAGGAAGTGCCTGATGTGGCATACTCTGCTTCTGATGTGGGACCAGGTAGGGCGCAGAGGAGAACAGCATCAGATCAGGTGATGGATGGTACTAGAGCGGAGAATGATAATGGCCCGGGACTGGGGTCAATGAGTGCAAGGTGCTCTGATGCAACTTGCTCGGAAGGTCAATCAGGGAGATTCTCGGTGGGTAGCCCAGGTTATGCCACGCCCAACGGATTGCCTCGCTATGGTCTGAGAAGGAACCCAAGGAAGAAAAGGGAGGCAGGATTCAAGTACTCCTCCCCTGAGTAAACCCTACCATCAACAGTGGGGTTATTAGTATTTTAATCGCATTTATCCTCATAACCATACTTTACTGTTTTGCAGGTGGACAAAGTGCACACATCTACTGTTTAACGCGCTTTAAACTGCCAACCCATTGTCTGGGACAGACATGCATTTTTGTGGGGTGGTTGTAGGTTCACCTTTATTTAATCATATTTATGACATGTTTAACCGTGATCTATTTGCAGGTACAAACTACCGGAAGTTGTTGTATGATTTTATACATGTACATGTTTGTATATGTTTAATGATGATGACTTCCTATTTTACAGGCAACCTGCGTGAATGCTTGGCAGAATGATGTGGTAGAATGAAGTGGCTCAGCATGGCTTATAATAATGATAATAACCTGGCTAGAGCATGTTACTAACCTGAAATGCATGGTATGTGGTGAATGAGTGTAATAATCTATGTAATATTTTTTTTTGGTTTGAGTTTTTGCTATGAAATCATTTAAACTGTGTTCAAACTTAAAAAGTGAATGTGGAAAACCAAAGTAAATAGATTAAATTTCACACAGTAAAACCAACCCAATATTATTTTATTGGTTTTGGATTCATTCAAATTGAAAAAAAAAACACTATAAGCATTTAGGAGAAAATTCAAGAAAAATTGCACCATAGGGAAATTTCTGACTGGATGTCAATGCTGGGCCGGTTGGCCAATGCCTTTTGTGTACTCACCTGGTGGTGAACAATCAATTCATGTCCCAATATCCATTCAGTTTGTTTGCAGTTTGTTTGCAATCACCAACCTTGTACTTTGCTTCTGAAAAATATACAGGAAGCTATGATGTGAACTAACTCTTCCTTATGGGCTTGCCTTATTTCGAATCATCACAGTTACACTTTGAGTTGATGTTGTTTAGTTTCCTAAAGTAAAGATTTTACTTCTTTCCTCTTGCTTGGCAAAGTGGTCTTGTTTAGTTTGTCTATGAACCAGGAGTTTCATCTCTAAGTCTGGGTGGATGTTATGGCCCAAAATTGAGGTTTTGGTTCTAAAAGCAGTGAGCATATTCATGTTAGAATTTGTTATCAGCAATCAGCTGTTAGACTATAGCTCTTTGTTCGCATTTCGTAATTCTTTGTTTTCGCTACTCTACAGGATTCTATCCTTGTTAGTCATAAAAGTTTCTGGCGATGTTTGGCTTGGCATTTGCATTAATTATCCATCACACCCAAATATTTAGAGGGTTGAACCTTTGTCCTCAATTATCTAGAGGGTTGAACCTTTGTCCTCAATTATCTAGAGTGTTGAACCTTTGTCCTCAACTGCCTGCATAATTGACTCATACAAGGTTGTTTGATAAGCAGTTAACGCCTTGCTAAAACCCTTTGGCCTGCGATTGCTCATCTTCGGCCAAAATTCCTTACATCCAAATAATGGAAAGGTCATGCCATGTACGTCAGAAGTCCTAGCCTTAGCTTGTTGGAGCTTTACTTCTATTGTGTTGGAACATATAGTCATATGCTCCCCAAGTATATGACTTACCTAATCTCTGTCAGTTAGTCTATCAACAGCAGCGAGAGTTATGATGACCGTAGTGACGTAAAGATCATCAGCAGTGGTAGACGAATATATTGGCTGTGAGATATAGTATTCACTTCTGTACTGGAGCTCCAACAGACAAGACTGAACAGACTGAACAGGAGTCGTGAAGATATCTACAAACACAAACACAAGTAAGAGAATACGTATTCTAACATAAACAGGTTTATTTAGTGATTGCATTGTTCATTGATTGTAACACCCCATAGCGCGCACCAAGTAAAATATTGGTGAACATAAATTGCTAAATTAATCTAGTTTAACATCCAGACGAGGATTTTGACACTCCAAAGCTGAAAAAAAATGCTTGAATTAAAGGAATGGCTCAAGTCTAGAGATGAGCTGCATCTGGTTGTTAACGTAGCCTAAAAACCTCATTTTTATATAGCTTAATTCTGGGGTTTTCGTAAACAACCCATTATGCAAACCGGAAACTGTAAATTCTGCATAGGGCTAACATTGCCAAAGTGAAAGTGAAACTCCCTCTTCCAAAAGACAAAAAAAGAGAGTGGAAGAAAACATAGAGAGAAAAACAGTTCTTCTTTGGACAAAAACTAGAAAAAGGTAAATACAATGTTGCTGCAGCTTTTGCACTACTTGTCTGATTGGTGGCTTATAGTATGGGGTTGTAAGTAACAGATTTCTTTTACAAAAAGGGCAATCACAGCTCAAGCAAAAGTTTGCCCAACCAAACCTCATTTGAATGTCCATTGAATGTAATTATATAATATAATGTGATGTGAATAATTCAAGGGTGAAAGTATGACTAGTTTTGATGTCAAGACTTCTATTTGCTACCTTCTAAATCAAGGGAAATGTGATATTTTAATCCAAACATATGTACTAGGATCATCATTGCCCATTGAACAAATTTATCATGATATTTTTTCCTGATACTGATGATTGCCAAAATACTGATTGACTCTGCAACTTATACTGTTTATGACTATCATAGGACCAATGTGATGGCTGAGACT
>ERZ1740067.2651-NODE-2651-length-10679-cov-6.585467_pt1 | contig 10679 bp, 8 predicted proteins | sample MGYA00581736_ERZ1740067 | MGnify/ENA primary metagenome ERZ1740067 (study PRJEB43018, sample SAMN04849236) | marine metagenome | isolation source: floating plastic debris | place: Pacific Ocean | collected 2008-08-27 | study: EMG produced TPA metagenomics... | reverse complement strand
AATCCAAACCCTTCCACCCAAAAAATTGGTTGGCCTAAGCTTAAAAATGAGTTTAGTCAATAACCTAACCGGCCACCTCTGGGGGCAGTTTGGCCCATTAATCAAGACCATCAAAAACCGCGTTAATGGAGATAAGGTTTCAATGCAAATCTATCCACTGAATTACTACACACAGTTTAGTCCTACCACAGAATTTAAAAAATGGGCCACTGTAGAGGTCTGTTCGTTTGAAGACAAACCTGAAGGTTTAGAAACTTTTGAACTCCAAGGCGGCCTATATGCCGTTTTTGATTACAAAGGATCCAGTGCTGATACTCGCATCTTTCAATATATTTTTTCGGAATGGCTACCCAAGTCCGGCTACGCGGTTGATGACCGTCCCCATTTCGAAGTACTGGGTTCTAAGTATAAAAACAATGATCCTAATTCCGAAGAGGAGATTTGGGTTCCAGTGCGGGAGAGATAATATAAGATTAAAAAGCTCCTTCCTTTAAGTAAGGGAAGGTGGATTACTGTGAAACAGTAATACCGAAGGGATTGCAATCTCAACCCTTTCCGTCGGCGCTTAACGCTGACACCTTTCCCTATCCAGGAAAAGGAACTTTACTGTCTCATTCTTTTATCAGTTTTGGTGAACCATGAAAAAACACAAAACTTAGATAACATTACACGATTACCACCTTACTTTCAAAACAAAAGAGTCTTTAAGAACGTAACCGTATACTCGTTCGAAAACAAAATACCACTCAATGTGTAACATTTTCCGTTTGTCATCATCCCTATAAAAGTTCATTGAACTTTGAGTTATGAGATATTTCTGCCATTGCTTTCTTTTATTGTGCTCAACCCTCATACTGAGCCAAGAACAGGAATTCAATTTTGAATTTGAAGGCCGAACTTTAAACGGGATACTAACCCAACCCAACGAAGACATAAAAGGCATGGTCATTATCGTTCACGGTTCTGGACGCACCAAGGCCGTGGCTCAAAATTGGCATGCCGATATCCGAGCAGCCATCAATAAAGCAGGTTACGCAACATATATGTTTGACAAGCAGGGATGTGGCAAAAGCGAAGGTACTTTCGATTACAACCAGCCCGTTCAAAATAGTGCAGAAGAAGTAATAGCAGCGATAAATGCATTAAAAAAAGGAAAAATACCTGGAACGCAACATATTGGACTCTGGGGTATTAGTCGCGCGGGATGGATAAACCCACTCGTAATTGAAAAGTACCCCGATATTGTATTTTGGATTTCCACCTCTGGTGTCTATGCACGTGAGAACTTTAACTACCTTTTAAAAGAGAACCTAATGCTTGAAGGCATACCCAAAGATTCCGTCGACCTTATTGTCAAAGAATGGGCAGAAGGCAATCGTATTGTTCATCATGGAGGTTCTTATGAGGTGGCACAGATGGCAACAAAAAATCTCAGAAAAACGAAATTCCTAAAACGTTTTAACAATGGAAATGAAATGACAAGAGAAGCTTACGAAAGCTTTCAAAAAAAATTCATGTTAGCTGATTTCGACAGTAAGACCGGGCAGCAAATTTATATTCCTGATTTCGAAAATATACTTTCTCAAATTAAAGTTCCTGTATTGGCCATTTTTGGAGAGAAGGACAAAAATGTCGACTGGAGGCTCACCAAAGCGCTTTATGAGAGAAGTATGGGGTTAGGGGGAGGATTGACCATTAAAACCTATCCAAATGCCAATCACAATCTTTTTGAATGCAAAACTGGCGGTTTTTTTGAGTTTCAGGATAATGACTTAGCGTATCGCAGACCTGCGGGATATTTGGAAGACCTCACCCATTGGCTTCTTCATCTTAATGACTAAAAAACACCGGGAAAAGTATATTCCTTTTTCTATCTCAGGGGCAACTCATTTCAATATTGGTTTTTAGGGTGTTTCTTCCCAAATTCACTACCTTTCAAAAGTCCACAGGAATGACGTCTCAACCAACCCAGCCGATATCTGATGAAAAAAAAGTTCAAACAACTCTTGACATGGTGTACGAACCAAATCAAATCTTTTTCCCTCGGGCCTGATGCCCCAAAAGGCGCTGCTCATGGGGTTTTGGTGTTAACTGGCATATTATGGTTGCTATTTGCCTTTGGCGTCGTCTCCAATATTCGTGACGGCTGGGCACTTTTGCTGTTTACAGGTTTTGTTTTGGCTATTATTCTTGTGGCCTATCTGACAAGATGGGTGTTACGTTGGTTTGCAAACTTTCACAAAGGCTATCAGCTAGCGCTCTTCATTACAATACCCTTATTGATCATCATGAACTTTGAATGGATGGTGCCAGTGACCCTTGCATTGGCCGCTTCCATATTGGGGGCCGTTATATGGGTACTGTCTAAAACAGCATTCAAAAAATTGTCCACGAACAGAAGAATCGTGGCAATCTTTGGATTGTTATTAGGTTTTGTAGGACTCCTCTCCACTTTGCTGCTTTATCATAAGGTGGGTTTTAAGGTAGACCCAATAATCAATGCTGCCCTAGAAAATGAGGCCAAGGTAACGCCTATCGAGGCACACTCTCCGGCCCAAAAAGGAAATTACGAGGTAAGAACACTGACCTATGGAAGCGGCAAGGACCTTCATCGTCCAGAATTTGGGGTTGAAGTGACCATCACAACCGAATCAGTCAAAGGATTGGCTTTTATTGATGATTGGGATGGTTTTGGGGGCTGGTGGCGAGAAAAGTATTGGGGTTTTGACTCCAAAGCACTACCCTTAAATGCGAGGGTTTGGTATCCTGAAGGGAAGGGACCATTTCCCTTGGCTTTGATTGTTCACGGTAATCATAGCATGCAAGACTATTCCGATGTAGGGTATGCCTATCTAGGGGAATTACTCGCTTCAAAAGGTATTATCATGGCCTCTGTCGATGAGAACTTTATCAATGGTTCATGGTCAGATATTTTTGGGGGACTCGACGAAGAAAATGATGCCCGAGGTTGGTTGTTGTTAGAGCACCTTAGACAATTTCATGAGTGGAACAGCGATAAAGACAGTCCGTTTTATCAAAAAATCGATACCACTAACTTGGCCTTAATCGGCCATTCCCGTGGCGGGGAAGCGGTAGGGCATGCCGCCATGTTCAACAAACTCCCCTACTACCCTGATGATGCTTTAATTCGATTCGATTACAACTATGCCATTAAATCTATTGTAGCCATAGCTCCGGTTGATGGTCAATACAAATCCGGTAATACCCCTACGGCCATTGAAAATGTAAACTATTTTACGGTTCATGGTACGCAAGATGCCGATGTCACTTCCTTTTCGGGGTCAAAGCAATATGAGCGAATCAAGTTTAACGACAGTCTCTACCATTTTAAATCAGGACTCTATGTCTATGGAGCCAACCATGGGCAATTCAATACGAGCTGGGGAAACAATGACACGGGCAACCCGTTTACGGGCTTGTTAAACTTGAAACAATTGCTTTCCAGTGAAGACCAACTTGAAATTGCCAAGGTATATATTGGTGCCTTTCTCGATGTAACGTTGAAAGGTCAAAAAGACTACTTGCCCTTGTTTTTAGATGCCAGAAAAGGTAAGGATTGGCTCCCAAATACCATCTACCTGAATCAGTTTGAAGATTCCAACTTAAAAACCATTGCAAACTATGATGAAGATTTTGATGTGTCGACGACGACATTCGGCGATGGCGAAATCTCCAGTAAAAACCTTACGGTATGGCGTGAGCAAGAAATCAAACTAAAACAAGGAAAAAAAGGGAGTCGAGCCCTTTTTGTGGGATGGGACTATGAGCTTGAGAACGATGATCAAACGATGGAGTCCGTCCCAGATTCCTTAATAGCACGGTACACGATTACGCTTCCCAATATGACAACTGATTCTACAAGTGTTTTGATTTTTTCCATGGCGGAATCCAAAGAGAAATCGAATCCAAAAACATCCGGTAAATGGGTTGAAGATCAGGGCAACGAAACTGAAAATAATGAAGGGGAAAACACAAAGAAGGATGCCGAGGAAAAAGAACAAGAAGAAAAAGTGGAAAATAAGGATGAAGAGGAACCCAAACCTCCATTGGACCTCACCATTCAATTCACCGATTCCCTTGGGCAAGAACTTTCATTCCCCTTAAGCAAGTTTTCGCCACTGCAACGAACCCTTGAAGTGGTTATCAATAAAACAGGATTTATCACTGATGATACCGAATCGGAAAAAGTCTACCAAACGTTTCATTACCCATTTGAAGAACTGCAAAGCATCGAACCCAATTTTGATTTTACCCAAGTAAAAACCTTGAGCTTTGTTTTTGATAAAAATCAAAATGGGGTGATTTCAATTGACAATATTGGGTTCACAAAAGGGTTCTAGATGTTATGAAGGTCGAGAACATTCACCAACGCATTTTCGAATCAAACCTCAAAAAGCTTTCCCTATTTTTGGTCTCATCCCGCTTCCCTTTAAAAATGAAGATTCAAATGAAAGTCACGTTGTCTTGTTTATTTCTCTTTTTGTTGATGTTCTCCGCTTGCCAAACGCACCAAAATGAAAAAATTGCCCAAGACTACTATCAGGCACTTGATGAATCTAATTTCAAACGCATTGCTGAACTACAATTTGATAGCATTCGTATTACCGAAGGACCGTATACATCGACCTATACCGTAAAAGACTACACCAACTGGTTGAAATGGGATTCCGTTTTTCGACCGACTTATCAAATATTGGATTCAAAACCAGTGGACAATGGAGTGGAGTTGACCATTTCAAAAGGAGATACGCGTATTCAATTTCTCAATGGTGGGCCAATGACCTCAAAAGAAGTAGTGCGATTCAAAAACGGTAAAATTTATGCCGTGGAAATTGGCGAATTCAGTTCCTTTAATGGTGAACGTTGGAACGACCAAAAAACGCAATTGGTGGATTGGATTGCTCAGAACCATCCTGAACTCAACGGATTTATAACTGACCAAACAGTGCAAGGCGGACAGAATTATCTAAAGGCGTTGGCATTATTCCAAAACAGGGACGCACCAGATTCATCCCCTGACCTTGATATGGAGAAAAAGGCTATACTTGCCGCGTTGAACAATGAGACCAAAGCTGCTTTTCAAAGGGATTATGAAGCTTGGCAAACCTATTGGGTTCACGACGCTGATATCACAAAGGTCTACTTAGATTTTCCAGAGAATACCTTTTCAGAATCCTTGGGGTGGTCAGAAATCAGTGGATTCGTAAAGGCCTTTTTTGAGGAACATCCTGAACCAGAACCGGTACCCGAGCTTTTGGATGCCATTGAAGTTCGTCTTTATGAAAAAGGCGCTTGGGTAACGTATAATCAACAAGATTCCCTTCGGGGCTTAAAACGGGAGACCCGCCTTATGGAAAAAGTCGATGGACAATGGAAGATTGCAGGGATGCAAACAACCATATACGGATTCGAAGACTAAAGTCGAACCCCAATAGTTGACCTGTGATTACCATAACAAGCGTATTCCTCCATTTTTAGGCTATCCACCTGTAACATCTTGGGCCATAGCTATACAAATAAGACCATTATTGTACAAAACAGATGGAACATCAACCCGAAATCTCTATAAACACGGCCACAAAGGCAGAGATTAAAACCATTATAGAGAGACTGAACACTTTTAACCTAGCCCATCACCCGGCTAAAGCTGCCATGTGGACCCCATTGGAATTTGTCATGAGGGATGATAATGGACAGGCCATCGGGGGTGTTCTTGGTGGAATTGGGTATTGGAACGGTTTGGAAATTAAAATCCTCTGGGTTACGGAATCACAGCGAAACCAAGGATATGGCACTCAGTTATTGGAACATATGGAGGAAGAGGCCAAAAGAAAGGGTGCGGAGATTTCCATGTTGGATACATTTGATTTTCAGGCTGAAGGGTTTTATCTCAAACATGGTTACCAAGCCATAGGTGAAATCATGGATTTTCCGAAAGGACATCGAAGAACATATTTTTCAAAAAAATTACTCTAAATCCAAAAAAATAATGAAAGCCGCAGTTTATAAAAAATATGGGGCGCCAGAGGTACTGCAGATTACCGAAGTGGAAAAACCACAGCCCAAAGACAACGAACTTTTGGTGAAAATTGAAGCAGCAACAGTAACCTCGGGCGATGTTAGACTTCGAGGTTCAGATTTTCCACCACTATTCTGGCTTCCCGCTCGATTGATTTTTGGACTGTTTCGGCCTAAAAAGAGAATTTTGGGACATGAATTGTCTGGAACCGTTGAAGCCGTTGGAAGCAAGGTGACTAAATTTAAGGTGGATGATACTGTTTTAGGAACAACCACAATGCTCAAAACAGGTTCCTATGCGGAATATATTTGTTTGCCCGAAACTTGGAAACAGGGTGTGGTCGTCCATAAACCTGAGGAATTATCCTTCAAACAGGCAGCTACTCTTCCCGTAGGCGGTATGACCGCCTTATTCCTCTTAAAAAAGGGGGGATTAAAAAAAGGAATGGACGTACTTGTTTATGGTGCTTCGGGTAGTGTGGGAAGTTATGCCCTTCAAATTGCAAAGACCTATGGAGCAAAAGTAACAACAGTTTCGAGTGCTTCCAATTTTAAAATGCTTCAGTCGCTTGGTGCCGATGCAATGTTAGATTACGAAAAGGAGGACTACACTGAAAAAAATCAAGCCTTTGACATCGTCTTTGACGCGGTGGGTAAAACATCAAAATCAAGGGCCAAAAAAGTATTAAAATCAAATGGCATCTTCCTATCTGTAAAATCCATCACCGCGGAAAAAACTGTACTGCTGCAAGAAATCGTCGATTTGACCCTAAAGGGTAAAATCAAACCCTTTATTGACCAAGAATTTTCCTTGAATCAAATTATTGATGCCCATCGTTATGTGGAAACAGGTAGGAAACGCGGAAATGTCATAATACATATTCCAAATCGTGATTAAGATATTGGTAAAATCGAACGTTTTCAGATAAATCAACAATTAATCTATTTTTCAAAGCGCTTAAGCTAAGCAGATAGAATAAATAAAAACGCTCAGGTCTAGCTCTGAAAATTGGAAAAAGACCTCTTCAGTTTCAATAGATTCTTTCCTTTTCCGTTTTATAACGAAGAGAATTTGGTTTTGATGAAAACGTATGGCTTTAAAATTTTAGCGTATTTCATGTTTATCGCTTCATTGGGTTGTTCAGATGATGAAGAAGCCATCACCACAAAAGACTCAACACGTAACTTTCTCATGGGCTTCACCACATGGAGCTTTGGACCGAATATACAAGACGTCAATGATACTTATAATTTTATTGCAGATAATGCAGACGTTTATGTAGAGCATTTAGACAATTTTATCCCTTGGAATGCCTACCTCAGCAATCAACCCTTGCCTACTGAATTCACCGATGATATTGAAGGTAAGGCCAGTAGAAGAATTTCAGGGAGTGAATTGATTCTTTCAATTGGCTTATTGAATAACAACCGCGATGACCTGACTGAAGATATTGACGGTTCCACTCCTTTGTACTCCGCCTTAAATGATGATGCTTTGGTCGCAGCCTACACGGCGCATATCGATTATTTAATCGGTCAGTTTTCTCCTGATTATTTAGTCATTGCCATCGAGGTCAACGAGCTTTGGCTGCGCAATCAACCACTCTGGACTGGTTATGAACTATTGATACAAGAGGTCATTGCAACAACAAAATCGAACTATCCCAATTTGAAAGTGGGTACGTCCATATCATTACATAACCTTTTTCAATCTGAAATTACCAATGCCGATGGTTATATCAAAACGATATGGAACCATGTAAACCAAATGGATTTTGTAGGGATTAGCTACTATCCTTTCTTAAGCAACCAAAATACCGTGCAGGACTTTCAAGAAACCCTTGACTTTTTACATGCCAATGCCCAAAAACCAATTGCCATTGTCGAAAGTGGGCATATTGCAGAAGACCTGGTTGTTCCCAACCTGAATGTTTCGATTGGTGGGAATGCCATACGGCAAAACCAATTTCTCGAAACCTTATTGGCGAATGCCCAAACACAAAACTATGAAACCATAGCGTGGTGGGCCCATCGTGATTACGACGCCCTATGGGCAGTATTCCCAGAGGAGGTCAAAGATATTGGCCAGCTCTGGCGTGATACCGGTCTACTTGACGAAAACGGAGAAGTTCGGCCGGCCCTAACCACTTGGCGATCAAATTTTACAAAGTGATGTAATACCTGCACCCCATATTTCTTACTTTTAATAGGTAAATCAACTACAGGTGAAAGGATATTATACGTTACCTGCGTTTTTGGTATTTGTAGTTTTGGGCCTGACCGCACAAAAAAATGTGCAAGATAGCTTGCTCTTTCGTTTTCAAAATTCCGCTGAAATCGATTCTGTTCGGTATCAATCTGGAATTACATTGGCACGTTACAACATGCGCTTCGGACCTGACAGTTCGAGGGCCACAGGAAAGCAAGTCCTTGAATTTGCAAAAAGCACAAACAATAAAACTTGGGAAGCAGATGCCATAAAATGGATTGGTATCACCCATGCAGAACAGGGTCAATTCACAAAAGCCCAAGACCATTTTCTGAAAAACCTTGTACTGATGTAGCAGTTGGGTGATGAACAAGGTATCGCTATAATTTTGGGAAATATTGGAACGGTGTTTTATGAAATGGGCAATTATCCGCAAGCGCAAGAGTATATTTTAAAATCATTAAAGCGAGCTGAAAAAATAGAGGACGAACCCACCATATCTCGTGCACTCAATAATTTGGGCAATATTCACAACGACCTCAAAGAATATGACATAGCACTGGGGTACTATCAAAAAAGTTTACGTATTAAGGAAAAATTAGGTCTCAAAAGCAGCTTACCCTTGGTTCATAATAATATTGGCCTAATCCATTCTCACCAAAACAGACGGGAACAGGCTGTTGTCAGTTTTACTAAAAGTGTTACGTTGGCCATTGAAAACAGCGACTTAATTTCTGAGTCACGTGGGTATTCCAATTTGGCAGCAGAATACGCTAAAATCAATGAATTTAATGAGGCATTGAAACTACATGACAAGGCAATTTCAATAAAAAAGAAAATCAATGATGAAGGAGGACTTGCCTCTACCCTGGTATATCGAGGTCAAACGTATCTTAAAATGGGGCAATGGACCAATGCCAAGAATGACTGCAGTGAAGGTCAAAAAATAGCTGAGATTGTGGGCCAAAGTATTCTTATTGAACAAGCCTGCTTTTGTTTAAGCCAAGCGTATGAGGGTCTTGGAGATTTTAAGGCCTCCCTGGGCTATTATGAGCGTTATTCACAACTTAAGGATACCCTTTTCAATGCGGAGCGTACCCAAGAAATCACCAGGGCAACAATGAATTTCGCTTTTGAAAAGAAACGGCAGGCCGATAGTATCAGCATTCACATGCAGCAAACGGCGCAACAAGTGGCCTACGAACAACACCTAAACAAACAAAATACCAAGATTTATATTCTTCTTATCATCAGTCTTTGCATTATTGGGTTTTTAACCTTCCTCTATTACAAATACCAGCAAAACCTAAAGCTGAAGAATGTGGAAAATCAGTTGTTAAATTCTGAAATTGATTTTAAGAAAAAAGACTTGACCACAATGGCCATGAACATTTCCAATAATCAAGAATGGGCCGAATCATTGGGTGAGCGATTGCAATTATTGAAAGCAGCAACCGGGCGTAAACGACAAAAAGAGCTTGAGCTGTTGGAAGAGGAAATTAAAAATAAGATTTGGGTGAACAAAAACAGTGATGACTTTTATAAAAAAGTAGATGAATTGAGTAGTTCATTTTATGCGAGGTTGAACGATCAATTTGAAGGATTGACCAAAACCGATGTCAGGCTGTGCTCGTTCATCAAGCTAAATCTGAATACCAAACAGATTGCCACCCTTCAAAATATAAATCCTTCATCCGTTAAAATGAGCAGAAATCGACTCCGAAAAAAACTTCATCTCACTCCGGAAGCTGATTTATCCTCATTTTTACAAACATTTTAGTCTTATTTTCAACGTATTGATTTTCATTTTGTTACAATAATAAAACAACCCTTTGTAACCCATTTGTAATCCCGATATTGGTCTACTGTAACCAATTTGTAATCCCCAATTATTCGTAGACAGGAATCCTTCATGCCTAGGTTTGCCCCGAATTTAAAAATCGAAAAGTCATGAAGAAAACTCTAATGTTTACGTATTCCATCATCGCGTATTTCATCGCATTTGCATCCATTCTATTCTGGATTGCATCGATGGGTAATTTAATTCCTTCCATTGGAATTGACCAAGAACCCGAAGTGCCAGTGCTATGGGCACTACTGAACAACCTCATGTTGATTGCACTATTCGGGGTACAACACAGTGTTATGGCAAGAAAATGGTTCAAAGACCTTTTTGCCCAGTACTTTCCAAAACCTATTGAACGTAGCACTTTTGTTATCGTTTCAGGCATTTTACTGTTCAATTTGGTATACAATTGGCAGCCCATTGGAGGTATCATCTGGGCAGTTCAAAGAGAAAGCGCGATATATTATTTGTTGTACGCACTGTTCTTTATGGGGTGGGTCATTTTGTTCATCAGCTCTTTCTTAATCAACCACTTTGACCTGTTCGGATTGCGACAGACCTTTTTGGAATTACAAGGAAAACCGT
>ERZ1740067.2650-NODE-2650-length-10689-cov-16.737822_pt1 | contig 10689 bp, 9 predicted proteins | sample MGYA00581736_ERZ1740067 | MGnify/ENA primary metagenome ERZ1740067 (study PRJEB43018, sample SAMN04849236) | marine metagenome | isolation source: floating plastic debris | place: Pacific Ocean | collected 2008-08-27 | study: EMG produced TPA metagenomics... | reverse complement strand
GCGAAAAGCTATGCCAAGTAAGGATTACGCCGACTTGTGCCTAATGGATAGCTTTGATAAGGGGGGAGACGGGTTTGAGCTGATTTTTGTCCGTCGATTTGCACTCTCGAACGACGTCCGTGACTAAAAGCGAATTGAGAAGGAGCCAATCACCGTAAACCCTTCGCCAGGGAAGTTTTCTCCACCACGACCGTTGGCAACGCTTTCGATATACTCCACATCAAACAGGTTGCGGAAATTTACCGCCGCTCGCCAGTTGTCGCTTTCGTAGGCAATTACCGCGCTGGTGATGAAGTAGCTATCCACTTCGAAGCTGTTGGCTAGGTCGCCGAAGCGATCGCTCACATAATTAAAACCAGCTCCCAGGGTCAGCCCCTCCAGGGCACCTGCCTGAACTTCGTAGGTGGTCCAAAGGTTCGCCACGTGTTCGGGCGCCCCAAATAGGTCGTTGCCAGTATTGGGATCGTCATTGTCGGTAATTTCCGTATCCAAATAGGCGTAGTTGGCGACAATATTCCAGCCCGGCAAGATTTCACCGATGATATCCAGCTCAACGCCGCGACTGCGCTGGGCTTCACTGGTAATAGAAAAAGACGCGTTATTGGGATCAGGAATGGCGACGTTTTCCTTTTCCAGGTTGAACAGCGCCAAATTAACCGACAGTTTGTCGTTTAAGAACTCAGCCCGTGCGCCAATTTCAAATTGCTCCCCTCGCTCCGGGTCAAGACTACCGCCCTCAAAGGTGGTGCCGAAGTTGGGCGTAAAGGATTGGCTGTAGCTGGCATAGAGCGAAATATCCTCCGACGGCTGGTACACCACCCCCGCCCGAGGGCTCCAGGCTGTATCTTGCCGCTCGTTTTCATTGCTTCCAGCAATCAGGTTAAAACTTTCGGTCTTCTGAAAAACCGAGTCAAAGCGTAGCCCCACTAGAACAATCAACTTATCCGATATTCTCACCTGGTCTTGGATATAAATTCCCAGGCTATCGGTAAAGCCTTCGCTGCTCAGCACCACCGGTAAATCGTCGAAGTCAAGGGAAGGCAGGGCGTCATAGTCGGGGTCAAAAATATTCAGCAAACCGATCGCGTCGGGATCCGGGGGAAATAGTCCACGGGTTTCAGTCCCGACGTCTCGGAATGTTAGAAAGTCAATCCCGGCAAGAAGGGTGTGCTCAAGGGAACCTGTGGTGAATTCACCCACCACATTGGTCTGCACTTCTAGGTTGCTTGCAGGCTGGGTTAGACGGGCAGGGTAGATAAAAAGGTCACCCGTTGACTCATCAAAGGCCGTGGGAATCAAGCCAAAGCCGACCAAATTATTGGAAATATTGATGTTTACGCTGGTGTCATAGCGCCGGAAAAACACTGAGTTGCGCAGTTGCCAATTTTCGTTGAAGTCATGCTCAAAGCGATAGCCCACACGGAAGGATTCTGATGTTGACTTATCACGTCGATCATTGATCGCCCGGTCCAGAGGAATGTCAGCAATGCGATCGCCAATAACCGGCAATCCAAAATCATTGGGGCGCTCCTCATCGCGATACTCCAGCTCCAGAGTGAACCTAGTATCGTCACCAATATCGATGGCAACCACTGGCGCAATAAAGAACCGTTCCACATCGGTATCAAAATCGCGATAGTAATTTTCGGTGCGATACAGCGCGTTTAGACGATAGCGCACGTTGCCATCGGAGGTTAAGGGACCGGTAATATCAATACTCGGCTCCAGCAGTCCACGATTGCCACCGCGAAAACCCAATTCATACCGCGCTTCCCGTAGGGGCTTTTCCGTAACCAGGTTAATAATCCCGCCCGGCTCAAGGGCTCCAAAAAGGATCGAGGCTGGTCCCTTCAATACTTCAATACGCTCAACGTTGGCCAGCTCCTGAAAGCCAATGTTGCCATTACCACCATTGGACAGACGAACACCGTCCCGCAGCACGGAAGCACTATCGAAACCACGAATATTAAATCGCTGTCCACGAGGTTCGTTCTCCCCCAAAACAACACCACTGGCATTGCGAATGGCGTCGTTCAGACGGATTACCCCCTGATCCTCCAGAATTTCCTGGGGAATGACCTGAATCGACTGGGGTACATCTCGCAGGGGCGTATTGGTGCGGGTTCCAACGGTGGATTCGGGGGCAAAATACCCTTCTTCCTGACCGGTTACGCCAATTTCAATGGCATCATCATCGGCACCGCTACCAGGGGCACCGGGGGTTACGGCCAGGGTTAGCCCTGCCGCTCCGGAGCTAACGTTGGCCGTGGGAGGTGCATCGGTGCCCGTGATCGAGAGTTGGATGCGACTCCCCGGCAGCGCTGAAGCTTCAACCAGTGCAATACCTTCCACAGGCTGAAATTCTTCTAGCTCGCTTTCTGCCAGCACCGCATTAGGAATCTCAAAAATCAGTGCATTGCCCACAATTCGTGAGCTGTCCGGCTCTGCTAAGGTTCCCCCAGAGGTTTCCAGGACAACCTGCACGCCACTATCTGTGGGTTCAACAACCAAGCCAGTGACAGTTACGGGCTGGGATTGGGCTAGCTGAGCAGCACTTTGGGAAAATTCTGGCGCAGCAGCAGCATCAAGCTCCTCAACGGGCGATCGCGCCGCCGCTACATCGGTCATTACTAGGGCACCGCCAAGGCTGAATAGCATCAGCAGGCTTACCTGCGATAGGGTCGGTTTCATCGTCATTCCTCACACTCCAACTGGCGACAGCCTTTGCGGTGCGATCAACCCAAAGCGTGTCATCAATTAGGTGCCAGAAACCTTACACAGTGCGGAGTGCACGCCCTTTGAGAACAAGACGTCAGGGACTGAAATCCTTACAGTTAAAGGCTTTGGACTCTAAATGATGACAGCCCCTAGTGTTTCCCGCTGCATCAGCCGTCAAAATCAACAGCAAATTAGTTTCGTCAACCTTAAGGAATCACCTTTAGTAAGGGAAGAATTTTGGTGCCTAAACGCATTTTGCGAACCACAAAGCTGTAGCATTTGGTCTTTTAGACCTTCCCAAGAAATTTTGAACCAGTTTGAGAAGGATCAGGATACGTTATCAAAATCTCTGAGACCTAGATTATTAGAGGCTTCTGGGACTTTGAGTGTAAATTCGCTGAATAGCTTTGGTTTGCCTGGACTGTTAGTAATTGTTAATCAACTTCCTCCGAGGTCTCTTGAATCAAGGAGAAGTCTCTCTTATCAAGGAAAGGAACCTCAGAGTGAGAGATTCAAGGACATTGATTCAGTGCAGAGAAGAACACACGGTCCTAGCCAGCCCAGCTCCAGGACTGCATTTGAAAAGTTTTGGGATTAATGCCGTATCGCTGACGAAAGGCGATCGCAAACTTACTGCGACAGCTATATCCCACCGTTTCTGCCACTTGGGAAATGGATAAATCGGACCACATCAACAGCTCGTAAGCAGTGTGCAGCCGACAGTCTCGCACATACCCAAAAGGCGTGGTGCCATACACCTGGTGAAACCCCTGGTTTAGCTTGAAGCGATTCGTCTCCACCCGTCGCGCCAACGCCTCCACCCCCGGTGGGTTTGCAAACTCCCGCCGTAAAATCGCGCTGGCATGGTGCACATATAATGCGCCCTCGCTTAGGCGATATCACTGCTCCATCGCCTCTAGCCGCAATTTCACCAGTTGAAAAGCCTGACGCTTTAGGTACGATCGCCGGGTCCTTCCCTGGTAAGGGCAGTTGAGAATATTTTCAATTACCAACTGCATCGCCGGGGTCATGGGCTCGCTGGTGGCATCGGCCAGAACAATTCCATCGTTCCAAAGGGCGCGGGTTGAGTCCTGAATCGAAGAAACAAAGGGGCGAACGTGGTTCGTATCATGGAGCCGGTCAATCATTTTGGCGATCGCCTTGGGGGAGCGAGCACTCTGGCGGTTGGCGGGAAGCTGGAAAATGCCCTTCGTCAGAATATCGTAAGTGGGAGAAGCCAAGCGCTCTAAAAAGTCTTGGTAATGTTCGACTAGCCCAGGGCGCTTAAAAAATAATTCCACCTTAAAAAAACGCTGCTGGGCTGGAATCACCGTGAAAGTAGGCCAACCGAAATCAGGACACAGAAAAGTTTGGTTAGGGGTATGGCTATCCAGATGAAAGGTCAGCTCTAGGCTGTCCCCTGGTCCAGTGGCTTCCACCGCGAAGTCCTGGTTTAAGGTGAAATCCAAAATCACCAGGGTTAGGTCGTCCTGCAGTGGAATGTATTGGTAGTATCCTTGACCCAGATGATCAGGGCACATCCTAATCTTGTCGGAGCTGCCTGCATGGAATAGACGAGTGTCACTGGTGGTGCCAGGCTGCAACATACCAATCCAGTTACCAAGTTGCAGGGCGCTGGTCATAACGTCACAGGCTTAAAATGCAGGGTTTTGATGGTCATTGGCAACGGTTCGGTCCATCAATTACGCCGCCACTAATGAGAATAAAGCTCATTATTCCACGTTGCTGTTCGCACACAACACAACCTGTCGAGGATAACTATGCCTTTTAAAACCCTGCTCAGTGCTGCTGCCCTTGGCGCTGCCGTCGCACTAATTTCCCCCCAAACTGCCCAGGCGGAGCCCGCGCGATCCGCCTATCGGGAGGTTTCCCCGGAGGAGTTTGAACAGCGCTTTTTTAGGACCGATATTCCCTCCCACCTCAGTGAAAGTGGGCTTTACGCCGCTGCAATCACTGTCTTTGGCGCTTTTACGGAGGAAAGGGAAGGTCGCCAATCGGAGGCCATCGAAATTGAATATGACCGGGAGGGGGGAGCGATCGCCACGGTGACGGCGATCGGGCTAGCAGACGATTCGGTTTCCGCAGTGCGAGTGCGTATGGACTTTATGCAAGACGATGAACTGGGCTGGCAGTTGGTTTGGGTCGGCTCACAGCAACAGTGTGGGCGAGGACGCAATCCCGACGTTTGGACCACGACCCCTTGCCCTTAGGACAAATTAGCGAGAGGGATTTGGGAAACTTCCAGCCACAAGCGTTGTTCGCCATCAGGACCTGCCAAAGGAAGTTTACAAAGAGATGGGGGACACCATCCAAGTCAGCGAGGTTCAGAGCAAGATCATATCCAAGATGCCCTGTTTAAGGATGGTGCCAATATTTACCGAATCTTGGAAAAAAATGCCCATCTCTCTCTCTGCGGAAGCAAACGGTATCTTGGTAAACCTGTTGACCAAGCTTTGAAGGCGATTATCCAAACCCACGGTGCGTGTGATGAATCGACGGCGGGCGATCGCCTCCAGGAACTTCACGACGGCTCTCGCATACACAAAATCCTCTACGAAGGCCTGTGGACATCGAAGGTCATGTCGCATTGATCTCAGCATGCTACCCATTTCCGATGGCTTCACCCTGGCGCTGAAACGAGCCTAGACCGGTCAATGTCTACGTAGTCGGAATTTTCTGGATAGATAAAGATCAATTACCCTAATAGGAATTAATCCTATTTGTAAAACGCTTGGCTCTACGTAGGAATGATATTTAAGCTAACGGACGATATCCTTCAAGACATTATATTGCGCGCTCAGCAGCAGGGAGAGTTGATCCAGCGTCCGATGGATTTAGGGCGTCAGAGCTACTTACCCCAGCGGCTTGGTACAGGTGGCATTCGAGAAATTAAGCTTCGTCACGGCCTTTGTATTCAAACCTATCACGGTCAACTTTGGCAGGATACTCACTGGATGAGGGAGCATGGATCCCATTTCCCCTTAGTGTCTAAGATTTATTTGTCCGGAGGCGCACGGATGCGAGCACCGACCTCCCCAGACGTGGACTCAGACTACGAAGAAATTAAGGGGCATCATTACCTTTACCATTTGCCAAACCAAACTGAAATTGAGGAATGGCGCGGTGAAGAATGGGCACACGTAATTTGTTTGTTTGCAGATCCTGGCTATTTCAGCTCCTTCGACACCAGCCAAACAATCTTGCCTCCGATTCTGCGTAAGCTTATCGCAGGTGACAGAAGCCAGCGTTTTCATCAGCCCTTGGGGGCAATGACATCGAAGATTAAACAACTAGCCAAACAGATCTTGCACTGTCCGTACACCGGGCTAATGCAGCAAATTTATCTGGAAAGCAAAGTCTTAGAACTATTCGCAGCCCAATTTAGCCTTTGGGCAGAGCCCCCAGCGCCAAGCTCTTCTATCTCCCTTTGTGCCCAAGACATTAAACAATTACATCAGGCAAAAGAGATTTTAATTCAGCAAGCGGAACATCCCCCCTCCCTTACAGAGTTAGCGCAGCAGGTAAAGCTGAACGATCGCAAGCTGAAAGAAGGATTCCGCCATGTGTTTGGCACAACTGCCTTTGGCTATCTTCGAAACTATCGCCTTCAGCAAGCCAAGGACCTGTTACACGACTCGAACCTAACGATCGCCAGTGTCGCAATGCAGGTTGGCTATAAAAGCCCGGAAGCCTTTTGTAATGCATTTCGTCGTAAGTTTTCGGTCAGCCCCAAAGCCTATCAATTGGGTCAGCGAAGCTAGAAGCTGTCGGTCATCAATGGAGTATCAAATGCATTAGCCACGAGGGTTTCAGTCCCTAGTAGGCTTTTGTTTGAGTAAGAATGCTTACGCTCTGCAACGCTAAGCTTCTGGAGCTTGATTGATGACATACCCTATAACGCTTCCAACGGATAAACGGCTCAAGAAAGTCCGTTACGCGCAGAAAAAAGTCCGTTGCCCGCAGATACTCACTATTTTTCCCGCCTATCATGCGGCCATCTAATTAATAAAAAAGTTTGGCATTAACCTGCTTCAAGTTGATTCAACTTGAGCTGGACTAATAAGTGTGTGAGTGAGGCGAAGATGAGATTTAACAACAACGTATCCCTGGCTTTGTTGACAGGGGCAGTGTTCCTGGCGATGCAACCTGTTGTTGCCGCAGAGACAGTGAATCAATCTGGAGTGAAGGACGGTACGGAACCAGCCGAACGATTGTCTGCCACCAGCATTGCGTTGGAAGAACACGATCAAGCGCAGGAGCATGGTGAACCCAGTACGCTGGATGAAGTCCATTCTGCTCCTACCACTGTTGAACAGTGGGAGTACTCAATTGCTCAGGCGAAACCCATTGAAATTACTGACGTTCAAATTGATGACACAGGGCAAGGCTTAACTTTACAGTTGGAAACTAGCGGCGGTGAGCTGGCGATATCAGAACCGTCGGTAACGGGTAATGCTCTGACGGTTGATATTTTTAATGCGGTGTTGCGATCGCCCGATGGGGATGACTTTTCTATTAGCAATCCGACGGACGGGATTGCGCTCGTGAATATCACCCGTGTGTCGGACAGCCAGGTGCGGATTGCTATTACCGGCAGTAAGGCACCACCGGCTGTAGAGATTAGCACGACAGACAATGCCCTGACCGCCAATATCATCGCAGGGGATCCAACTGCCCGAGCAGAAGAAGAAGCCATTCAAATTGGGGTGACCGGGGAGCAGGAGGGATATTTTGTTCCCGAGAGTCGCGCTGCAACCCGCACCGATACTCCTCTGCGGGATATTCCCAATTCGATTCAGGTCATTCCTCGTCAAATAATCGAAGACCAACAGCCGATTGAACTGGGAGAGGTGCTTAGAAACGCAGCGGGCGTTACCAATGTCCCCAATAATGCTAGTCGCGGCCTCAGCGTAACTATTCGAGGGTTTGATGGTGCTCCTATATTGCGCAATGGCTTCCTCCTCCTGGACTCTTTCGCCTCAGATACAGCAGAGCCAGAAATCGCCAACCTAGAGCAAGTCGAAGTTTTAAGGGGGCCAGCGTCGGTCCTATATGGCCAGGTAGAGCCGGGAGGCATTGTTAATCTGGTGACCAAAAGGCCCCTATCGGAGCCGTATTACAATCTGCAGCTCCAAGGAGGAAGCCAAGGCTTTATCAGCCCCATCATTGATGTATCAGGGCCGCTTACTGAAGATGGGCGCGTGCTCTATCGCCTTAATGCCCTTTACCGCCACGAGGAGAATTTTCGAGATTTTGATAATAATTTCGAACGATTTTTTATTGCTCCCACGGTGACTTGGCAGATTAGCGATCGCACCGATCTGACCCTCGAGCTGGAATATGTGAATGATGAGGAACCCTACGATACGGGGGCTATTGCCCGGAATGGAAGCATTGCCGATGTTCCCCGAGAACGCGTATTTAGTGACCCTGACAGCGTCGTTAACCAAGAGTTTTTTCGCGCAGGGTACACCCTAGATCATCGTTTCAGTGACAAGTGGAAACTCCGTAATCAGTTTCTCTTCACCTCCAGTTCCTATGGCTACAGCATCACACCAAACCCCATAGGCTTTGTTGATGAAGCTGCTGGTATTCTTAATCGCCCCTTTATCCAGCAGGAGGGAACCACAGATACGTTTTCCCTTTACACCAATATCCAAGGCGAGTTTAATACGGGTTCCATAAAACACACGCTATTATTTGGAATTGACCTTGCCCGTTCAGAAAATACGACGGTGTCGAGGGGAGATTTTAGAAATCCAGACGCTTTTTCTCCCATCAATATTTTTGATGACACCGTGGACATTCCCAGTCCCGAAAGTCTTCCACTTTTTGCGGACCGGAATGGAAATAGGAATCAGCTTGGAATTTATGTTCAAGATCAGATTGATATCCTGGACAATTTAATTCTGGTGGCTGGGTTACGCTATGATTCCTCTTTCTACGAGTTGCTAGATGCTGTGCCAGACACAAGAAATAGCCAAATAGAAGATGCTCTAACACCTCGAATTGGTATTGTTTATCAGCCTGTTGAACCGCTCTCTATCTATGCCAACTACTCTCGCTCCTTTATCCCAAATACTGGAACGGATGCGAATGGCGGCTTCTTAAAGCCCGAAGAAGGTGAAGGATTCGAAGTCGGGATTAGAGGCGAAATTATTAAGGATCGTCTGGTTGCTACACTCGCTTATTTCGACATTACCAAGCAAAACGTAGCAACACAGGATCCGAATGAGCCTTTTGCGTCAGTCTCAACGGGAGAACAACGCAGTCGAGGGGTGGACTTTAATCTAACAGGAGAGGTTCTGCCAGGATGGAATGTTGTGGCTTCCTATGCCTACATCGATGCAGAAGTTACTGAAGATAATACTGACATTATTGGTAATCGACTTATTGGTGTGCCGGAGCATAGCGCTAGCCTTTGGACAACCTATGAAATTCAATCGGGAAATTTACAGGGGTTGGGGTTTGGGCTCGGATTTAACTTAATGGGGGAACGACAGGGTGATTTAGCCAATAGCTTTAAGACCGATAGTTATTTCCTTACCAACGCAGCGATTTTCTATCAACGGAATAATTGGCAAATACGTTTGAATGTCGACAATCTTTTTGATGTTGAGTACATCGAATCTTTGGGGGGCGCGATCGCCTTTGGCAATGATTGGGGGCGTCCACTCACGGTGCGAGCTTCTGTTTCTCATACGTTCTGATGGGGCGAACCTATTTTGCCTTGAGAGTCGTTCAAAACCATGGAGCAAGAATGCTATTTGTACACCGTCCAGCTCTGATTGTGGCAACGATGTTGGCGCTCTTCTCCTGCCAGCATCAGACTCCGCAATCAGATGAGATAGCTGCCGAAGTCTCACCTGCCTCTGCCGACTGTCGTACCATTCAGCATGAAGCAGGGGAGACTGAGATTTGCGGTCAACCCAAGAGGATTGTGGCTCTGGGGTCTTATACTTTGGAGCCTTTACTTGCTCTCAATATTCAACCCGTTGCGTATGCTGACCATCTTCCAATTCATCAAGGAGATTACACTAACCCCAGTCAGCAAATCCCTTATCTGGGCGATCGCATTACTCAACCAATCGCCAATGTTGGAGTAGCATACACGCCCTCAGTCGAGTCCATTCTCAAAGTTCAACCTGATTTGATTCTGGGCATCGATGAAATGGGCGCGAGTCAATATGAGAAACTTTCCAGCATTGCCCCCACCTTATGGCTTGATTATGATCGTGCGGAGGAAAATCTTAGGGTAATTGCTAGCGCAATCAATCATTCTGATCGAGCTTCTGAATTATTAACTAAGACGCGGAGTCAAATAAAGCTAGCACGAGAACTTTTCTCTGATTTAGTGTTATCTAATCCTAATGTTCTACTGCTCGGTGGCTCAGAATTAAAGTCCATACGTGTTTTCACAAAGTCTGCTGGACTCTGTAGCTCATTGCTCGAATCCCTGGGGTTTAAGCTAGTGATTCCACCCAACATCGATAAGGATAACCTCGCTAGAGGGATACCGATTTCTCTCGAAGCTTTGACACAGTTTAATGATGCTGATCTAGTTATTTTTCTGGGTCATAAATACAGCAACCTAAAGTCATCTGACAATGTTAATAGCTTTGAAGATAACGTACTGTCAGACTTAAAGACGGCTTGGAAAAAGAATGCGATCGCCCAATCTTTAAATGCCAGTAAAGTCGGGAAAGTTTATTTTATTCCGACTTATTTATGTGCAGGATTGCCTGGTTCTATAGGCACTGATCTGTACCTAAAAGAATTAAAGAGAAAGCTTCTTTTAAACAATTAAGAACCAAGATTTCAATGCAATGGCCAATAAAATCATTGAACTAGATTCTGATCTTTACCACTATCTACTTTCTGTCTCCCTTCGCGAACCTAAGAGCTAGTTTATAAAGTAAATCTGAAGCACCGCGCAATGCAGAATCGCCA
>ERZ1740067.2646-NODE-2646-length-10700-cov-5.608455_pt1 | contig 10700 bp, 9 predicted proteins | sample MGYA00581736_ERZ1740067 | MGnify/ENA primary metagenome ERZ1740067 (study PRJEB43018, sample SAMN04849236) | marine metagenome | isolation source: floating plastic debris | place: Pacific Ocean | collected 2008-08-27 | study: EMG produced TPA metagenomics... | reverse complement strand
CGGTATGACCGAATGGGATCTTTGGGCATTGCTGCATGCGGGGAATATCCGTCGCGGCGGCGAATGGATTGAAACGCATTTGCTCGCTTCCGGCCCACGCACAAATCCCTGGTTTCAAGAAGCTTCAGCGCGTGAAATCCAATCCGGTGAGCTGGTCGCCTTCGACACCGATCTTGTTGGGCCCTACGGCATGTGCTGCGACATTTCCCGCACGTGGCTATGCGGCGACGGACAACCGACCAACGAGCAGAGATCGCTCTATCAAATGGCGGTCGATCAGATTGAAGCAAACATAGAAATGCTTGCGCCGGGACGCAGTTTCCATGAGCTTTCACACAGCGCCAAGAACCTACCGGAAGACTATCAGGCCAATCGATACTCGGTTCTGTTTCACGGTGTTGGTCTGTGTGACGAGTACCCGGCAGTTCCCTATCCGGCTGATTGGGCGAGCGGTGGATACGCGTGCTTGTACCTGGAATGGTGGTCTGTGTGGAAAGCTATGTTGGCCGCCACGGCGGGCATGAAGGCGTCAAGCTGGAGGAGCAACTGCTCATCACAGAAACTGGCTATGACCGTCTCAGCACGTATCCGTACGACGCCCGATTGATGGACCGTCAGATCTGACGGCCAATCTAGTGCAAAATTGCGGATCTTTAGATCGCTGCCATTATCACAGCCATGGCAATGCCATAGACTAAAACACCGCCGATGATCCATAGGTGTTGATTATTGAACCCAAGCTTTTTCTCTACGTTGTCGGAGAACATTTTCAGAAGCTCCGGCCAAGTATAAGAGACGAAATCGCCTTGTGTCATGATTGATACAAGGCGTCCTTCGCCATCAACCACGGGCAGCCGGCGGAACCGTTCGTTCGACATCACCCGCAGCCAATCGACGACATTGTCGTTCTCGCTCGCGAGCCTGAGACTGGTCGTCATGATTTCGGACAGCTTCGTCTCACCAGGCTTTCGATCCTCCGCAACAATGCGGCGCATCAGATCGCGCTCAGTTACAAGTCCGACCACCTTGTTCTCATCATCGGTGACAACCACGGACCCGATGTTGCGGTTGGACATCTCCTTTGAAGCCTCCAACACGGTCTGGTCCGGAGATGCGGTAAAGGGCTTTGGTTTGGAAAGGTATTCGATGCGTTCCTTAATTTTCATGCGGGCACCCTCCTGAGCTGCGACATCTTGTTTACGCAGCAAATTTCCAGACGGTTTCCCAAACGGAACTCAAAGGGCAAAAACGTGATCAGTGAACGAAAAATGCTCCGGCTGTCGGAAGCCGGAGCATCTTGCAAATTCTGTCTGAAAACTGCCGCGACTATTTCAACCGGACAATCTTGGCTCCAAGACCACGGACATAGTCACCTTGGGTCATGACGACCACGTTGGTCTCATTGATTTCCGTTTGCCGGAGCTCCAGTGGTGTCTTGCCACCTGGATTAATGATCACCTTGCGAGTTGGCGGCAGACCGCGGAAAACCAACACGCCCGCTTCCTTGGTTACAATGGCGCCGTACGGCTCGTCATGAAGAATACGGGTTGTGTCGCCCCCATAAGCCGATCCGGCAACGACGATCGCCGCTGTAGCGACAATAGTTTTTGTCAGGATATTCATTTGAGCGCCTCTTCGCTAAACTCGAAATGCATTATGCGAAAGAGTAACTCTTTGTTAACTATGTGGCGATGTGTTTTTACGGATTGTTAACTCTATGGTTAACGTTATCCCGACGCGAGGGTGCCGCCGAGCGTGATCTCCTTGAAGCATTCCTCCACATGCTCGGCAAAAGCATGGGTCGCCCGCCCGGCGCGCGGACGCTGTTTCATGACGATATGATAGTCACCGATCTTTGGCAGCCCGTGACGATCATCAAGGACTTGAAGGGGTGGCTCAACAACACTGGCCGGAAACGGTGCAACTGCGAGATCCGCCAACAAGGCCGCTTCCTGTCCCGCGCTGTGAAAGCTTGTGTATGAGATGCGATAGGGTTTCTGGGCCCCGTCCAGCGCAATCCGGGCCGCACGCCGCCACGGACACCCAGGGGTCGACACGGCCAATGGAAGCGGGTCCCGGTCATAGGCAATCCCGCCCTCCAAACCCACCCAAACAAGCGGTTCGGAAAAGACAACATCCGTTCCCGTTGGCATCGGTGCTCCAGGACGGACTGTTGACAGCACAAGATCCAACTCGCCCTTGCGGATTTTATCATCCAAAGCCGAACTGCCGTCCAGATGCACGTCGACATTCACGCCGGGATGAGACCGGGCAAAGCGAGACAGGAAATTTGGCAAGAAGCGTGTCCCAAAATCCGCCGGTGCGCCGAACCGCACTTCACCCTCGACAGATGGCGAAACAAACAGACTCACAGCCTCTTCGTTCAACATCAATATCCGGCGGGCATATCCGAGCAATGCCTCACCTTCTGGAGTTAACCGCACAGCGCGACCCTCCCTTGCAAAAACTGCAACGCCGAGAATGGTTTCCAACTTCTTAATCTGCATGGAAACGGCAGATGGAGTCCGGCCAATCAGGTCAGATGCCTTTGAAAAACTTGATGTTTCAGCGATGACAAGGAACGTTCGATAAAGATCCATATCGATCAGTTCAGTTCCTGTCCCTGGCAATTTTTCCATAAGTGAATTCCGGATTTTTTGAGTTCAATTTTTTTGAACAAAACGATGAATACTATTCGATTGATTGAACCGCAAGTTATGCCCATATAGCAATCAAGCGGCCCGTTATTTAAGCAGCGGACCGCACTTTCAAAATCAAACTTCGAACTGAACACAGGATTGGGAAGACCATGACCTATCTTGCACAAGCCCTCGGCACCAACCTCATGGGTGTTGTCTCTGGCCGCTCCGCTGCTGAACTCGCCCGTATGAACCAGACCCTGCGTCTGGGCGAAGCTGCAAAAGCTCGTATCCTCGGCCGCTAATTGCCGAGTGGAAGCATCAAGCAAGGCACGAGTAGTTTCGCGTTCTTGCATAAGATTCCATATCCAGAATGACTTGATAGTCAGCCAAAGACAGTTTTGAAAAGCCGCAAATGCGAAGGCGTTTGCGGCTTTTTTCTGTCTGCGGATTTGAAAGAACACGAGACACCGCAGCGGATATCTCCGCATGTGTTTCCGCGCCCAGATGCATTGAGGTTATGAACGGCAAACCCGGAACTTGCGCGGTTTGCGCTAAAACGCGCAGTTGGTTGGCAAGGCCAGGCTTTTCTTGTTCAGCAAGCGCCCAGCACACCCCGTCAATGGCCGCAACATCAGCGCCCCCGTTGGCAACAGCATCCATCGACGCCAAGTGACCACCACTTTCTACGACGCTTTCAAAGAAGGGACAGCCATCCGACATCGGTGCGATGGTATCTCGAAACGCATTCATGCCAGACTGACTGTCCGGACCATTGAAGACAGCGCGCGCTCCCTTCAGATCGGTCAACGATTGAAATGGGCTGTTCGCAGCCACCACAATCTGGCTGCAATAATTCGCGCCTTTGCATCCAGTGGCCCTGTAGTGCGGCGCCCCCAGAAGATGGACCTTGCCAGCCAGTTTGTGTGTGAGGGGATACCCGCAGGTCTGCGCGAGAAGCAAGGCCGGATCGGTCCACATATCATAAAGACTGATCTCAGGATCCCAGGGTTCCAAAGAAGACGGCGCAATGGCCAGCGCGCTGCAGATCTCATCCGTCAACGCTGCTTTTAGTTCTTTTGTTTCACTAGCCACTTCCGGCCAATCGTACATCGGCAAACGAACCGGCCGGAATTGTCTATGGGTCATGATGGTGGCAATGCGCGATCAGCGTCCACATGTCGAACGAGTGGATGTGGAACAGGTTCCTTGACCTTGAAAAGGAAGGCTTTGGCCATTTGCAGATAACTCTTGAACACATACCCCTGATTGCGCGCCTGCCATTCGTCCCGAGCGTCGTGGTACAGCTTTGGAAGCGTATACCAAGGTGCCGTTGGGTGCGAATGGTGCACGATATGTAGATTGTTGTTTAAGAAAAGCAGCGAAAACAGAGGGCAAAACTCTACGATCACAGATCGCGCCTCGGCATTTTCGTGAGCCCTGTGCTCTGCGTAAGTGCGCAACATCAACAAACTCATTCCGGGATAGGCTACTCCGAATATGTAGAGCCAGAGGGGGATGCCGCCAACAACCGATACGAACGCCAGCACGAGAACCAGGCCTGCCAGATGATGCGCCCATGCTCTTGCAACACCGCTGTCTCCGGACGCTACCGCGCGAATTTCTGATCCATAGAACCCGACCAATGACACAGCCGGACCAATCAGCAAGCGACCGGCAAGTGTGTTGTTCAAGGTCAATACGAGTCGCAAGGCCCAAGGCATTTTCTGCCAGTCTCCCCAGGCGAGGTAAAAACTCTCCGGGTCATCATAGGGATCCGTCAACCGGTCATCATTGTGGTGGCGCAAGTGCAGCGTCTTGAACCGGCGGTACGGGATAAACAGTCCGAAAGAACAATAAATCAGGGCTTCATTGAGCCTCGCATTTCGGGTCGGATGACCATGCAGGACTTCATGCTGAAGGGAAGATTGAAGCGTCACAAGCAGGGCAGCCAGCGGACAGACGATCCAGCCTCCCCAGTCCGAATAGAACGAAATGACCAAAGTCCAAGCCGCCGTTGTGGCCATAATTAGCCCCAACGTCAGCCACTCGCAGGATTTCCCAAGCGGCACGCTTTCCTCCAAATATCTGATACATTTTGAAAAACCGAAATGATTTAGGGAGGATGCGGAGTTGGCAATTTGCATTCAACGAGAGACTTTGGAACAAATTCTACAAAGTGTAATTTTCAGAATGAATTGATGAATATTTTCTATGTTGCTGAATAATTTCTGCAATTTGACCAAATCGACACGTCTATGATGACCGAATAGCGACAGTCGTGGCCGGATTTCTTTCTGGACAAATCAAGCCACAGGTCATGATCCTGTCATCGCTGTACTGGAGACCATCATGAACGCCCAATCAAACGCCGGCAAAGCTTTGCAGTTCGATGCCGTTATCATCGGAGCCGGGGTCATCGGTTGCGCAATCGCATTCAATCTCGCCAAACGTGGCTATCGTACGCTGAACGTCGACAAGTTACCCGCCGCTGGCTACGGCTCGACATCCAGTTCTGCAGCCGTTATCCGGACGTATTATTCGACCCTTGATGGGTCAGCGATGGCCTATGAGGGCTACCACACCTGGAAAAGCTGGCCCGCTTATCTGGAAAGCGATGATGCCTCCGGCCTTGCCCGGTTTATCGAAACCGGCACACTGGTCATGAAAACCGAAGCCAACGGATATTTGGCAAAGGTTCTCAAAAGCGCAGACCAGCTGGGTATTTCCTATGAGTATTGGACTGCCGATCAGATCAGAGACGCGATGCCGGGCTACGACCTTCAGCGCTTTGCGCCAGCCAAGTCTATGGAAGACGACGCGTTCGGCCAGCCAGCTGGCGGCGAAATTTCAGGAGGAGTTTATTTCCCGTGTGGAGGGTATGTCGACGACCCGCAGCTCTCGGCCCGCAATCTGAAGGATGCGGCGGAAAAACACGGTGCCACTTTCATGTTCAAGACCGCGGCGACCGAGATTTTGGTCGCAGAAAATCGCGTGACTGGCGTTAAGCTGGAAAATGGACAACAAATCTCCGCGCCAATCGTTGTGAATGCTGGCGGCCCGCATTCCGGCAAGGTGAATGCCTTGCTCCCAGTTGATCCCGGCATGACAATCCGGACCCGCGCCCTGCGGCAAGAAGTGGTTCAAATACCTCCTCCTGACGATCTGGGCTATTCGCGGGAAGGTCTGATCGTATCCGACAACGACATTGCCTGTTACATAAAACCCGGAAGCGGTGGCCAACTGATGATTGGCAGTGAAAACCCGGCCTGTGATGTGCCTCAAGAAGTCGATCCGGACGACTTTTCCAGAGACCTGAGCGATCGGGCTCTCACCTACGCTTACCGTTATTCCCAAAGACTGCCGAGCTTGGGTGTTTCACAACACCCGGTCGGCATTGCCGATCTGTACGACGCGACGGACGACTGGCTGCCCATTTACGACTGCACCGATGTTGGAGGCTACTATCTTGCGATCGGAACCAGTGGCAATCAATTCAAGAATGCCCCTGTAGCCGGTCAGCTGATGGCCGAACTGATCGGCTATTGCGAAACCGGAAATGCTCACGATGAGACCCCTTTGCAGTTTCAATTGCCAAACATCGGTTACACGATCAACACGGCGACTTTCTCCAGAAAGCGTCCGGTCAATCAGGACAGCTCGTTCTCGGTGCTCGGGTAATACATCATCGACCGCTTTCCCTTGGCGCGCAATGCCAAATCAGGTTATGGAGGCAGCTCGATTGTAGATCCCGGAGATACGATTTGGCTTGGTCGCCTCAACAAGATACCGCCTTGAAGGACGCCGCAGCCTGGCTGAAACGCGGCGACAGGCAGGTATTCAGGCTGTTCGGGTTTGCAGGCACCGGAAAAACCACGCTAGCGCGGCATCTGGCTGAAGACATTGACGGCGACGTCTGCTTCGGGGCTTTCACAGGCAAAGCAGCACATGTTCTGCGCCAGAAAGGCTGTGAGGATGCTGGCACCATTCATTCCCTGATCTATCGCCCCCGTTCCGCAAAGGAAGAAGAAGCCGTTGATGACGATGAGGAAGACGCAGGACCGCAGTTTGCCATCAAGCGGGACAGCGCGGCGGCAACCGCCAAGCTCATTGTCATCGACGAATGTTCCATGGTCGACGAGGAACTTGGCAGGGACCTTCTGTCCTTTGGAACGCCCGTACTGGTTCTGGGCGACCCAGCTCAGTTGCCTCCGGTAAAAGGCGGAGGTTTTTTCACCGAGGCCGAGCCGGACATCATGCTGACGGAAGTCCACCGCCAGGCGCAAGACAATCCGATTGTCCGCATGTCGATGACTATCCGCGATGGTGGTAAGCTGGATTACGGGGAATTTGGCGAGAGCAAGGTGATCAACCGGCGCCAGATCGACAAGGATCAGATTCTTGCCGCCGATCAGGTTTTGGTCGGAACGAACAAGACGCGCCGACTGTACAACAGCCGCATTCGTGAACTGAAGGACTTTACCACTCCCATGCCAGCCGTTGGCGACAAGCTTGTCTGCCTGCGTAATGACAAGACCAAAGGTTTGCTGAATGGCGGTCTTTGGACGGTGAAACGCCTGCGGCAGCCGCGCGGCAACACCTTGCGTTTTGATGTGGTTTCAGAAGACGAACTCATCAAAACGGCGGTGAAGGTCAAGGTTCTCCCGGCCATGTTCGAAGACGGGGCTGAGAGCATTCCATACGCTATCCGGCGCAAAGCGGACGAGTTTGACTATGGTTACGCCCTGACGGTTCACAAGGCACAAGGATCACAGTGGGACGATGTCGTGCTGTTTGATGAAAGCTGGGCCTTCCGTGAACATCGGGACCGCTGGCTTTATACAGCTGTGACCCGTGCTGCGGAACGCATCACTGTCGTAAAGTAAACTCTGGCAGATCGTCGAAATCAAAGGGCGTTGCAGATGGCAAGGCCTTTACCGCCGTTTCGACAAACTGGTCGATCCGGATTTTGCTTGCCCCGGTTCGAGCCAGAATGGAGACAGCACCAAGCTGGCCATCGACGTAAGTGGCCAGGGCATCGATGTCAGCGTCATCTCCCAACTCGCCAGAGTCTACGGCCTTCAACAAGCGGGTGCGGATACCCTCGTATCTGGTCTGACCCAGATCTGACAACAGTACCTTGTGCTTTTCGGTTCCATAGGCGTTTTCAACCTGTGCGTTGAAAAGAAAACAACCCAGTGGCGTGGCCTGGTCCGCGGCAAGATATCCGACGGTCTGGATAAGGTTCCGGATATCAATCAGATAGTGTTTTTCCGCCCTCATCAAAGGACCAAAAACCGTATCGCCGTAACAGTCGAAATAGTGCAGAAGCGATTTTTCAAACATCGCTTCCTTGTCACCGAAAGCGGCATAAAGACTGGGCTTTGCCATCCCTGAGGCATCGACAAGGTCGTTCATGGATGTCGCCTTGTAGCCGTTCTGCCAGAAGGCGCGCATAATGCCATGCAAAGCGTCTTGCGTTTCCGTTTTCCGCGGTCGGCCTCTTGTCACACCCACATCTCCAATTGCCAATGTCTGCTTACAACGTCGGTGCCCGAACCGACGACGGGCCCAAAGAACCAGCTTTCTTCGCTCGCGCTTTGTTTTCCAACGCGCAAAGCAGCACTATCCGCTTTTCAGCACTGTCGAAACTACCAAATAACAGTGGCGCAAGAATACGCAAAACTAAGCAAATCGTTCGATTGTTGAAATTTTAAGCAATATTACCCACCATTCGCAGAACAAAACCGCACTCATTGCGCGATTTTTATCAAACATCTATTTTGAGTTTCTGGGATCAAGGTCTGTTGCTGGACGTTCAAAGGTGTCGGGTTTGGAGGCGCATGGCGACCGAGACACCAGTTATCGAGAATTGCCAGTGGATCATAGATTGGACCTCTTTTGCACGGAGAGTGTCCGAATTATCGTCCCTGTCTCGTTTCCAGTCCTGAAAGTGTAGACCCAGATGACAAGCGTCGCTGCTCCAGACCCGACATCACAAAAGTCAGCAAGTTCCCTCCCCGCAGAAACTGCGCTGCGGATCGCGAGAAGAATTGCAGATGAAATAGGCTGCCAGGCCGGGCAGGTGAATGCGACCGTTCAGCTGCTGGACGAAGGATCGACGGTGCCTTTCATCGCCCGGTACCGGAAAGAGGCGACGGGCGGTCTGGACGACAGCCAATTGCGCAAGCTCGAGGAGCGCCTGATTTACCTGCGCGAACTTGAAGACCGGCGTGGTGCGATCACCCGGTCCATCGATGAGCAGGGCAAGATGACTGAGGCCCTCGCTACAAGTATTCAGGCTGCCGAGACCAAGTCGCAGCTCGAAGACATTTACCTGCCCTTCAAAAAGAAGCGCCGCACCAAAGCCCAGATCGCTCGGGAAGCCGGACTGGAACCGCTCGCGGATCTGCTGCTGTCCGATCCTGAAAAAACACCGGAAACGGAAGCTGCAGGTTTCATCGACGTTTCCAAAGTCATCCCGGATACGAAAGCGGCGCTTGATGGCGCGCGCCAGATCCTCATGGAACGGTTTGCCGAAAACGCAGAGCTCGTCGGTCGGCTGCGCCGGTATATGGAACAGCGCGGTGTTGTGCAGTCGAAGCTTATCGACGGCATGGGCGATAAGGGCGCAAAGTTCGCCGACTATTTCGACTACTCGGAGAGCTGGTCCAAAATCCCGAGCCACCGGGCGCTTGCCCTTTTCCGTGGCCGCAATGAAGGCATTCTGTCTGTCGATCTGACGGTCGATGCCGATGATCCGGCGCCGATGCTGCCAGCCGTGAAGATGGTCGCAGACACCTACGGCATCGCCGATCGAGGCCGCCCGGCCGACAAATGGCTGATGGATGTCGCCCGCTTTGCCTGGAAGGTCAAACTGGCCCTTCATCTGGAACTCGACCTGATGGGTGTTCTTCGGGACAAGGCCGAGGAAGAAGCCATTCAGGTGTTTGCCAAGAACCTAAAGGATCTGTTGCTTGCCGCTCCTGCCGGCTCAAAAGCAACGCTCGGCCTGGATCCGGGCATCCGGACCGGGGTCAAGGTTGCTGTGGTCGATGAGACGGGCAAGCTGATCGACACCGCAACGATCTATCCATTCCAGCCGCGCAATGATCTTGCCGGATCCCGCAACACTCTTCTCGCACTGATCGCAAAGCACAAGGTTGGTCTGATCGCGATCGGCAACGGCACGGCGAGCCGGGAGACCGACAAGCTGACCGGCGACGTCCTTGCCGATGTTCCGGCCGCACAGCGGCCGGTAAAGGTGATTGTCAACGAGGCAGGTGCGTCGGTCTATTCCGCCTCGGAACTGGCCGCGAAGGAAATGCCGGACGTTGATGTCTCCCTGCGCGGTGCCGCGTCAATTGCCCGGCGCCTTCAGGATCCTTTGGCAGAACTCGTCAAGATCGAGCCGAAGTCCATTGGTGTTGGCCAGTACCAGCATGACGTCAACCAGACGAAACTTGCCCGCGCCCTGGATGCAGTTGTCGAAGACGCTGTGAACGCGGTCGGTGTTGACCTCAACACCGCCTCCCCGGCGCTTCTTTCCAGGGTTTCCGGTCTGTCCGACAGCCTTGCAAAAGCGGTCGTTGAACATCGCGATACGATTGGCCGGTTTGACAAGCGCTCGCAATTGAAGGACGTGCCGCGTCTGGGTGCAAAGGCGTTTGAACTCTGCGCCGGCTTCCTGCGCATCAACGATGGCGCCGAACCTCTCGATTCGTCCTCGGTCCACCCGGAAGCCTATCCGCTCGCCAAGCGCATCGTGAAAGCCTGCGGCCGGGATGTCCGCCAATTGATGGGCGACAGCGGCATTCTCCAAAACCTGGAGCCCAAAGACTTCATCGACGAGAAATTCGGATTGCCGACGGTCAAGGACATCCTGTCCGAACTTGAAAAGCCGGGCCGTGATCCGCGTCCCGAATTCAAGACGGCAGCCCTTCAGGACGGTGTTGAAGAAATCTCGGATCTGAAACCGGGCATGAAACTGGAAGGCACGGTGACCAACGTCACGAACTTCGGCGCCTTTGTCGACGTCGGGGTACACCAGGACGGTCTGGT
>ERZ1740067.2644-NODE-2644-length-10702-cov-12.843430_pt1 | contig 10702 bp, 8 predicted proteins | sample MGYA00581736_ERZ1740067 | MGnify/ENA primary metagenome ERZ1740067 (study PRJEB43018, sample SAMN04849236) | marine metagenome | isolation source: floating plastic debris | place: Pacific Ocean | collected 2008-08-27 | study: EMG produced TPA metagenomics... | reverse complement strand
CTTTGGTAGAAAGGATTATTATGTTTTAATGCATGGGTTTCCCACTATTTTCATTGATGGGTTCTTTGACGACTCTCTAATTTCCTTTTCTATCTTCCCTCCGATACGGCTGTCAAGCTGTAAAGGTAAAAACAAATTAACTAAATTCCTAGCATTCATTATAGTCATGTTCAAACTGCATGCAATAAATTGTAGAGAGTAAATAGCGTTAAGAGTAGAGTTGCGTAATCGTGATAACAGGAGATATCTGAGGGGCAATATCGGACTTGGCTATTTTTGATTTTGTCTCAACACCCCGATTGAACAACTACCGCTGTTTGAGTAAATTCATTAACATGTGATTAAGGGAACAGACAACAATTTTACTTTATACTAAACAAACTAAATGGTTGTTTAGCACCACACCTACTTATGATGCACAAGCCCCCCCCCCCAGATGCTGTTACATCAAAAATTTTTAATAAATACAAAAAAACTTAATTGGCGTTTATCCACACACCTTTTTATTTTTCACCACCCCCCCCCCCCCCCCAGATGCTGAATAATAAATTGAATCAGTTCAACAGTTTTTTAACCTTTGCGGTTTCAAAGCATTATACTTGACTACAAAGGTTGATCAGACACATTGAAACATATCAATCACACTTTTGATGCAAGGTAGAATCTGTTTTAGACACATCTATTAGGAAACAATGCCATAATAGAATTACTTGGATTACTCTTATTGTGGCGACTACGCATTTAATCGACTGTTCATTGTGAAAGTGATGACATACTGTTTTAATGTGCTCCCTGGCAGCATCAGTAAGGAAGGAACGTCGACGCCTAACCAATATCCCTTCATCCTCATCACTACTACTCATCAGTTCAAGGCATAATGGGTAGGTTACCTTTTCCTCCGGGAGTTGTCTCCTCTGTCGCCTACGAAGTTTCTGCAATGCAAATGAGAGTTTTACGTACATAGGTACAATCATTGAGGACAAGCTGTAAGTTTAACTGTACACTGATGATGTTAAGCTTGTTAGAGAAAAATACGCTATGTCATGGAGAACTGTCGTCACTTCATGTGGGGGAATCTAATATATTAAAACTGTATAATGCTTAGCAGGGAGGACTCTCCCAACAATGCCCTGTGACCTACTGTCAAAGGACATCAAGACTTGTGCGTCAATCATAAAGACACAGCATTACAGAGCTGAGATGACAGGACTGTATCAATTTGGCCAGCATTGGTTTCGTTTGGGTTACTGAACCACAAAGATGAAAGCGAACGATAGCAGACTTGTGTATTTAATGATGCTATAAAACACTGACTAAATCTGTATTTTTGCTTCACATGCGTTCTATTTTTTTAAAATCTATCCGCCAATTTCAAAAGATCCTATAAAAAAGCTGTCGAGCTTACATGTAAGCTTGATGGTCGCACCTTTTGATGATATTGTCGGAATGTATACATAAGGCAAAGAATAACAGGTACCTTCCAAGTGGAAGCAACAGACTATGATTCCATCTTAACTTTTGGAACTCTGCCTGCAATCAGGGCGATACCATGGAGAACGCCTAATTGGAGGTAACAATGCCTACCCGCTAGTGCTATCACTGACTAACTACATATAGATCAATATTGAAGATGCATTCTCATACTAACAGCTTGCTTTGTTCATCACGTTAAATAATCAGAGAGAGTGCAACTCCGAACTAAAAACTACTATAAAATAAGGAATCATTACCGAGCTTTTTTGGTTTGTAATAGTTCGTCGTCTTTGATCCCTTACACGGTCTCCGCCTTTGGCTCTGTTGAAGGCAAGTTTAACCATTTGTCTGGCCTTCTCTTGTGTAAATCCCTCGCGCTCTAATGCCCGGAGGTACATCACTGTAACACTGAAGTTATGGTCCGACTGAAATCTGAAATAATAGATAGGATAGCAGTCTATGAGGGTAAACAGGGCATCTTTATTTGTGGTGAGAGCCATGAACATTTCTTAGAATAAATATTTTAACTGCTTTGAAGAACACATAGGTGAGACATTCAAACCTAAATAAACTGATGTGAATTCTGATCGCCAGCACTTGCTTAATGCAGTGTTATTTTATTAAAAAAATCATGCTACTGTTGATAAATTTGAGGTGATTCAATTGATAATTAGGTTGAGTTAAAATATAGTCAGGGTGAAAATTCGCGTAAGTGTTGGCTTTCTTTGGAGCACTTGTTTTTTTACTGCATCATTCACAGCAATGTTTACAGTGAACTTACTTCTCTGTTGTGTCATATTCTTTGCTTATGCACCTATAAACGAGGCGTGCCAAGTTTTTCTCTGCTAGAGTACATGATTTGACAGCAGTTTCAGTAGCCTGTGGTTTGTCACTCTGTGTCACCAACTTATCTACAAATTTCAAAAGAAACTAACAATGATTTGGTAATGTTCACTACGCTGTGTTGGATTTGGAATTGACATTTCCAAATATGTTGCCTATGTGAAGGACAGGCGCGCACTCTTAGGCATTCGCAAAAAGCCAGACTGAGATTCAATTCTTCTATCCTGTCTTATATACAAGGACGTGTTGAACCAATGAACTGAAAAGGGGAAGTTCATTGGTTCAACGCCCAAGAGCCAAGAGTATATCTGGAATTGGTTGATGGGAGCTGGGCTAGTCTGGGGTTGCATTGGACAACTTTGTCAATATTTTAATTTATAATTGAGCATTTTTATGGGTCAATTATGCTTTTTTTGTGTTTTGCTGGCCTTACAAATATTAGCCAATGGATGTAGAAAATAACAATAGAATGCGGGCTTCATTATTTTAAATTTGAAAATGGCAACATCCGGAAGCTAAAGATCCGCAACCCATGAGGCAAACACATGATGAGTACTTACACAACTCCTTATAGCGAGCTTCACAAGATATATGCTGGGGATTGACATTCGAAAGCCCTCTTCCAGGGGTGGAGGCTACAAATATGCAGGTCAGGTATATTGATATGCAAGCTGTTCTAGTTGACCCAAGTGGTTCAAGTTTTTTGTGAACACAACAGCGGATGGAAAAGAATAAAAAGATAACCATTGCAGTAAAGCAAAGCGATCCCAGTTCACAACCTGGCGATGGTAGTCCTTCATGTTATTGAAGGATTTACATGAACAAAGTTTAAAATCGGAGGCCTTTTTTCAAGCTTTGCCATTAGTAATATTGGTACTTTGGATGATCAAATTACAGGTACCTATACTCAAAAACCACATCAAAATTGGTCTAGCACTGTATTGGAGTAATCCCTAATCGCACAAGAAACTCATCATTGTAGAGCAAATGTATTCTACCACGTCGTTGTGAGGATTGTATTTGAAATTAACTCACCTGTATTTGGGATAAATGAGGAAGGGCTGACAGGGTTAGCTGGTTCTTCTGCGTGATTGCCACCGGTACCTCTCTCCTTACACATCACCTCTGCTAAGAACAAAAATTTTCAATGATTGCAACCTGATTACCATGGATATAAATATTGGCAGTAACCAAATAACAGCAACTTCAGAGGACAATCTATCATTGTAATGTATGGTCTATAGATTTGTCTTCCATTGTGCCAATTGTTTAGGTATAAAGTTTGTTACTTTTAATATCATCCATAAGTAAGGCCTAATACATAATCATCAATTCGCAATAGCAACTACCATAGCAACAATTTAATTCCAAAATGATCCTCATAACCGGAATTGTAATTGTGGATCAGACCTCTAGACCCTATTTCTTAGCAAAAAAGGAGAATTGAATCATAAAGGCTGAGACATACTAGTCTAAGCGAGTTGATTTGGAGTATGAGCGCCTAGACTAGCTATTTACCCCATCATTCTTCCTTGTTATTGCCAGCAAACTATACGCCTGTTGTTTATAGGAAAAGTCATAGGAAGGTTGATTTTTTAACAGTATTTTTGATGATATCAAAAATACTTATGCCTAGCAAAACTGATGTCCATGGAGGCAGCGATATAAACCTAATTACAAATGATATCATTGCTTCTTCCAAGCCTTGAATCAATATGAACGGATGCTAAAAATATTCAACTGGGCCCATTTATACATACCAGCACGGGATGATGCTACAGATGATGGTGTAATTGGGAGAAGACTCTCTGTGGACTGGAGTACACTTTCTGAACTTTTGTTTTTAGCTTCTGTAATGAAGAGACAACAGACAATTAGCAATTTAGCAAAATGATTTATACGACCATGCAGTTTTACAAAAAAAAATTTAATAATGCAATTTTAATTCACTATTATTTTCCACTTCGCGCTGAAATAGAGAAGGGATTGGTTATAAACCATTTTATGTTTGCTAGAATGTTAAAAATAATGTGTATTGATGTCACAACAGAGAATAATAGTTTGATGGCCATTATAACGACGCCAAGTTCTGCGGCATGATCATTTTAGTATGTGACCAATAAACCAATCAATCAATATTATTCAAAGATTTTATCCTTGTCTGTACAATGATGATATCACTACCACTGTTCACTACCATCTACCCTCTCAAATCATGGTATGTAGCTTCAGGGAAAGTTCATCTATTCTTGGATGACTGACTAGACAGACTAGAAGTACGGGGACATGATGTGGTTTAGTGAACTGAATTACACTTTACCTCGCTGCGAAGTTGCAAAAAATTGAATGATTGCATAGTTATACTGTATAATGAATATTATGCACTAACAAAAGCTAGCATATCTCTGTGTAAACAGCTATTTTACTTTATCTTACCTTTACAAATGTTTGTTGCTCGAGTTGGTAGATTTTGTGTATTTTCTTTTTCGGGTATCAGCTGCCTCTTAGTACCACAACCCTTTACTGACGGTGTAATCGGTGTTTCTCGAGGTTCATGTTTCTTCGAAAATGACACCAACTTTTTTGAGCTCTTGGGCGTCTTGGTATTCCCTGTAATATAATGAATAATAATAAATACATCATTATTGAGAATAAATATCTGTTAACTATATTTTATTGCGAGGAGGCTGAAATAAAAGAGATAATACTGCAGAATGAAGCCAAAATTACGTCATCGTATAGCATTATGCATGAATTACCAATCAAATAATATGGTCTTTGATGTTGGCTACACCGAAAATGGTCCCTTTTGTGTGTTACCCGTAAGTGTCGGTCGCCTTGATCAGGTTACATGCATAGTTTTATTGGTGTGGCCTGGTACAACCAAGTGTGTGGTGTCATCAGATTCACTATACGGTACCCATAAAATGATAAATCTCATTAGAGACAGCAGTAGAAATCCTCAGTGAGAGTGAATAGTTATCTTAATTACCATGATATATGTTAGAAAGTACACTCCTCACTGTGTTGGGATTAGATCCAAATCTGTTCGATAAAGTCTGTCTAGCTGTCCTGTAAATAGCCATCAATGGTTAAACAATCAACCTGACTTCTCACACTGGTCCCAAATGCAGCATTGGAGATCGAGTTGAAGACTATAGAAGTTTTAAGAGACTAGATTCATACCATATTATACACCTAGCGAGTCAAAACACACACCCTGAGCCATACATTCAAAGTAACAAATAATTTTAATATTGGAGCCCAAAGCTGCGGAAGTAGATACTCATCATTGATAAAAATTGATGCAAAAGATCGACATTAAAACATGGCAGCATTTTCGTAAGGACCAAATTCTACAGCACTGGTGATCACATGTTGCATAACACATACAGTCAACAGAAAAAATTGCCAGAGTCCTGGTCCCAAAAATATATTGATTGGGATTATCGTGTAAAAAATTGAGTTTGAGCAATGGGCTTTGACACATAGATGCGCAGTATTTTTCTTACAGGATAATAAAAGTAATGAAGAATAACGCACTCTATAAATAACAATGCACTTACATTTTGGAAGAAAGTTCAATCCTGCTATTACTAGCGCAAATCAGCCTTTCACCAGTAGCAGCTTTACTCTGATGTCTGGATGCCATGTCTTTTTGCAGAGAGATGTGCACCTTACTGTGTCTAACTTTGAAATGAAACTCAAATCTAAAGACTCGATACCATCCAATGAACATAAATTTATTGTAGCTCCTATAATCACCTACCCTCTTTATGAAATGCTGACAATTGTGGTTTTGTACCATTCATATCAAAATGAAGCCATGGATGGTTATATTGATCGGTGAATTTTAGCATTGAGCATGATTACACAATGCAATTCTACCACTGTCAATCTAGTAATTACGTAATACAATGATATTCTCATCAGAGTTTATGGTTTTAAATTCGTCGACATAAGTTCCATGGGCTGCCAATCACATTGCGCTACACATCACATTACCTTCTTACAGAAAATAAAAACTATCAAGTTTATCTTGGATCAATATTGATACTGGTACATCAGTAAAAGTATTTCTCCTCTCGAAGTTCAGACGTGTATTGTGACACTCCATTCACTAATTTTCTGCTCACAGTCACCATACCGCTCACCTCCAGCGGACTTGCTATATGAAATATGTTTGCCTTAAACTGCCAGGTTTTTATCAAATCTTCAGCGCGACTATCTAGTAGATGGTACAATGTGTTACCAGCATATATTATATACACTGAATTGATCTTGAGGATATGTTCCACGCAAAGAACCATATTTTCCTGTTGAAGATATACCCAGTCTTTTGGTCGTACTTGTTCTTCCAGAGATAACACACTCTCAAGCTTTTCTATTCTGGACACAACGTCAACATTGTGCTGAAAAGCAAAAACATGTATTTGCATCAGATCACCGTAGGGCTGAACAAACAATATTTTGCATTCAGCTAACCAGTGCCTCAGTTGATTCAATGCTTCCTTTACGCATACCATCGAAAAACGTTTATTTTTGCATTTCAAGGTCAATTTGTCCACAGCCTTTATAGTGTACCCAACACTATAAAACTACAACACGCAGAGGTTTTAGCCAGAAAAAGTTTTAAACTTTTTTTGTTTCCAGGATGAAGTAGCTAGTTTTATTTTAGCCAATTTCAACATTAGCTAGTAGGCCTTACTCAAGTGGCTAATATGGCAAAAGTTAGCAGATGAAGCATGGAATAAGGCGATCAATGCTACAAACCTTAGACATATAAGCTTGGATGGCTACTCGTAATTCCTGAGGAAGGGCAAGCTTCCTCTTGCTACGAGTCGTTTTGACAGCTTGGGCAAACTCATCTGCCATTAGCGGGCCTTCTAAGAGAATAGACGACCTATCCCCGGGCTTCACACGAGGGGTAATAGTTATTTCCTCGACATCCGCTAGCTGTTTCTTCATATCCTCTTTGCGCATCACCTGTTAAAAGATTTCACACATTTTATACTCAGTTATGCGACTTATAAATGGAGTCAACAATTGGAGACCTATCAAATTTATTTATTTAAAGAGTCTACTCTACAGTTTCTGTAAAATGAGATCGAGTTTCAAACCATTAAATAGTTTTCTTTTTTTGAATGACCAAGTTTTGATGATGTTAGGAAAAAGATCATTACCTGTGGAGCAATGTCATGGTGATTGGTATTGACATTCTTCAGTGTGCGATTATAGCGCTCGTATGGGAAGCACCTAGGAAAATTTGAAAGGTACCGTTACATGTACATATTATGACTGCGGTTATTGTCCGAAATTAAAGTTTTACCATGGAAACCCCTCTCTTCTGCTGCTTTGACATCGGAGTTAGAGGATTATTTACACTAAGTGTCATTCTTCTATGTTGGTATAGAGCCCAAACCCCCCCCAAAAAAAAACCGAACCCAAAACGTCAAACAGCAACACAATAAATGAGAAAAAAGGAGGATAAACTACAAAGAACAACCTACAAGAAGAAAATGTTTGTTGGAATTTAAACTTCGATATTTCGTTAATGGCAGATTAGTTAAATCGAAATTACGCTCAATATTATATTTTTTAGAAACCTCTCCATGATAGCTTATATACATTTATTCTTTAAAAATTTAAACTCGCTTATTGTTAAATAATTTCCGTGAATATTTTCATCCTGCAGGGTAGCTTGACAACCGTATCGCATTGTTTGATTATAATAAAAATTATAACTGGCACGATTTTTATCATTTATCATCGACCATTATTTTACGTTTTAATCTAAATCTGCTTACCAGTTGGTTGGACTCGGGCCGAACCTACGGATGTCATCAGTTATGTGTAAGAGCATGTGTATGTTGGGTGTTAGCTCAGTTTGCCCAAATATCTCGGTAAACTTCAGAATGAACGCTCGGATGGCATTATCAGCTTGATCTAAAGTTTGCTCAGAAGGACATCTACAAGATTAACCATTTTTTAGAACCCAGTGCTGATTGAATTCAGCTTGGCAAACATGCAAATTCCCAACTGCACTAAGCAGTGCTATGCAATGCTACGCTATCCTAAAGATAGAATGATAAAATGTTTATCGTGGCAAATCAACTTATGAATAATCTGATCAGGCGGTGTAATATGTCTCAATTGAAAGTTTGACCGGCCAATTTAGCTCCCTGGGTTGACTGAGGTTGCAAGCGATATTGTAATAGTGATTACATCACATATTCACCAATTAATCCTCATACAAAGCCTTCTCATTGCATGATAAATATCCCTCCCCCCTGGCATCACATGAATACATGTTATGTAGCCTTACGAATGTGAACCAATAACTATTTATCATCCAACATGATAACATTAAGGGTACCCTTAGCCATAATATGATAATTGCAATGTAAGTTTGTTAAAACAATGAAAGGGGTATTTCATTGCTTAGAAGCACCCACCAAATCATTGGCAAATTTAATATAGCAACAACATGGCCCCAAAAATATTCTGGGTTTGACGATTATATTCACAGTTTGGGAATTGACTTTTATTGAAAATGAATTCACCTTGACATAGTGCACCTCATGATGACTTTCAGAAGATAAATCAGGTTTAGCTTCCTCAATGATACACCGGCGCCCTCAAAACAGTGTGCAAAGCTTCCATATAGATTCTTGCACTTGCTGGATGTAAGTGTTCCATGGACTGTATTAACTAGATCTTTGGGAGCCCCTGCTGCAGTTAAGTTACTTCGCAGTCTGTCATAGTCTGGTGATACAAGTGATTTCAGCATGCGGCCAACACCTGTTGACAGTACTTGCATTCATGAAACAATGATGGGTGCTGCTTATATTTTGGAAAAGATTTTTTAAATTGACATCAGGCGACTCTTGATTTCAAAGTCAAAAAATATTGAAGCTGAATTCACTACAGTGCGGGCACAGTTTGTTGGTTGATCAAAGTCGAGAGTCTGTCTCTCTGTCCGTAGACTGAGTAATATGGGTGCCTTAAGTAGCTAGTCTTATAACTGCATGTATAACTTACCTGAGCATAATGCGTGCATTGTATCAACCACATGATCATTGACTGGTTTAAAGTAGGTGAGGTTTAAAATGGCGGCATCTCTGGAAAAAGCAAAGAAGAAATTTTGGGTCATGATACAGGACTCTGAGTGACAATAATCTGTTACAAGCGGTTAGAGGAAATGCCAATGCATCCATTAACTTAGCAAGGGTCTGAGAGTGAGACACTTTGAGAGCCCAATTCTACGCAGATTTTGCAGTGGCAGGAGCAACTACAGAGAAGTTTTGAACACCTTGCCCTCCTGAAGTTGCCAATCAAATGGCGTCTCTTACATGAAAAAGCTTGAGCTGACCACTTATCAAGGCATTTTATTGGTATAGCCTTACTTGTAACCAGTCTCCTTGCTAATACGAGTTTTTTGCGTAAAGTTATCACAGTTTCTTATCTTGTGAGCTGTTCGAACATGATCCAGATGGGTTTTGCGTCTTCCAATCTTTCCCTTCCCACCTTGGTTCAGGTTTGAGTCACACCGCGAACAACCTGAAAGAACATGTGATCAAAATCATCACAGTCAAACCTACTGCATCAGTTTTTTATTTATGTAAAACGAAACGTTTTTCAGAGGATGCGCAGGTGCTTCAGTGAATGTATAAATCATTGGTTATATAAGGGTGTTTGTTTGTACTACCATGTATAAGGTAGCATCAACGTAATAAAGTAATAAAAAATACTGAGTAATATCATATTTCTGATTAACTGATAATTGATTGGGTCAAACCAGATTTCTTTACCTTGGTCTGCCATGTGGCCAAGCAAGCCCATAGCAGCTCGGGTTGCAGGCAGGTCTGCTACACAATTGAAAAGTCTGACTCTGAAAGTTTTTTGGTTCAATTCGAACTCTTGTGCCATTAAAAGATCATCAACCTGGAAAGAAAAAACTTAAGTTTTTTCTATGTGATTGATACAGGCCTATTTGTAGCAAACAAATGCACCAATCAACAACCGTTTATAAAATGATACACTAAAAATTATAAACAAAAGTGAAAGTAGAAAAGGTTTCAAGCAGTTTGATCATAGACTGGAGTTAGCTATGTCCAAAAATTGTAGCTATTACTGAGGTGCTGTATTATGGTTTTGATCAGTTTAACGATGGCGTTGTTTCATGTGTCTGTCGTAACAAGTATTGTAACTATATGAAATTTAGTTATTACCATCATGCTGATTAGTTCATTAAGCTCTCCCTTCTTTGGTTCTGCTGGACCAGGTATACACCCTGCAAATAAAGAAAGTTATATAAATATCTGCTGTATCTGCATATATATATATATATATATATATATATATATATATATATATATATATATAT
>ERZ1740067.2643-NODE-2643-length-10704-cov-5.651986_pt1 | contig 10704 bp, 18 predicted proteins | sample MGYA00581736_ERZ1740067 | MGnify/ENA primary metagenome ERZ1740067 (study PRJEB43018, sample SAMN04849236) | marine metagenome | isolation source: floating plastic debris | place: Pacific Ocean | collected 2008-08-27 | study: EMG produced TPA metagenomics... | reverse complement strand
AACATTCAGAAATCAAGATGAGGAATTAACAACGTTTGAGGATATTCATGTTCGTCTGTTGTGTACAATTTGAAAAAAAATTTGGTTTATTCCGAAATAAAGGTTTAAATTTGCAGCCGAAAAATGACACATACCATTTTAAACAACTAATGGTTTTCATTATGTGAAATTATACTTTGACACTAAAGAAGAAACAGAAAGTATAATTCTGAAAACTTTGTGCAATCAAGAAGCACATACTTTAGTCTTAATCATCAAAAAAAGGATGAACGAGATTGAGGTATGTGCTTTTTTAGTTTACTAGAATTTAATTATAAAATAAATAAAAATGAAAAAAGTAAATTTAATTAAAACAGTTTTAATCTTTTTAGCAGTATTAGGCTTTGTTGGTTGTAGTAGCGATGATGATAATACCTCAATAGACTATACAATGGCAATGATAGACACCTTGTGGAGTAGAGAAGATATTATTACAAGCAACGGAGCTGAATATGATGCAATACTGCGTTTAAATTTTCAAACTAATTCAACAGGATACCTAAACACGATTGCGAGTGGAAATAGTACTGCAATTGACTTGGAATATGCCTTTTCATATACTATGAGTTCTTCTGAAATGGGAGTTATCACTTTTGAAGACACAAGTTTAGGTTCACAATCTTTTAATATTTCAAGTAATCAGTTGACATTAAATGAAAAAATCTATACAAAGGAGTAATAACTCAATAGATACTATTAAAGATTGATAAAAGCTAGTAAAAACTGTACACAACAATGTGTATAAGCAATAGCGGTTTAAGTGCAAACTTGAACCGCTATTTCATTTAATTTAAGTATCTTGCAACTTGAAAAGTTCGGGCTTCTAAAGTCCGCTACTGCTCATACACTTCACCGATACCCACAAAGATCTCAAATAAAACAGTATTGGATAGAGTTGCCTACAGTACTTACGAAGGGGTAATAAACGGCTTTCATAACATACTTGAATTCAAGGATGACATTCCTATTGACAGCATACCACAAATTACCGACAACGATATTCTCGGTGATGGATTGAAACTTGAGAACTTCAAAGAATTCTTTTTTCTATCGTTTTATTTGAAAGGGAAAAGATTTCGCGTTATACCAATATCTGAAATATCGGATAAAACGATAACCGTCTACGGGTATAATGCGAAGCAGGAATTCTCCACCCTAAAAAAACGCAATTAACCCTACTTTCTTAAAGTCACGGTTGATTCGAAATCTATCAACACCCATGATTTCAGTATCCCCGAGCAAAGTTGTCGCTTTATACAGCTACGAGGTCATTGGGCAACGGGATACGGAATATGGATAGAAGGTGTTTTTCAAGCTTTAGAAAAGCATCTGTAACCACTTCCATAATATTGGAATAATTCCTAATTTTAGGATTTTTTCCATTTAATTTTGACGATCTCATACAGATATAAGTCCGTTTATCGAATCAAGAACGAAGCGAGCAAAAATGTGATTTTTTCCTTGTTGAAGGAAATAGGGCCGTATGAATATTACAGACAATTGGAACTTCTGAACCTTGTGGAGAACAAACCCATCCTTCTGCGTGAATTTTATCTCGAGAGCAAATTGGACGGCATACACCTGTGCTACCGGTATCCGATGCTCTCCTGTTCCATTATGACCGTAAATGGCTACGACAATGTTCCATTGTCGGGATGGGACCTGGAGGAGAACCATGAAAGTTTTTAAAACCCAAGCTCGTCCAATCAATGAAGCGCATAGAACATGGTTTTTAAGCTCTGATTTTGATACAATTATTGGCCATGGACGTATGCAGGGCTGATTCCGTCAGTTAGTGCTAACGGAACCTTCTAATCAATTACCTCCGGTTTTATTTTCGTTCTATCGTAACCCAAGACTTATCGAAACCTATTGCTTCCAAAATCTTGGTTTTATCGAGGGTTTCGGGTTGTCTTATTCTCAGAATGAGAGTTTCTTTGGGTACTTTTTCAATGATTGTAAATTGTGACCCGTGAGGCTGCCAAACGAATTGTTTATTCCTGGTTCCTTTTACAAAGCCTTCTAGGTTTCCCCTTTTGTTCCATTCAAAATCAAAAAGTTCAGAGTCATAACGAATGGTGTCGAACTCGAACACTGCTACTTGGGAAAGGTCGTCTGATTTCACAAGTACAACAGTTCTTAAGTGTTTATATTTCTCCCTTATGGCAGAGACCCTTTCATTCCATATTTCTAAAACCTGCTCTCCGATTTCGTTTGGGTCGGCCGATGTGTCTATCGTGCCCCCATAAGAATATACAGGGGAATTTCTTCCTGAAATCAATCGAACCTGTTTTAATTCTTTGAAGTTTTTAATCCCTGATTTAACGGTCTTTGCTCCCCAAGCAGTATTTCCCAACACCACATCATCTAGACCTACATTCGATGGTTTCCAATCTGCCCCGATACATAAAGCAAAAATTTGTTCCCACTCGTTTCCTTGAAGGTCTGCTCGACCCTTGCTAGCAAGAAGATAAACGATTTCCTGTCCAAGGATATACGGAAAATCTGAATTGAAATGATTAAGAGGGTAGGCTGAAACGGATTTGTTGACGGTCCTTAATCGCGGTGATTTTCCTTTTGACATTAGCTAGCGTTGAATTTCAAGTCGTACCCTCTCAAAACCAATGTTTGGTCAATTGAACTTGCAACATATGGCAATAGCTTTAGGCAGACGGCTTTTACCATATTTACGGGAACTGCATTTCCAGCCTGTTTTTTTGCCTGTGCATCACTGACCACGATTTTGTACCAATCTGGAAATCCTTGAAGGCGAAACATCTCCCTTGGAGTCAATCTCCTTTCCCCATTGACAAGAAGATAGTTGTGAGAGGCTCCAGACCTTAATGCGCAGGAATAAGGATATGAACATATGTTTCCTGATTTATTTTCATGCCAAATTGATGGATAATACGATGAAGTATGCTTTTCCATGCGCTTGTTCCTAATGTAATCAGAAGCATAATACTTACTGCCAACATTATCCTCTAAAATTTCGGTCAAGGGCTTGTATGGCTTTTCAGGACTGGGAAAAGTAAATAGAATTGGTTCCTTGTGCCCTACGATCACCACTCGTTCACGTTTCTGCGGCAGACCAAAGTCAAGGGCGTTCAAAACACTGTACTGAACATGATAACCCAAATCTTGAAGAGACCTTACGATAACTTTTAAGGTGTTTCCATTATCATGTCCGACAAGTTGTTTGACATTTTCTAAAATGAAAGCCTTTGGTTTCTTCTCTTTCAGTATTCGCGCAATGTCAAAGAAAAGTGTTCCCCTAGTATCATTGAGCCCTTTCATTTGACCAATTATGCTGAACGGTTGACAGGGAAACCCAGCAAATAAAATATCATGTTCGGGAATATCGTTTTCATCAATTTTAGTGATATCTCCCGACGGTCTCTCCCCAAAATTTTCTTCATATATATCTTGGGCATATTTGTCGATATCAGATGAGAAAACACATTCCGGGTAAATATCATTTTCCGCACAAGCTTGTTCAAATGCAACTCTGAATCCACCTATTCCACAAAATAGGTCTATGAATTTTAGTTTTTCTCTATACATGTGGATAAAGATAAAATTTTAATGAATTGTATTTTGTCTCGTCAATCAAGCAAAATCGCACCTCATTTGCCGGGACGACAAACGACCCGGAGCAGGCTGATGTGGAAAGATTGGTCCTCAATGGGCTGGAGGAACTGGCCTTGACAGCACAACCCATTGGCAAAGACCTTTTTTCCAGGGGCGTAAACAGTAATCGTCCAGGCATAGTTGGACTGGTCCATGACGAGCGTATTACGCTGGATTGCTCTGTCTATACCCTGTAGGACTATTTTGGAATATTTCCCGCTTCTATTTCTTTGACCAGAATATCAACGGCCTCCAGGTACATGGTTTCCCTTTCGAACTTGTTGAGATATTTGCGATGGTACCCCTGCCAGTCCATTATAAACTGAAGGGCGCAATGCGGTGCTTGGCCCACATAATACCCTTGATACAACTTGACCAGGGCATCCTTGTTGATTTCATATTCGGTGCTGCCCATCATATTTCGATAGAGTTCAATGGCCTTGCCGCCGAGCTCCTTACCTATTTCAGAAATCCATTTTTCGTATTCGGAATCACTTAAAGAACTGAACTCTTCAAGGTCATTGTGTGCATGGTACGCCACTATTTCACCGTTTAAGGAAACACGTACGGGTAAATTGTACCTATTGTATTCTATTGTTGTATCGCCTTTTTTTTCAAGCTTCTTTGCCATTTTTTATGATTTAGGTTTCATTTATATCTGTTTGGGAGAATTTATTACTAAGTGTCTGTATTTGTACAGGAAAATGGTAGCGGCCAATAAAGCACATCCCAGGGTTATCCATAATTTGACGTCTGGATTGTTAAGGCTGCCCCCCGAGCTTTTTACGACTATTAAAAGTATTTGAAAGATGCCGAGGGCCAGGGGCACAATAAAAAAAGGACGATAGGGCCTCCCCTTCCCACTCATGTGTGCACAGAGCCAACAGACAAAAACATAAACCTGCACCATGAACGTGTACAAAAGGATTCGATAACTTTTGAAATCCCATATCCTTTCCACAGCTTCTCCATCAACCGTGCTTGTTTCGGTAAGTGCCTTAACAATTCCAAAATCCGGCAACCCTTCAAGCGTGCCACCTCCGATTCGTGAGGTTACAAAATCATGTACGAACAACATGCTCGATAGTGACAACACCCCAACCCACCATGTTATTTCTTTTGGGCCTATAATTTTGGTTTTTGGCCCCCCGAAGGTCGTAAAGGCCCTTTTGTTCCTTTGCCTGTAGGCCGCTTCGCTGTAATAATCCCAGACCATGACACCAAGCAAGACGCTACAGATTCCAATAAACTTTACAATCGGTTCGTTCCAAGCGGTTCCCCTGGCGGAACAAAAAAGGATAATCAAATGGTAAATAGCTGACAGAATGGGAACCCAGAGATATTTTCCGTGCCTTTTCCCAACCAAGTGGTGTTTCCAAAAAACAAGGCCGATAAGGGCGTACACCTGAATAAGTAGATAAAAAAGGAAGGTCCCCACCTTTGAATAGTTGAAGACCCTCCTTTCCTCAAAAGGGACCCACGGCAGCAAAAGGCCATCGTCCCCTATTAAAAATTCGTGAAGGTATGGCAATGCCGTTGCCAAAATCACGAATATTGCGATACCATAATCAGGTATCCTCGTTTTCGATATGTTCTTTTTTAATCGCGTTGATATCCTCATTTAATTCTACTGATTCTTCAAAATCGTCAGAACAAGACACCGCAAACAAAGCTGTGAACAAAACTAGAACTGCACGAAATAAAATCGCTTTCCTCATTATGGTTTAATTTTTAGATTAAACCACTATAACCAATTTACCTAGTGCTAAATTGCTCTTTTCTAGGGTTTTGTTGTGAACTCTATACTTTGAGATGTCAACACACAATATACTGATATTTAGCATATTAGCAAAAAAACAAAACCATTGTAAAACTAAGGTTTTACCATAATGAAATCTGATTTTTACCTTAAAAAACCTGGGGTTTTTATGTAGTCTTTGTTGTTTTTATCTTCAATAGCTTCTTTTTGTCGCAAAAGGCGCAATATTATTTCGCTATATTGGCTGTGATCCATACTGAAAGTTGCATATTGTCTTTGTATGGCACATGGACTGAGCTACCCCCCCCCAACAGTCCTTATCTCTAAAAAGTCAGCATATGGAAAAACTTTTCCAACAGCCCCAAGGCACACGTAACCTTTCGGCCCTTGAAACAATAAGCATATTGATTACATATGAGTCCTTGGGCAAACAACAGATTGAAACCATTGAATTATCTGAACTTTTGGAGAAGTTCCCTACTTCCCAAGCTGGAGGAGTATATAAAAATCATAATATCTCCTTTTTGAGGTGCCTTAGAGTTTTCTTTATGAACCACTTCAATGGTATGCCCGAGCCGTTGTATGGGGTGAAGAAATAGACGGACTGACAAATAAAGAAATAAAACAGATTGAATCCTTGGTGCTGAAATCCATAAAGTATTGATAGGGCATTGACCGGGCTATATCTACAATCATTTTAAGCCGTTTTAAGCCATTTTAGGGCTTGCGGTAGCTTCTTGTCCGCTTCCTCATTCCAAATGGGCTACATAACCCCTTAGAATGGATTTATCAACTATCCCTAATGCATGTTCCCAAGTTCCTGTGCGAGTTGAAAATTTATGCAGGCTCCAGCTCCTCCGGGCGATCCGGATACCGGTTCACATCCGGAGCGCTTTCACCCTTTAAATTGCCAACACCCTCGTAACCGCGCACAATAGCAATTCTTTCTCCAGTCCCTTACGTGGGACCACTCCCGCCCTGCTCTACCAAAACGGTCGCGGATTCGCACGGGGATCCGAAAGAATGCAATTGTTGTTCCCCTTCCCATTACATAACAGCCGTAGGACCACCCATTTTTCCACTAGCAAAGTGACGACCACAGAACCACACACCATTTCCCTTCCGGCAATGGCTTTGTGAACCTTGTGGCCGTGTATGGCCCCTGAGAAAAATTAGTGTTTAACTTTTAAATCATGTATTATGTACTTAGACAATCTCAGAAAAGATGACGTTTACGTCAACACGGCAATCAAAAGACTTAATTTGCTTACTGGAATGCCCAATCGAAAAGGCTTGGAAAAGGCCATAATTTCAAATGGTAAAATCGTCAACGTGGTATCTGAAAATTATGGCCACCTGACGAACCAGGATTTTTTCGGTAAGGCAGAATCCATGCTCAAACAGGAAGGGCTCAATTTTGAACGGCAAAGCATAAACCGTGATGACCGCAGCTTCGTAGTTGACTTTATCATTACCGACACGGAATCCCTTACCGTACACCATGGCCAGGACAAGATATTGCCATTGCTCCGGTTTGTCAATAGCTACGATGGCCGCGAAAGGACTTCAGGGCATTTTGGTTTCTATCGTGAAGTCTGTAGTAACGGGCTTCATATTGCCAAGGCCGACATCCATTTTTCGATACGCCACACAAAGAATTGTAGCAGATTGGTACTCCCAAAACTCCGCAGCTTATTGACTACTTTCCTTAAGAACGACTACTATGAACTTTCTGGGAAATTCAGCAGTATGGCAGAGATCCAACTTCTTGACACCGGCGAGTTTGTAAAGGACATTCTTGAGATTACAAACCTGTTCAAATACGAGTCCAGCGACAAGAACCCGGAACCCTCCAAAAGAGCAAGAAAAGTGATTGAAATCATTGACAACGAAAGCCTGATTACTGCCACACCACCATCTCTATGGTCAGGCTACAATGCTTTTAACCAGGTGCTCCATAATGAGCTGAAGAAAGGTTTTGGCCAACAACGAAAATTGGATATGGAAATCTTTGAATCCATTTACGCTTATGGATTTGACAAATAGGGCTACGGCCCTTTTTATACATCGTATTTACCGGAACATCGAGAACCGGCAAACACGTTTTGTTTCTACTTTTGTGGTATGGGAAAAAGGCCCCATGATGGGGCCAGTTACCAACCCTATTTAATCGGGTACAGGTTAATCCATACTTCCCCTTTTTGATTGGGTAATGGTAGGGCATTTAGCTTGAGGGACAGATGGCCTTCCTCATTTTCGAGCACCACACCGAGACTAAGATAATTGTACTTGGTTTCACCCTCTTCGTTTTCAAATTTTCCAACTGTTTGCGCTGCATTGAATTTTACTTTTGACATCTTTTCTGTTTTTGATTAAACGTTAATTTCATGCCAATAAAAGACTAGGACACCGGGGGCAATTGGCATCATATGGGAAGTTCACGACCGCCACAAAAATTTTCCCGATAGGCCGAAAAATTTTGCATATGGTAAAGCCGTTTTGCACCGTCCAAATCTTTGCAGTGGAATTATGTTGCGATATCAAAAAAAGAGTGTCAATTAATACAATGTCATCGTAGACTCGAAATGTGGAATCGAAGATAAAAACAAACGATATTTATATTTCAATGCGTGTTTGGATTTAATCGGGTATCGAACCCTCAAAATCCATATCTCTTTCATTACGTCAATACTGCAAGTTAACCAAGCCGCCTTTGCCCGGTCAAGACAGACCTGGTAAAAATCGGAACCACCTCTAGGAGGTCCACCCAATTTTTACCATCGGGTGCACACACCCTGGTTCCGTCCTGACTCTCTCCATCGCCCAAGGGCTTACTGTTGGTTGTGCCGGCACTATTAACTTATAAATTTTATATCATGCAAAAAGGAACTAGTAATTCCCGAAACAAGAAAACGACTACCACAACCGACAAGAAAAATGAAACTCCCGTTGTGGTAAAAAACGAGGTGGTCACTACCGAATCCTCAAAGGAACAAGATGCTGAAAAAGCCTTTGACGGTCTAATGTCCCATTACCATAAAATGGAACTGTTACGAGATCGCTACAATAGGCTCAAGGTAAAACGGGACAATGTGAAGACCCAACTGGCCGAAATGGAAATACTCGCTAAGGAGTTACAGAATGACTTTGTAGACGGTGATGATTCAGAAGAAAAACAATTCCACTTCAGCATTAAACTCACCAATGAGGACGACCATCGCATAGGGGTCATCTCTAAGATGAACAAGCCTGAAGTGGTAATACCATTTACGAGGCTTTTACTATTGGAAATCGAGAAGATTTTGGAGAGCTTTCAGAACGACATTGTTACTGAATCTCAAAAGTTAAAGTAAGAATGGGGCTTCGGCCCCTTTTTTACTTCACTTCCTCCCCACACTCCACGCACATACCCATTACTACAAAGCCATGTTTGCACTCCTTAACACCAGAATCTACTAGCGCCCTACTTAAGTTCATTTCTTGTGTGATGGTCAATTCTTGCTCTTTTTTCATGTGTATGTTTTGCCCTTTAAAGATACGATTTTCAAAGGGAATATTCTTTGTTTTTTGGCTTGTTTTGTCATGGTTTTTCAATCAAAAACAACGCCAAAACCAATCCTTGAAATGGGGTTGTTCCCCTGTCATGGTCTTTCGGCCAAAGACACCCGCCAGGGAATCGGGATCAAAGCAAGTAGGCCTTACCGCCCCACATCCGTTTTTCTTCACCTGGCCACGGCGTGGCCACTAAAAAACGTACGCGGATCCACGGCGGTTAAGTTCTGGTATATCAAGTTCCTTGATAAGGTAAGATTTGGGGGAAAAAGGAATTAAGATTTTATGTTTTGCTACGCAAAGTACTATAAACCAACACTATAGTGAATACATACAATATCAATAATAACAATGAAAATAATGATATAAATGATATCATTAATAGCATTAATTTTGTATCTTTATGATGTAATCGAAAGGAGATGATAATGGACATCGATATTAGAGAGACATCAGCAGAACCGGGATCGGTGGAATATTTCGATCATTGGTTTTCAGAAAATGACAGGTTACAGGAAATGGTAATCTATGTGCCAATTTCAAAACGCTCCGAACTAGCACACAATATTGAAATCGTCCAAGAAAAGCTTTGGAAACTGATATAACAATAATCATTAATAACTATTAAATTTTTTAATCATGAGCAATTTTAGAAACAGAACACAATTAGTCGGATACTTGGGAGAAGACCCAGTAATTAAAACATTGGAAAACGGAAGTAAAGTAGCCACTTTTTCCATAGCGACCAATGATAGCTATACAACCGCTAAAGGTGATAAGGTAGAAACCACTGAATGGCACAACATAGCCGTATGGGGCAAACAGGCTGATATTGTCGAAACCTATGTGACCAAGGGCAAGCAAATCGGGATTGTAGGAAAGTTAACGCACCGTACTTATGAGGATAAGGAAGGAATAAAGCGAAATTTTACCGAAGTAAAGGCCAGTGAAGTTCAATTACTAGGCTAGTATATAAAAAAGAAAAAGGGTGTAGTTCTCTTACCTCCTACGCCCTTTTCAATTACAAACTATAAAGTTTATAATCATGCAGGATAAAGATACAAAAAAAACAGTCGTTATAGGGCATGGCCACACTACGGTCAATAACATTCAGGGGCCCATAGACCTTACCTTAAAGAAATTACCAAATGACGTAATTGTCGGAGAAATCTCAACAAACGAGGTAAAGCATTTCATTGTCATAGATCACGAAGTTGTTTCACCCAACCCAAATTAGATTTGATATGTACAGTAAAGAAACTGCCCAAGAACTGGAAAAGGTATTGACCAATTTCAAAGGGGAGCCTGGCCTTCCCCTGCCCTTTCCCTTCCCCAGGCATGCAATGGACTATACCGAGGGAGTACGGTTTTTTATAAATGAGTGTGGTGGCTTTGATGTTGTCATGTTCTTAATGGAAACATTGAACGTGCTCGACCCTACACTAAAAGACAGCTACGAAATCATTATTACCAATTTGGAAGGAAAAGTTTGTGTTATCGATTTCATCAATTCAAGAACCGGTAATCATTCAACTGACGCACTTTTTGAAAGTAGCACCCTTCGGGTACGAGGTGCCGAATTGGAGACGGATGTCAACGTGCTGAAATTGAAGAGCGAATTGAACCAACATAAAACTATTTCAAATGGGAAAGACTAGACCCATTAAGGATATCAAAAGTGATTTGGAAGAAGCCAAGGCAAAGTTTTTGGATGTGGTCAAACG
>ERZ1740067.2642-NODE-2642-length-10711-cov-6.878754_pt1 | contig 10711 bp, 10 predicted proteins | sample MGYA00581736_ERZ1740067 | MGnify/ENA primary metagenome ERZ1740067 (study PRJEB43018, sample SAMN04849236) | marine metagenome | isolation source: floating plastic debris | place: Pacific Ocean | collected 2008-08-27 | study: EMG produced TPA metagenomics... | reverse complement strand
CGGTTAAGAAACCCTGATCGGTCTGGCCCGTGGCCTTAACGCTCAGTGGACCGATGGCGGCCTTATCTACTCGCCGCCGTTCCGGTATGACGCTTACGGTTTGGGGCGCGGCTGTAAAGGCCGCGCCCCTTTCCATTCAATGATAATAATCCTCGGCCCCGAGAACGGGAAAACCCGTCAAGAGAGACCGAGGGCGCTTCAGGGAAGCACATTATGACCATAGCGACTGACCCCCCCAAGGCGTCATTCCGTCTGTCGATGTTGATCAACGCCACGCGGTATAGATCCTACACTTTCCAGGCCATTGCCCTTCTCGCGTTGATCGTCGTTTTTTCGATCCTCGGGAACAATCTTGCGCAGAACCTTGCGGCGGCTGGCCTCAACATCTCGTACGAATTCCTTGGCGATCCGGCTGGTTACGACATCAACCAGCAGCCGATCCCCTATAACAGTCAGGACACGCACATGCGGGCCTCGGTTGTCGGGGCGCTCAACACGTTGATCGTGGCGTTTCTTGCCTGTTTGACGGCGACAGTCTTTGGGGTGATCGCCGGTGTTCTGCGATTGTCGAACAACTGGATCATCTCGAAACTGATGAGCCTTTATGTTGAGATTTTCCGCAACATTCCGGTTCTGATCTGGCTGATCATCATCTTCACCGTGACGGCCAACGTTTTCGCACCGATTGCAGAGTTTCGCCTGCCACGTGACGGATCCGACCCCGAACGGACGCTGATCTTTGGCGTCATGGCTTTTACCAACCAGGGTGTCTTCATCCCGAAATTGGTCTTCGGAGATAACGGCGCGCTGGTGATCTATACGTTCCTTGCCTCTATCCTTGGTGTCTTCGGGCTGCGTCGCTATGCGCGCAACAAGTTGTTCAACGAAGGCAAGACCGTTCCGGTTCTTCTGCCTGCGCTTGCGATCTTGATCGTCCCGACCGTGCTGATGTATTTCGTGCTGGGCCGCCCGGTTGGTGTGGACCTGCCCGAAATGGGCCGCTTCCGCTTTGAGGGCGGTTTGCAGCTGCGCACTTCGTTCATTGCGCTGTGGTTTGCGCTGTCGATCTACACCGGTGCATTTATCGCCGAGAACGTCCGCGCCGGTATCCTCGCGATCTCAAAGGGTCAGTCCGAAGCCGCCGCAGCCCTTGGTCTGCGTTCGGGTCGGATTATGAACCTTGTGATCCTGCCGCAGGCGTTGCGGGTGATCATCCCGCCGCTCATCTCGCAATATCTTAACATCACCAAGAACAGTTCACTGGCGATCGCCGTGGGCTATATGGACCTGACCGGTACGCTGGGCGGCATCACGTTGAACCAAACGGGCCGGGCTATTGAATCGGTTCTGCTGCTGATGCTGTTCTATCTGACATTCTCGCTGACGATTTCGGCGCTGATGAACGTCTATAACAACTCGATCAAGCTGAAGGAGCGGTGATATGAGCGATACACATGCACAAACCGTCGCCTTCGTGCGGCATACTGAAATCCCGCCAGCGCCGCCTCCTGCGGGGCAGGCGGGTGCGGTCAAATGGATGCGCGAGAACCTGTTCTCGGGACCGTTCAACACCGTGATGACGCTTCTTGGCGTCTACATCATTTACTCATTGATCGTTGGTATCTTCCCATGGATTGCCAACAGTGTGTGGGGCGTCGATAACATCCGCGCATGCCGTGAAGTTACTCAAGGCAACGGCGGTGCCTGTTTCGCCGTGATCGAGCAACGCTGGCAGCAGCTGCTTTTCGGGTTCGAATATCCAAGCACTGAATACTGGCGCCCGACAACGGCGTTTGTTCTGCTCTTTGTTGCTGTGGCGCCCGTTTTGTTTTTGAACCTGCCGCGGGCCCTGCTGATTTTCACTGGCATCTATCCGTTTCTGGCCTACTGGCTGATCTGGGGAGGTATCATCCTCATCCCGATCACAGCTGCCCTGGGCTTCATCGTCGGCTACTTTGCGTTCAAAAGGCTTGAACATAACAGCTTTGCCATCGGCCTTTTTGGGGCGGTGGCTGCCGCGGTTTTGACATGGTGGCTGACGGATTTCCTGATCCAGCCTGCGACCAGAGGCGTGCTGTTTGGCACAGACCCTGACGGGATGCTGCGCGGGCTTCTTTATCAGCCCGAGGTCGCAAGCCGGAACATGGGGGGCTTCATGCTCAACATGATCCTTGGCACGGTCTGTGTGTCGCTGTCGCTGCCCATTGGCATCGCACTGGCGCTGGGCCGCCAGTCGCATATGCCGATCATCAAATGGATTTGCGTGATCTTCATCGAATTCATCCGGGGCGTGCCGCTGATCACGCTGCTTTTCGTGGCAAACGTGGTTCTGGCATATTTCTTCCCGCCCGAAACCACAATTGACCTGATCCTGCGCGTGATCATTATGATCACGATGTTCTCGTCGGCCTATATCGCCGAGGTGATCCGGGGTGGCCTCGCCGCTTTGCCGCGCGGCCAATACGAGGCCGCAGACAGCCTTGGCTTGGATTACGCGCAAGCCACGCGGCTGATCATCATGCCGCAAGCGCTGAAGATCTCGATCCCCGGGAGCGTGAATGTGGCGGTGGGTCTTTTCAAGGACACCACGCTTGTGTCGGTCATTTCGATGTTCGATCTGGTGGGCATGATCCGCGGACCGATCCTGTCGTCGACCGACTGGGCTGGCGTTTACTGGGAGCTGTGGGCCTTCGCTGCCGCGCTCTTCTTCGTCGTCTGCTACGGCATCTCGCAATATTCACAATGGTTGGAGCGCAAACTCCAGACCGGCCACCGCTAGGGAAGGGCTGACAACATGAACGATACAGCTGCAATGAAAGTCTCGGACGAGGTCGCGATCGACATCCAGGCGATGAACAAGTGGTACGGCACCTTCCACGTGCTGCGCGATATCGACCTCACGGTCTATCGCGGCGAACGGATCGTGATCTGCGGGCCTTCCGGTTCGGGAAAGTCGACGCTCATCCGCTGCATCAACGCTTTGGAAGAGCATCAGCAGGGGTCTATCACGGTGGATGGCACTTTGCTGTCGTCCGATCTCAAGAACATCGACACGATCCGGTCTGAGGTCGGCATGTGCTTTCAGCACTTCAACCTCTTCCCGCATCTCACGATCCTTGAGAATTGCACGCTGGCTCCCATCTGGGTACGCAAGACGCCCAAGAAGGAAGCCGAAGCGACTGCGATGCATTTCCTTGAGAAGGTGAAGATCCCCGATCAGGCATTGAAATACCCCGGGCAACTGTCCGGTGGTCAGCAGCAGCGCGTGGCGATTGCGCGGTCGCTGTGCATGAAGCCGCGGATCATGCTGTTTGACGAGCCGACATCGGCGCTGGACCCCGAGATGATCAAGGAAGTCCTTGATACCATGATCGAGTTGGCGGAAGAGGGTATGACGATGCTCTGCGTCACGCATGAGATGGGCTTTGCCCGTCAGGTCGCCAACCGCGTGATCTTTATGGATGCTGGTCAGATTGTTGAGCAAAACGAGCCCGAAGAGTTCTTTAACAACCCCAAATCCGAGCGGACGCAGTTGTTCCTGAGCCAGATCCTGGGTCACTAAGTCAAGACAACGGAGCGCCCCCTAGACGGGGGCGCATTCCATTATTTGTTGAGGCTCTGCCTCAAACTCCGAAGTATTTTTCCACAAAAGAAGATCAGGTTTGCAGCTCCCGCGGGACGGTGAAGGTTTGTACGCGGCCTTTGCCAAATGCGACTTGTGTCCAGTCGTCGATGCCGAACGTGACCACAAGTGTCGAAGCGGTGGGGTAACGCCAGAAATCCGGATGCTGTGGCGGTATCTGCACAAGGCGTTCAGCGAGGTCTGCGATGCCGGGGTTGTGCCCGATCATCATAACCGTCTGCCCGCGGGCTTCTTTGAGCACGTGCAGCATCATATCGGCCGTCGCGTGGTAGAGCCGCTTTTCGAACTGGGTGTCTGCCTCAAGACCGGTGCGCGACCAGGTTTCCGCCGTGCGGACAGCGCTTGAGCAAAGCGTCAGATCGGGCGACAGGCCCTGATCGGTAAGCCACTGCCCGATACGCGGTGCAGCCGCCCGACCGCGCTTGTTGAGCGGGCGTTCATGGTCCCGCATCATCGGATCGTCCCAATCGGATTTGGCGTGACGCATCAGGATCAGGGTCTTAGTCATCGAAAAGCTCTCATGTGGAAGGCGGATTGGTCTGTGGGGCGGTCAAAGCCTTGGCTGACAGGGCAGGCGCGGCGCACGGCGCAGCCTTGGGTCATGCAAGGCGGATCATCAGCGAGATAGGTTTTGCAGGTGGGCACATCATAGCCCTTGGGCGTCAGGGCCGAGACAGGGCAGGCCGTCGTGCATGGGGCGGGGCACACCGCGCACGGGGAGGGCACGGGAGGTGGAATATCAACCCATTCCTTGAGCGCCAAGGCACCTCGGAACGAGATCATCAAGCCTTGATCCGCATGTATCAGAAACCCGACGGGGGAAGTAAAGGCGCGCCCGGTTTTCAGCGCCCAGCTTTGAAACGGTCTGTAGGGTGGCCCGCCGAATGGGAACAGGGCCTTTGCCTTCAGATCACAAGCCCATGTTCCGATCACGTGACGCGACCAGCGGTCGATCGGATTGGGTTGGCCATCGGTGTAGAACGTGGAGGCGGTGAAGATATCCCAGAAGGCTGCGCCATTTGGCGCCAACATGAACAGCGTTCTGGTGCCTGTCGGGGCGCCATCGTCGTTGTCCGGGTGAAACCCGCCTGCGATCGTCAGACCTCGGGCGTTGGCTTGATCCTCAAGATCGTTCACGCGCGGATCAGCGAGCCTGCGCCGTGATCGGTGTAGAGTTCAAGCAAGCAGGCATTGGGTGCGCGTCCGTCAAGGATCACCACAGCGCGCACGCCGTCCTTGATGGCCTCAAGCGCGGTTTCGGTCTTGGGGATCATGCCGCCTGCGATGGTTCCATTCGCTGTCATCTCTTCGATTTGGGTCGGCGTCATCTCGGTTACAACCACGCCATCGGCGTTTTTGACGCCCGCCACATCCGTGAGTAGCAACAGACGGTCGGCTTCAAGTGCCGCGGCGATGGCGCCGGCGACAGTGTCGCCATTGATGTTGAACGTCTCACCCTTGCGACCGGCGCCAAGCGGCGCGATCACCGGGATCATGTCATCGCGGAACATCGAATGAAGCACGCTGGGATCAATGTCATTGGGCGCGCCCACAAGGCCCAAATCAGGATGCACCGGATCGCAGGTGATCAGATTGGCGTCCTTGCCGGAAAGACCCACCGCACGGCCGCCTTGCGCGTTGATCGCCTGTACGATCCGCTTGTTCACGCGGCCGGACAGCACCATCTCGACAACCTCGACGGTGGCGGCATCGGTCACGCGCTTGCCGTTGACGAACTCTGATTTGATGGCCAGCTTGTCGAGCATCTCGTTGATCATCGGGCCGCCACCATGGACGATGACTGGGTTTACCCCGACCTGCTGCATCAGAACGACGTCGCGGGCAAAACCCTCCATCGCGTCATCGCTGCCCATCGCATGACCGCCCAGCTTGATCACAACGATCGCGCCGTCATAGCGTTGCAGATAGGGCAGGGCCTGGCTAAGCGTGCGGGCGGTGGCGATCCAGTCGCTTTTCATAGCAGTTTGGTGTCTCATGCTGTCCTCTTGCAGGCATCGTTAGTCGGTTCACGCCCATGTGCCAAGGGGCGCGTTGCGCATGTGGCTGCGGCTGGTAGGATCAACGCGGAAAAGGAGGCCCTGCCATGAGCGACTCAGAGGGTCGGAAAACACTGCTGCTGACAGGCGCATCGCGCGGCATCGGCCATGCAACGGTGAAACGGTTTTCGGCAGCAGGCTGGCGGGTTTTGACCTGCTCGCGCCAGGCGTTTGATCCGCGCTGCCCGTGGCCCGGCGGCGAAGACAATCACATTCAGGTCGATTTGGGCGATCCCAACAACACGGTCGAGGCAATTGAAACTGTCAAATCCAAGATCAACGGACGGCTGGATGCGCTGGTCAACAACGCGGGCATTTCCCCGAAGGATGAGGACGGCGGCAGATTAAGCACGCTTAACACCGATCTGCGAACCTGGGGGAAGGTGTTCCATGTGAACTTCTTTGCGTCCGTGGTCTTGGCGCGTGGGCTAAAAGATGAGTTGTCAGAAGCGAAAGGCGCGGTGGTCAATGTCACATCAATCGCCGGTGCGCGGGTTCACCCGTTTGCGGGGGCGGCGTATTCGACGTCAAAGGCGGCTCTGGCCGCGCTGACCCGCGAAATGGCCCACGACTTTGGCCCTTTGGGCGTCCGGGTGAACGCAATTGCGCCGGGCGAGGTCGAAACCTCGATCCTGAGCCCCGGAACTGAAATGATTGTTGAGAAACTTCCATTGCGCCGTTTGGGGCAACCCTCGGAAGTGGCGGATGTGATCTATTTTCTGTGCTCGGATCAATCGAGCTATGTCACCGGAACCGAGATAGAGGTGAACGCCGGGCAGCATGTCTGAGGGATCGTGCCTGTGATCTTGAGGGTTTGCGGACGCTGTGGGACCGACCTGACGGTCGGCCCGCGCATACCGCCGACCAGACTGCGAAAAGTGACGCCTTATTCGGTTACGGTGATTGTGATCACATCAGACACAACGGGCGGATTATGCGGCACATGACCCGCATCGCCCAACACCAGTTGGAGCGTATGCTCGCCGGGGGGCAACTCAAGCACCGTCTCTGTCTGGCCACCGCCGAAATGAAGGTGGTTTTCGTCGGAGGGGATGCCAAGTTCAAGTTCTTCGGCGCCAAACTCACCCTCGCCAAAGGGTGCACGGTTCACAAACAGATGATGATGCCCGGTATTTTCCATTTCGATGCCAGCAGGCGCAACACCCATACCGGTCAGGCCAAAACGCACCATGACAGGTGATGCCACGCTGCTGCCGTCTTCAAGTTCGATAAAGTAAACGGCGGCGCCTTCAGGGGCGGGTGTGTCTTGCGCAAAAGCGGACAGACCCAAGGTCATGGCCGCTGACATGACTGCGCCTGTGATCAGATATCTCATAGGTAATCCTCCCGTTAGTGTTCCTTAACGTAAAGGAATGCGGTCACTTGTCGAGGGTGGCTTCCGATGCATCGCTCGGTTCAGCATCCTTACTGCGCGCAAATTTTGCGCAACATAACGTTTGCCACCACCGCAGCGTGCAAAGCGCTGCGACGCCATTGTCGCCGCCGCTGGCTTGGCCTAACCTGCGCTGACAATTTCCGGGGGTGATCATGGCAACAGGTGCCGCGTGAACGTGCTTTTGACGGTTGATGGGCTCAGCAAGGCCTATCCTGGCGTGATCGCCAATGATGATGTCTCTTTTTCGATTGCGCGTGGCGAGGTGCATGCCCTGCTTGGTGAAAACGGTGCGGGCAAGTCGACGCTGGTCAAGATGATCTACGGTCTGGTGCAGCCTGACAGCGGGTCGATGACGCTTGCAGGTGCGCCTTTCGCCCCGCCCGAGCCGCGTGCCGCACGGGCCTCTGGCGTTGCGATGGTGTTTCAGCATTTCAGCCTGTTCGAAGCGCTCAACGTGGCGGAAAATATCGCTTTGGGTATGGAAAACCCGCCACACCTGCGCGATCTGGCGCGCAAGATCACCGAGGTCAGTGAGGCGTATGGCTTGCCACTTGATCCGGCACGGTTGGTCGGCCATCTCAGCGCTGGAGAGCGCCAGCGGGTCGAGATCATTCGCTGTCTGTTGCAGGGCCCCAAACTGCTAATAATGGACGAGCCGACGAGTGTTCTGACGCCTCAGGAGGTCGAAATCCTGTTCGCGACGCTGCGCAAACTGAAGGACGAAGGCACTGCAATTCTTTATATTTCCCATAAACTTGAGGAAATCCGCGCCTTATGCGACAGCGCGACGATCCTGCGTCGTGGCAAGGTCGTGGCGACGTGTGACCCAAGGGAAAAATCGGCACGCGAACTGGCCGAGATGATGGTCGGCAAAGTGCTGCAACAGACCAAGGCCGCAGGAGCGGATTTGGGCGATGTGGCTCTCGAAGTGAAAGACCTGTCGCTGCCCCCGGCCACGCAATTCGGGACGCCCTTGCGAGATGTCAATTTCGCTGTGCAGCGTGGCGAAATCCTTGGGATCGGCGGTGTCGCGGGCAACGGGCAGGACGAATTGCTGGCTGCCTTGTCCGGCGAACGCGGCACGCGTGAGGGTGTCTTTCTGAACGGGCAACCGATCAGCAAACTGGGGCCAACTGCACGTCGGCGGATTGGTATTCTGAGCGGTCCGGAAGAGCGTTTGGGCCATGCCGCGGCACCCGATATGAGCCTGACAGAGAATGCGTTGCTGACGGGTCATGTCCGCGAAGAGCTTGCCAGAAACGGCTTTCTGAATTGGACCAAAACGCGCGTATTCGCCGAGCGGGTCGTTAACGAATTTGATGTGCGCACGCCGGGCGTGTCGTCCGTGGCGCGGTCCTTGTCTGGCGGCAATTTGCAGAAGTTTGTGATCGGGCGAGAGGTGCTTCAACGTCCCGAGGTTTTGATTGTGAACCAGCCGACATGGGGCGTTGATGCGGCTGCTGCCGCGGCGATCCGGCAAGCCTTGCTTGATCTGGCCGGACAAGGCAGCGCGGTTGTTGTGATCAGTCAGGACCTTGATGAGTTGATGGAGATCAGCGACCGCTTTGCAGCACTCAACGGTGGACGTCTGAGCGATGCGGTGCCCGCCGCCGGTCTGACGCTTGATCAGATCGGCCTTATGCTGGGCGGCGCACATGATCTGGAGCCCGCATGATCACGCTTGAACGCCGCCCCGAGCCGTCCCGCATGTGGCAGGCGCTCACGCCGGTTTTGGCCGTTGTGTTAACCATGATCGCAGGTGGATTGTTGTTTGCAGCACTTGGCAAAGACCCGTTCGAGGCGATCCGCACGATCTTTTGGGATCCGCTTTTCAATCCGCAATTTGCCAGCTATTCGCGCCCGCAGTTGTTGGTGAAAGCCGCCCCTCTGATCCTCATTGCCATCGGCCTGTCACTGGGTTTTCGCGCGGGTATCTGGAACATCGGCGCTGAAGGGCAGTACATCATCGGTGCGATCTGTGGCGCTGCTGTGGGCCTTGCTTTCTACCCGCTTGAGGCCGTCTACATCTTCCCGCTGATGGTCCTGGCCGGTGCGCTGGGTGGCACGCTTTGGGCGATGATCCCGGCGGTTTTGAAGATCAGGTTCGGTACCAACGAAATCCTTGTCTCGCTGATGCTGGTTTATGTGGCTGAACAGGTTCTTGCGTCTATGGCCTTGGGCGCGCTCAGAAATCCCGATGGCGGCGGCTTCCCTGGGTCACGCAACCTCCAGCAATACCCCTCTGCCGCGAACCCTGAGTTGATCGCGGGCACAGGTGCGCATTGGGGCGTTTTCGCCGCCTTCATCGCGGTCATCGCGGCCTACGTCCTGCTGAACAAACACCTGTTGGGGTACCAGATTAAACTCACTGGCCAAGCCCCCCGTGCGGCCCGTTTTGCAGGCGTCCGCCCCAATATGCTGATCGCGCTTTGCCTTGGTATCTCGGGCGGCCTTGCGGGCCTCGCCGGTCTCTTCGAAGTCGCAGGTCCCGCAGGGCAGATCACAATCGACTTCAACAGCTTTTACGGCTTTACCGCGATCATCGTGGCCTTTCTGGGTCGCTTGCATCCGATCGGCATCCTTCTTGCAGGTCTCCTCATGGCGTTAACCTATATCGGCGGAGAACTAGCTCAGTTTATGCTGGGTATCCCGTCAGCCGCGATCCAGGCTTTCCAAGGGATGCTGCTGTTCTTCCTTCTCGGTGTCGACGTGCTTAGCAACTTCCGCATCCGGTTCAAAAGAAAGCAGGTGGCGTCATAGATCTGTCCTCCATCAACCCGCTGATCCTGCTGGCCTCGCTCATGGTCGCTTCAACCCCGATCCTGTTGGCCGCTATCGGCGAACTGGTCGTTGAGAAATCCGGCGTTCTGAACCTTGGTGTCGAAGGCATGATGATCGTGGGTGCGGTGACAGGCTTCATCGCCGCGGTCGAGATTGGATCGCCGGCGATGGGTTTCATCGCCGCCGCGGCCGGAGGGGCGTTGCTGGCGCTTCTCTTTGGGTTTCTCACTCAAGTGCTGCTGTCAAACCAAGTTGCGACCGGCCTTGCGTTAACCTTGTTCGGCCTCGGGATAGCCGCGCTGATGGGGCAGAACTACGTCGGCATCCGCGCGCCTGCGACCTCTGACGTGCCGCTTGGGCCGCTGGCTGATATTCCCGTTCTTGGCCGTGTCCTCTTTCAGCATGATGCGATGGTTTACATCTCCATCGGGATCGTCGCGGGCGTCTCGTATTTGCTGACCAAAACCCGCGCTGGCCTGATCCTGCGCGCGGTCGGCGAAAGCCACGATGCGGCGCACGCGCTGGGCTACAAGGTTGTTCGCATCCGCTTGATGGCCATCACATTCGGCGGTGCATGCGCAGGCCTTGGCGGGGCGTATCTTAGCCTGGTCCGCGTTCCGCAATGGACCGAAGGTATGACCGCTGGCGCAGGCTGGATTGCTCTCGCCATCGTTGTCTTCGCAAGCTGGAAACCTTGGCGCGCCCTGCTGGGTGCCTATCTTTTCGGCGGCATCACTGTCTTGCAGTTGAACTTGCAGGCTGCTGGCCTCAAAATCCCCGTCGAATACTTGTCGATGAGCCCGTATCTCATCACGATCTTGGTGCTTGTCATCA
>ERZ1740067.2641-NODE-2641-length-10711-cov-7.290165_pt1 | contig 10711 bp, 8 predicted proteins | sample MGYA00581736_ERZ1740067 | MGnify/ENA primary metagenome ERZ1740067 (study PRJEB43018, sample SAMN04849236) | marine metagenome | isolation source: floating plastic debris | place: Pacific Ocean | collected 2008-08-27 | study: EMG produced TPA metagenomics... | reverse complement strand
GTATCTCGAACGCCAGTTTTGGGGGCATGGCGATCGAATCGGTAAGCTCAGACCGGTGTCGCTGCTGGCCCGCGCCCGCCGAGAGGCGGGGCAGGACAACGGCCCCGAGTACTCCGAGATCGCAAACGCCCGCCGGCTGCTCTCCGCACTCTGCGTGCCCGCCCTATTCGTCAGCGAAGGCAGCAACCCGCCCTACGTCGAGCACGCGCTCGGCACCCTCGAACGGCTCGCCAAGTCGTTCTCCTGAGCGGATTTGAGGCCAATGCTCGGCCCTCGACCCGAACGGTACCCGATCGGTTGGTGTTCGGTATTTCCGCTCGCCCGCTTGCCACGGGCCGGGTTTCGGCGAAGATAGCCCACTGGGCGTCCGTGTCTTGGGCGTCCACTCATCCTCGCACTCCAACAAGCAGGGGCCGCCCACCATGCAATCATTCGATCAGCTCAAGACCATCATCGCCTCGGTTGAGGAAGACATCGCCAAGGCCGAGGGCGGCAACAAGGCCGCGGGCACCCGCGTCCGTTCCGCGATGCAAGAGATCAAGAACACCGCCCAAGAGATCCGCAAGCAGGTGCTCGAGTTCCGCGAGAAGGACTAAGCACGGCGTTCTCGTTCCATTCCATGCAACTCGGCCTTGCAACTTGAGCACACGCATAGAGCACCCGGAGGCGTCCTGCCGTGACCCTTGAGCAACCCGCCGCTGAGCCCGCGCTCAGCGCATCCCTGATCGACTTGGCACCCGTGGATCTTGCCGCGACGCTTGTCGATCGCGAAGGGCTCAAGCGCCTCATCCCGCATCGCGACGTGATGCTCTTGCCCGACCGCATCGTGTGGCGCGCCGAAGACGGCCACTCGTGCATCGGCGCCAAGCACATCCGCGACGACGAGTTCTGGGTCAAGGGCCACTTCCCCGGCCGCCCGCTCTTCCCGGGCGTGCTCATGGTCGAGACCGGCGCGCAGGTCGCGACGTATCTCTTCAACTCACACCTCGACAGCCCAACGCTCGCCGCGTTCTTGCGCATCGAAGACTGCGCGTTCCGCAACGCGGTCAAGCCGGGCGACGAGGTGCTTTTCCTCTGCAAGGTGATCAAGGCGTCCAAGCGGCGCTTTATCTCGCGGATCCAGGGGCTTGTTGATGATCGCATCGCGTTCGAGGCAACCATCACCGGCATGAGCGTGCCCGACGACAACATGCTCGGATAACACAGCGCTCATACGACTCTTACGCACATCGGCGCCATGCCACCACACGACGCACACCACCACCCGCTCGGCCCGCCCGAGCGGGTGGTGATGCTTCGTGAACGCGCCTTTCTCGCGGTCCCGGCTCGCGCGGGCCTCGCGTGCGTGCTCGACGCGAGCGGAAACGTCATCACATTGGCAACAACCGCCAACTTGCGTGCCTGGGCGCGCGATCGCCTCTCGCCCGACATCGCCGGCCCGCGCGCCGCGCTCGCGCCCATCGCCGAGACGCTCCGCTGGGCAACCGTCGGCAGCGCGCTCGAGGCCGACTGGCTCTATCTAGAACTCGGTCGCACCCTGATTCCTCGCACCTACCGCGCCGCCGCCGACCGCTGGCAGGCGTGGTACCTCCGTCTCGATGCCGACGCCGATCCGCCGACGTGGCGCAAGGGCCGCATCGAAGAATTCGCCGATGCTGCGAGTGCCGCGAGCGCCGCGCCCGGCACGCTCATCGGCCCCTTCCGCGACAAGGACGCCGCCGGCCGATTCGGCGAACTGCTCGACGACGCCTTCGAGCTCTGCCGCTATCCCAAAGAGCTCGCCCAGGCGCCGAATGGCACCGCGTGCGCGTACAAGCAAATGGGCCGATGCCCCGCCGCGTGCGACGGCTCCGAACCCATGCACGCCTACCGCGCCCGTGTCCGCGACGCCATCCACTTCGCAAAGGATCGCGCCGCGTACACCGCGCAGCTCGATGACACGATGCGTTGCGCCGCAGCCGAACACGACTTCGAAGCCGCCGCCGCTGCCAAACAAGCCCGCGAGCGCACCGCCAAAGCAGAGCACCGCGCCTTCGCGCACGTCACCACGCTCGACCGCGGGCGCTGGCTCCTGATCGCGCCGTCCGAGCGCGTCGGTGTCGCCCGCCTCACACTCGCAGCTGCCGGCACGATCGCGCCCATCGCCGACGTGCCTGTCGACAACGACGATGCCGCGACGCAAGTCGCCCGCCAACTCGCCGAGCACGCCCGCAACATGCCCCTTCCCGCCGCGCTCGACGGCAGCGCCTGCGAACGCATCGGCCTCGTTGCCCACACGCTCTACCACCGCCCAGCCCGCGCCCGCGGCGGCTTTATCGCCCTCCACGAACCGCTCGATCCTGCACAGATCCGCGCACTTGTCCGCAACGCAGCCAAGTCGCCGCCCGAAGAACAGGCAGCAGACGCATCTTCCGACTTCACCGATCGCGAGGCCGCCCCGTGACGAACAGCAACACAACCAACACCATCGCCGAGCCCCTGCTCCTCGAGCCGATCCTCAAGGAAAAGGTCTGGGGCGGCACGCGCCTGACACAGTTCGGCAAGCCCGTCCCCGCGGGCGCACACATCGGCGAGTCGTGGGAGCTGGCCGACCTCGACAGCACCGACCCCAGCGGCGGTGGTGGCGACGCGGCCCACTCACGCATCGCCGCCGGCCCGCTCGCCCAGCACACCATCCGCGACGCGATCAACACCCTCGGCACCGCGCTGATGGGCAGCGCGAAGCCCACGCCCGCCGGCGCGTTCCCGCTGCTCGTCAAGTTCCTCGACGCCCGCGAGCACCTCTCCGTGCAGGTCCACCCCTCGCCCGCATACGCGGAGGCCCACGCCGAAGCGAACCTCAAAACCGAGTGCTGGTACATCCTCGACGCCGAGCCCGGCAGCGTGATCTACAAGGGCGTCAGGCCCGGCGTCACCCGCGCCGACTTCGAGCACGCGCTCCGCGAAGGACAGGGAGAGGGCGTTGTCGAACTCCTCGAAACGCACGAGGCCCGCGTCGGCGACATGCACAACCTCCCCAGCGGCACCGTCCACGCCCTCGGCGCGGGCGTGCTCGTCGCCGAGGTCCAAACACCGAGCGACACGACATACCGCGTCTACGACTGGGCCGCCGAGTACGGCCGGGCCGGCCGAACACTCCACATCGACCAAGCACTCGAGTGCATCGACTTCAATACCGCGCCGGCTTCGACCCGCGCCGACGCCGACGCCCCGCGCACGCGGCTTGTCACAACGGAATTCTTCACCGTCGACATCGTCCGCCTCGAGCCCGGCGCATCGGTCGACGTCACGCATGCCGCTCACGTCCCGAGCTGCGTCATCGCGCTCGACCACGACGCAACGCTCAACACCACCGCGATCACCCGAGGACAGACCGCGCTGATCCCCGCATCGCAAGCGTGCGCCGCGCAGAGCCACCGCCCAGCGACGCTGCTGGTCGCCTCGCTCGTGGCGTGATCTACAAGAGACTCCGCTCTAGCGGGCGAAGTGCGCTGCGACCTTCTTGATCGCTTCCGCCACGGTGTCCACGTGCTCGCGGGTCATGCCCGGGTGCATCGGCAGGCTCATCACGCGCGCCGCCAGCGAGTCCGCCACGGCCGGGTGGTCCTTCACGAACGCCGCGAACGCCGGCTGACGCGTCAGCGAGCGCGGATAATGCACCGCGCTCGGCACGCCCTCTGCTTTTAGTGCCTCCGAGAAGGTGTCGCGGTCGCACGTGAGCGTGTCGAGGTTGAGCTTGACGGTGTAAAGGTGCCACACCGGCTCGGCCTTGGCTGTCACTGTTGGCGTTTCGAGCGCCGAGATACCCGCCAGCGCCTCACCGTACATCGCAGCGGCCGCGCGTCGCGCGTCGGTCTCGGCCGGCAGGCGCTGGAGCTTGCTCAGCCCGATCGCGCCGGTCAGGTCGTTCATCCGGTAGTTGTAGCCGATGCGCTCGTGCAGGTACTTGTCGGTCTCGCCGTGCGAGCGCAGCAGCGCGATGTCGTGCGCCAGCGTGTCGTCGTTGCAGGTGATCATCCCGCCCTCGCCCGTGCCGAGGTTCTTGGTCGCGTAAAACGAGTACGTCGTCGCATCGCCATACGCGCCCACGCCCTCGCCGTCGTACCGCGCCAGGTGCGCCTGGGCCGAGTCGTACACCACGCTCAGGTCATGGGCCGCCGCGAGCTTCTGCACCGCGTCGATATCAACGGGGCAGCCGTACAGGTGCGTGCACGCGATCGCCTTGGTCTTGCTCGTGATGCGCTTGGCCGCGTCCTCAACATCGATCTGGAAGGTGTCCTCGCGCGAGTCGCAGAACACGGGCGTCGCGCCGCGGGCGACGATCATGCTGGCTGTCGCGATGTACGTCCACGCCGGCACGATCACCTCATCGCCGGGGCCAAAGAGCGGCTCGTAGGCGAGCTGCAGCGCACACGTGCCGTTGGCACACGCCATCGCGTGCGTCGCGCCGGTCATCTGCCCGAATTGCTCTTCGAGGGCGGCACACTGGCTGGCGGCGCGGAGCATGCCCGAGTCGAGCACGCGGTTGACCGCGTCGCGGTCGCCCTGCTCCATCGAGATCGACATGAACGGCACGCCAGCCTCAGAGACGGGCGAGCCGCCGTTGATCGCCAATTCGGCCTGCGAAACCGGAGCGGTGGTGGGGGTGGCCATCAGGGGGCACTCCTTCGCCGCCCGGGTCGTGTGCGGCCTGTCGCTACCTGGACAGAACGCTCGGGCGTGCGGGTGTTGGCCGGGAACCTGCGGGGCCCGACACGCGAACTACGGAGTATCGCGTGTCGTAAGACGCCAGCGAGGCCGCGGGCCGATACGATGCACCGCAACGATAGCCCGCGCCACGACATCGCCCCCGACCCAGCACGGGGGTATTGCCCGACCACACGCGCCCCGTCGCGGGTCGGCCTCGCCCGCGAAAACACGCCACACGGGCCGCAACGCGTGCATGACACCCCCTCGGCCACGCCACTGTGCCCCCGACCCCACCTCCCCACATCCCTAGGGACGCCGCATGACCCTCCGAACGCTCACCGCCTCCGCCCTGCTCGCCTCCGCCGCGATGCTCGTCGCGCCGACCGCCGCGTCGCAAGCCGAGCCGGTCGACACGGTCCGCACCGCCGCCCAGGTCGCCCGCGACTTTGGCGGCCACAAGGCCGTGACGCGCCCAAGCAAAGACGCGATCATGGGCTTCAGCCTGCCCACACGCGTCATCGCCGTTCCCGTCGTTGGCGGTCAGGTCGTGCGCGAGGGCGACCTGCTCCTCCGCGGCGACGATGTCGAAGACCTCGCACTCCTCGAAGCACAGCGCATCCGCGCCCGCGAAGACCTGCCCGTCCAGCGCGCCGTCGAGCAGGCCGAACTCGCGAAGGTCGAGTTCGCCAAGGCCGAGCAGGCATTCGCCGCCGACGGCATCAACGAGATCGAGCTCGACCGCGCCCGCCTCGCCGCCTCGACCGCCGCGATCGATGTCCGCATCGCCAAGAACAACTTCGAGCAAGAGCAGGCCGCCGTCGAACGCTTCGAGGCCCGCGTCCAAAAGTTCCGCGTCCACGCCCCGTTCGATGGCATCGTCGACACCGTCGTCGTCGAGCTGGGCCAGTCGATCGGCGACTCCGAGCCGGCCATCCGCGTCGTGCAGATCGATCCCCTCTGGATCGACGTGCCCGCGCCCACCGCCAGCACCATGACCCTCTCGCTCGAGCCCGGCTCGCCCGCGTGGGTCCTCATGAACCTCCCCGGCGAGGCGGTCATCCGCGAGGCCCGCGTCATCGAGGTCGCGCCCACCGCCGACGCCGCCAGCGCCACCCGCCGCGTGCGTGTCGAGCTGCCCAACCCCGAGCTGCTCGTCGCGGGCATCGGCTGCTGGGTCTCGTTCGATGAGCCCAGCGAAGTCCTGCTGACCGGAGCCGGCCAATGAACGAGCAGACCAAGGTCCACAACCCCGCGTGGCAGCGCATCGTCAGCGAGCTGGTCAAGCCCGCCGCCGACGACGCCGACTTCCTCGCCCGCCTGCTCGGCGTGCTCGCGCAGGTCTGCGGCGCGCGCCAGGCCGCGATCATCTCGATCCCTTCGGCATCCGGCGATGATCCCGGCTTCGCCGAGCCGCGCGTGCGCCTCGTCTGGCCGCCGCAGAACGCCGCCGCGCCAAGCGAGTCGCCGCCCGTCGCCGTCGAGCCCGGCGAGAACACCGCGCCGCTGCACGCCGAGGCCCAAGCCAAGCGGGCTGCGCTCCAGGCCCTCGCGACCAACAGCCTGCACATCGCAAGCATCGACGCCGGCGAGGGCACCTACTACGACCTGCCCTCCGCCCAGCTCATCGCGGTCCCCGTCGCGATCGGCGCGACACAACCGGGCTCGGGTCAAATGGCGGGCGTCGGCTCGGCCCACGTCGCGACGCTGCTGGTTGAGAACCGCTCGAAGCAGGCGATGCAAACCACCGCCGCCCTCGCCGAGCTTGTCGCGGGCTACGCCCACACGCACGGGGCCAACCAGTCCCTCCGCGAGACCCGCGCCGCGACCACATCGCTCGATCTCGCCGCCACCCTCATCTCAACGCTGAATACCGCGACGAGCTTCAAGGGCGCCACGATCCAGCTCGTCAACGACCTCATGCGTCACCTGCACGCCGACCGCGTCGCGCTCGGCTGGTGCAAGGGCCTGGGCCGAAAGGGCGAGGGCGAGCGCGTCAAGGTCATCGCGATCAGCGACACCGAGCAGATCGACCGCCGCATGAAGATGGTCCAGATGGTCGAAGCCGCCATGGACGAGGCGCTCGACCAAGACCAGCCCGTCATGTTCCCCGCCCCCGCCGAGACCGGCCCCGGCGGCGACGTGCTGCTCGCACAGGCCGTGACCCACGCGCACCGCGACCTCGTCGCCGGCGACGCCAAGCTCACCGTCGCGAGCCTGCCACTCCGCGTCGACGACACCGTCGTCGGCGTGCTCACCGTCGAGTCCGCCGACGCCCAGCATCCCCTCGACGCCACGCTCCTCGAGATCCTGCAGGCAACGCTCGATCTTGTTGCGCCCGTCATGCGCATCCGCCGGAGCGACGACCGCATGCTCCCGCTGCGCGCGATGGACTCGACGATCCACGCCGCGGGCTGGTTTGTGGGCCCCAAGCACACCGTCTGGAAGCTCGGCGGCATCGCCGTCATGCTCCTGCTCCTCGCCGTCATCTTCATCCAGGTGCCCTACCGAGTCGAAGCGCCCTGCACCGTCGAGCCCCGCACGAAGCGAACCATCTCCGCACCCTTCGCGGGCGTCATCGCGACCGTGCCCGAGGGCATCGAGCCCGGCGCGCGGGTCGAGCAGGGCCAACTGCTCGCCCAGCTCGACGTGACCGAGCTCGAGCTCCAGCGGCTGGATGTTCTCGCCGAGATCCTCCGCGCCGAAAAGCAGGCCGACACCTCGCTCAACGAGGGCAAGCTCGCCGAGGCCCAGCAGGCCCAGGCCCAAGCCGACCAGGCGCGCGCACGATTGGAGCTCATCGAGTTCCGCATCGGCCAGGCCGCCATCCGCGCTCCGATCGGCGGCACCGTCATCGCCGGCGATCTGGGCGACCTGCTCGGCGCCTCGATCGAGCTCGGCCAAGCCCTCTACGAAGTGGCCGCGATGGACGACATGGTCGTCATCGCCCGCGTGCCCGACTCGGACATCCGCCTGATCCAGGACGCGAGCGAGGGCGACATGGCAACCAAAGCCTTCCCCGCCCAGCGCTTCGAGGTCACCCCCGAACGCATCGTCCCCCTCGCCCAGCCCGACGAGGGCACGAACACCTTCGAGGTCCGCGCCTCCCTCGCCGGCTCCGCCCCCTGGATGCGTCCGGGCATGGAGGGCCTTGTGAAATTCGACACGGGCGAACGCACCCTCATCGACATCGGCACCCGCCGCATCCGCGACACCATCCGGCTCTGGCTGTGGTGGTAAGGACCTAACCCTTGGCCGAACGCCCAACATTCAGCCCCTTCTGGCACCGCGTCCGCGCGATGAAGCCGCGCCTTCGTCCGCACACGCAGATCACGCGCCAGCTCTACCGAGGCCGCCGCTGGCACGTCGTGCATGATCCATCCAGCAACCAGTACTACCGCCTCAGCCCCGTCGCCCACGAGTTCGTGGGATTGCTCGACGGCTCGCGCACCGTCGAGGATGTCTGGAACATCACCCTCGCAAAGCACGGCGACGCGGCGCCCACGCAAAACGAAGTCATCCAGCTGCTCAGCCAGCTCTACAACGCCAACCTGCTCTCGGCCGACGCCGCCCCCGAGACCGAGCAGCTCCTCCGCCGAGGCCGCGAACGCCTGAAAAAGAAGGCCACCCAGCAGGCGATCGGCATCATGTATTTCCGCATCCGGATCTTCAATCCGGATCGCATGCTCGCGTGGATCGAGCCCGTGCTCCGCCCGATCCTCAACCGCGTCGGCTTCATCGCCTGGTGCGCACTGATTATCACGGCCCTGGTCATGCTCCTGCCCAACTGGCAGGCGCTCACCGAGGGCTTCGGCTCGACCATCGCGCCGAGCAACTGGCCCTGGCTCATCGTCGTCTTCATCGTCACCAAGGCGATCCACGAGACGGGCCACGGCGTCATCTGCAAACGCTTCGGCGGGCACATACCCGAGTTCGGCTTCATGCTCCTCGTGCTCTTCCCCGCGCCCTATGTCGACGCGTCTTCGGCGTGGGCCTTCGACAACAAGTGGCGACGCATCGCCGTCGGCGCTGGCGGCATGATCTTCGAGCTCGCCGTCGCCGCGGTCGCCGCCTTCGTCTGGCTCTCCACCCAAGACGGCTCGCTCACCAAGCAAATCGCCTACAACGTCATCTTCACCGCGTCGGTCTCAACGATCCTCTTCAACGCCAACCCGCTCATGCGGTTCGACGGCTACTACATCCTCTCCGACCTGCTCGAGGTGCCCAATCTCATGCAGCGCTCGACCAACCTCCTCAAGTACTACTTCAAGCGATACGCCTTCGGCATGGAAAACGAGGTCCCCCCGACCACACTCCCCGGCGAGTACGCCATCCTCCTGACCTACGGCATCCTCGCCCTCGCATACCGCGTCTTCCTCTTCATCTCCATCACGCTCTACGTCATGGGCAAGATGTTCGCGTTGGGCCTCGTCCTCGCGATATGGACCGCCGCGATGTGGTTCTTCCTGCCCGTGGGCAAGCTCACGCACTGGCTCGCCTCGAGCCCGCAGCTCGTCGAGAAGCGCAGCCGGGCGATCTACGCCACCATCGGCATGATCGTCCTCGGCGTCGTCGCCTTCGGCCTGATCCCGTTCGATGACCACCGCCGGGCCGTCGGCGTCGTGCAGTCCGAGACCGAGACCGCCGTCTTCGTCACCGTCGAGGGCTTCGTCACCGAGGTGCACGTCCGCCCGGGCGACACCGTCCGCGAGGGCGACCCGATCCTCACCGCGCAGAGCCCCGAGCGCAGCGCCGAGCTGGCGTTGGCCCTGGCCGAGCTCGCCGAGTACGAGTCGCGCGAGCGTCAGCTGCTGATGAACTCGCCCGCCGGCGCGCAGGTCGCCCGCGACCGAATCGCCGCGCTCGAGACCCAAGCCGAGCACCACCGCACCAAGCTCACCGAGCTCATCGTGCGTGCCCCGCACGACGGCGTGATCGTCGGCCAAGACCCACTCGCACTCCTCGGCAAGTACGCCGAGCCCGGCACAGCGATCTGCGAGGTTGTCGACCCCAGCCAGCTCCGCATCGCCGCCGCGCTCGGCCAGAGCGAGGCCGCCTGGCACTTCCAGCTCGGCAGCGACAACTACACCGCCCAGGCCCGCCTCGTCTCCGAGCCCGCCCACTCGGTCGACGCGATCCCCACGCGCGTCATCGACTCCGGGCAGACCCAGCTCCCCCACGCGGCGCTGGGCTTCGCAGGCGGCGGCCAGCTCGCAACCGCCGCCGACGACCGCTCGGGTCTCCAAGCAAAGCAGGCCCAGTTCGTCATGTACCTCGCGCCCCAACTCGACACTTCTGACGACGGCACGACCTACTGGACCGGCGCCCCCGGCGAGCGCGTCCGCCTGCGCTTCACCCTGCCGCCCAAGCCTCTGCTCGTCCAGTGGGCCGACCGCCTGCACAAGATGATCCAGGGCAAGGTTGTCCTCTAGTCCGTGATGTAAACACACGCCTCCGCCATGTCCCAAGCCCTCACCCGCTACCACGCCCTGCACGCCTTCACGCGCTCCCGCCGCGTCAAGCCCGAGTTCCGCACCGGCCTCGACGCGATCTACGGCCGGGGCACCATGAAGGTCCGCTCCGCCGGCGCACGCGGCTCATGGCTCATGAGCGAGGCAAAGCTCATCGACACGCTCGCCGCCGAGCATCGCAACATGTCCGACGCCGCTCTCGATGACACGATCGCAACGATCCGCGAGCGCTTCGTCCGCGGAAAGCAAGACCGCGAAGCCGTCCGCCGAGCAATGGCATGCACCCGTGAGGTCGCGCGACGCGCAACCGGCGAGGAGGCGTACGTCGTCCAGCTCATGGGCGCGATGGGCCTCTACCACGGCCGGATCATCGAGATGGTCACGGGCGAGGGAAAAACGCTCACCGGCTCCATCGCCGCCCCGCTCATCGCATGGCAGCACCGCCACCTGCACGTCTTCACCGTCAACGACTACCTCGCCAAGCGCGACGCCGAGGGCCGCACCGACATCTACAACCGCTGCGGCTGCAGCGTCGGCGCGATCCAGCTAGAAGT
>ERZ1740067.2638-NODE-2638-length-10720-cov-5.818847_pt1 | contig 10720 bp, 9 predicted proteins | sample MGYA00581736_ERZ1740067 | MGnify/ENA primary metagenome ERZ1740067 (study PRJEB43018, sample SAMN04849236) | marine metagenome | isolation source: floating plastic debris | place: Pacific Ocean | collected 2008-08-27 | study: EMG produced TPA metagenomics... | reverse complement strand
GCTTCATTACGCAAGTTCTTAACGGCGACGTACTAAGGCTGAAACCGCTGACGCAGGCTATGCCAATTTTTCAAATTGGGTAATTAATTATTTTCTTGTTCCTCAACTACCTCAGATTGAAGTTGCGTTACTGCTTCCAATATCAAGTTCCAAACCTCATCTACCTGCTGTTGGGTGACATTGGTTTGCCCAATCACCAGTCTGAGCGTATATTTGCCATTGAGCTTGGTATGGGTGAGATAGGCTTTGCCCGAGTCGTTGATTTGATGCAAAATCTGAGCATTCATTGCATTCAACTTGCTTTCTGCTCGGATGCCTTTAGGACGATACCTAAAACAAATCAAGTTGAAATCGACCGGAGCCAAAATCTCAAAATCTTTCCGCTTGCGAATCACTTTGGCCAAATCAGTGGCCATTTGAATATGGTTTTTAATTTTTGCCTGTAAACCGGTTACTCCAAAAGAACGCATCACAAACCATAGTTTCAAAGCCCGGAAGCGACGCCCCAGTGGTACTCCCCAGTCACGGTAATTGTTTACTGGTTGCCCATCGGACTTGGTTTTGAGGTATTCGGGCATAATTTCAAAAGTACGAATGAGAGCCTCTTTGCTTTTTACGTAGTAAGCAGTACAATCAAAGTTGGTAAACATCCATTTATGCGGATTGAACACATAAGAATCGGCCAACTCCAAACCTTCATTGATCCAACGTTTTTCGGGCAGCAAAGCCGCAGTACCCACATAGGCTGCATCTACGTGTAACCATACCCTGTATTTCTGACAGATCTTGCCCATAGCCAACACGGGATCTACCGCAGTAGAGCTGGTAGTACCCACCGCAGCAATGGCACACAATGGCGTGTACCCTTGTTGAATATCTTTTACAATGGCTTGTTCTAACGCTTCTGGAACAAGGGCAAACTTATCGTCTACCAATACTTTGCGCAAATGCATACTCCCCAAGCCCGCAATCTTCACTGCTTTGTCGATCGATGAGTGGGTCTGCGAAGAGCAATACACCGTAAATTTCTCATCTTGAAAGCCTCGTACATTGATCTGATAGTCAGTATAATACTCGCGCGCGGTCAGAATGGCACACAAAGTAGCGGTAGAGGCCGTATCTTGGATTACTCCTTCAAAATGAGCTGGAATCCCCATTATTTGTTTCAGCCATTCCATCATCCTTTCTTCCAATTCAGCGGCAGCAGGTGAAGTTTCCCAAATCATGCATTGCGCCCCCATTGTAGACATGAGCATTTCGGCCAATAGAGAAGGAAAACTACTGTTTGCTGGAAAATAGGCAAAAAAAGAAGGGTGTTGCCAATGGGTCATGCCTGGGATAATCTGCTCTTGAAAATCCTTGAAAATATCGGCAAAAGCTTCGCCTTCCGCCGGAGGATGCGCACTTATTTGATCAAAAACCTCGCGGGGTTTTACCTGAGATTTTACGGGGTATTGGGTTATATTTTCCAAATAATCGGCCATCCAGTCGACCAATTCATGGGCGTGTTTTCTAAACTCTTGGTTGTTCATTCGTTGTCAAATTTATATATCTTGGAAGTAGGATAAAGGTACAATATTCGTCAAACTAGACACTTATAAAAAAGCAGCATTTACTTATAAATTTGTTCCAGTTCGTTTTGCAATTTGGTAGGTGTCAGTCCCGTTTTTTTCTTCACAAAAGCACTAAAAGCCGCTGGGCTATCAAACTGTAAGTGGTAAGCAATTTCTTTATGAGATAGACTTTGGGTCATTAGTAAACGTTTGATTTCCAAAAGCAAACGTTCGTGAACTGCTTGCAGTGCAGTTTTGCCCCAATGTTTTTTGCAAAGCACATTTAATTTTTTGGGAGTGGTGGCAAGCCAGTCTGCATATTGGGTAACGGATCGAGTCTGGGCTAAATGTTGATCCAGCAAACTCAAAAATCGCTTCAGGATACCAGGAGTTGATGAGGTAGTTACTTCGCTTGTCTTATTTGAAGCTTGCATTTGGAGTATTTTCCAGAGTAAGATATGCAAGTAATGCTGAGCAATAGTGCGTGCATAAACACGGACATCTTTTAGGCTATTTTGTAATTGTTGAAAAGTCACCCATATTTCATCAAAAGCATTTTTACTCTCTACAATAAAACCAAGCTCATGCAATGGTAAAGTTTTTTCAGTCAATGCCAGTGGGGTAAATTGTACTATCCATCCTCGGGATGTTGGGTCTCGTTGTAGTAAATGTACTTGACCAGGAAAAACGACGTACACACTCCACGACTCAAGCCTATTTTCCTCAAAATCAATGACCTGCCGCCCTCCCCCCTGCTCCATCAAGATCACCTCATAATAATCATGGCGATGGAGTTTGGTGTAATCATAGGGGTTGGTATAGTCAATACGCTCCACCTTCACCAGTTGATCAGGGGTGGTAGGAAGCTTGTGTATGGGTAGTTGTTTCATGGGTTTACTGATGGAAAATATCGAGTACCACTTGAAGAATAAAGCCTATAAATAATTGGACAACCTCGATTAAAGTCCCTTCAAAACCTTTATAATCAATATATTACACCCCAAAATCAATACTCAGCAAGCCTATAGAAGCTTCATATCTGAATACCAAATATGGTAATGTCATCTCGCTGTTCGGCGTTTTCTTTGTACTTACGCATCACTCTTACAATTTCATCGCGTTGTTCTCGTACAGGTAAATTGTAATAAGCCTGGAGCATCATTTTCAAACGACGCGTCCCAAAACTTTTCCGTTTGTCGTTGGGCATGTCCACAAAACCATCAGTAGTCAGATACAACATATCTCCTTTGCTGAACTCCATCTTTTGAGTAGTAAAACTTTTACGGTTTTTGGAAGTATACCCTCCAATGCTCACCCGATCACCCTTTAGCTCGCCCAATATTCCATCTTTCACATAGTATAAAGGACGCTTAGAACCCGTAAAAGTAACTTGGGTGGTTTCTTCTGATAGTTGCTCTAGTCTACAAAAGCACACATCCATGCCGTGGTTTATCCTTGAGTTTTCTTCTTGGTTTAGCTCCATCTGTACCCGCTCATGGAGCTTGGTTAAAATCTTATCAGTTTCGTATAACCCGCCTTCGTTTACAATCTCATTCAACAAGGAAATGCCAATCATACTCATAAACGCCCCTGGTACGCCATGGCCAGTACAATCAATGGCTGCAACCAATGTAATCTCTCTGGATTTCGTATGTTTGGTAGCTACACTTGTGACTCCCGTTTCCGAGTTTTTAGCAGATTTACTTTTCCATAAATCTTCAATATTAAATTTTTGGTGTACTTTGGTTACCCAGTAGAAGTCTCCCGAAACCAGGTCTTTGGGATAGTATACAATGAAGGAACGATCGCCAAACAATTGTCTCAGTTTATGACGACTGGGCAATGCCGCCTTTTGAATCAGTTTGGCTGCTCTGATACTTTCACGCGTTTTTTTACTTTCTTGCTTTAGTTTGGCGTGGGTCTCTTCTATAAACTCGTTTTGGGCAATAATTTCTTCTTGCTGCTGGTGAAGCTCTTCGTTTTGGGTCAGAATCTCATCACTTTTATGCTGAATTTCTTTGGTACGTTCCAACACCTTTTTTTCCAGCTTTTCATTGGCATCCTTTTGTATCTTTAAAATCTTTTGCTGGGTCTTTTCTTTATCTATTTTGTATTGTTGATAACGATCGGCTAAAGCCCGCGATAAAAGTATGACTACCAGCACCAACGAGATACGAGCCAAACTCATCGTCCAATTATTGGTTGGTATAAATCCAATCATACTTAAACCATACGCGATGACACCAAGCCCTAGCATGGCCCAGGCCAACAGAAAAAACCGCGCCGCAACCATCCCCCGTCGATAACAAACAATGGCCGTAAACATCATCCAAAGCAAACTTCCTATCGCAACTATGGGCATCCACTGGGTAGCCAACCTGGTATTTATCAGTGCTATCAATCCATTTAACAAGCTCAACCCACCCCAGCCAATCAAGCCTATGCGCAATCGCTTGGCATATTTTTTAGTCTCCAGAAAACAGTTGGCATACAACAACAAAAAGAAGATGGATATTCCACCAAACAATATAGCCGCATTATTGGAAAACTCGGGCCAGTTGGGCCATAGGTATTGATCATCGTATCCATCTAACCCTGCATTAAAGAGCGTGGCAAAAACAATGAACAACACATATAAAAGATGAGAACGCTCATGGAGGGTAAAATAAATAATGAGGTTGTAAAGGGCCATCACCAGTAAAATACCATAATACACTCCAAACAACAATTGTTCATCGGCCTGCTTCTGATAAAACACTGTAGGTTGGTAAAGCGTCAAAGGAACCTTTAAAACACTGGTAGTTTGTACTTTGAGATAATAAGTGTGTATTGCTGAATCGGTAAGCTGGAGTGGAACCACAAAATTGCGGCTATAAATGGGTCGCTGGTGAAACGGCAATGCATCACCCAGAGATAATTGCGCCCAGTTTTGACCTTGCTGGGTATACAGTTGTATGTTGTCTAATATTGGATACCCGATCTCAAGCCACCATTTCCGCTGAGTTTGATAGGCATTTTTAAGTTTGAAACGAAACCAAAATACGGAGGCAGAATACCCAAAACGGTTATTTTTACGCGTAACTGGAACAAATGATTGTGCCTGTACCTCCTCAAAGCTACGTTTACCTGTCGCATCTTCGTAATAATACAAGGTTTGGTTATTTAGCTTTACACCCAATGATTGCTGATGCAATAATAGTGGAGTTTGTGCCTGTAACCAACCTGAATGCAACAACACAAAGACCACCCAGGCAAAAATCTTAGTTTTACAATGGGGCATAAATTGTAAGAAGAAGCGTATTTAATATTCTGGAATTACGAATTAACACAATTTTAGTCAAATAATTTTTAAATCTGTTTACAAAAAAAATTTATTTTTTTATTTTCAATATTTTCTGAAAATTCAGAAACAAAATAACAACTACTACCGTTCTTAGAACAAATGCAAAACTTAAACACAATTACTTATCTCATTTATCTTTTGGTAAGCTTCTACATTACCATCAAAGTAGGCTGGATGTGTTACCAGAATGGGCGCCTATACCTGGAAGATATATTCATACAACAACCTCGTTGGGTCACTCCCATCAATCGGTTGCTGCTTACAGGGTATTACCTCATCAATCTGGGCTATATTATGTTCAACCTCAATGATTGGGAAACCATCACTAATTTGGTAATGATGGCTAATATCTTGATTCTGAGGTTGGGATACCTGCTAGTTGTGTTGGGGGGGCTGCACTATTTCAATATTTGGATATTGGCCAGACTTGCAAAGCAATCAATGTTTTCAAATAAATAATCATACAATGGAAAATTCTCTGATCATCACTGCTTATTTCATTTATTTGCCCTTGATGTTGGCACTCACTTACTTTGTAGCAAATACTTTGTACAGAAACGGACAAGTGTTCATGGTAGATATTTTTAGAGGTCGCCTAGAGATCGCCTTGGCCACGAATCGTCTTTTTAGGGTAGGGTTTTACCTGTTGAGTCTTGGAGTAGGGCTCTTTATCTTAAAAATTAATCCTGGCACCCTATACAGTAGCCAAAATATCATTGAAGTACTCAGCTACAAAACAGGTGGTTTCTCGATTTATTTAGGAGGTATGCTGTTTATTAACTTATATCTACTCTTCCGAGGTAAGAAAAAAACGCGTCAGAATACTCCTGATGCCCAATAAATGACTTAAGTAATAAAGAGGCTGTCTCATAATGTACTTTAAGTAAACTCATATTTTATATATCGTACCATACCTGACAGGTTTTGAAAACCTGTCAGGTATAAATTTGTCAAAACCCCATTTTTATTGAAGAAAATTTGGCAATAGTTGACTTATGAGACAGCCTCTTTTGCTATTTGTAGGCCTTGACTCCTAACATTTCATCCAATTTTACGAATTGGTACCCTTGCTTTTGTAAACTTTGAATGATTTGAGGCAAAGCCTGGACCGTATTTTCTACTCCTGAACGGCTATGCATCAAAATAATTTCGCCAGGACGTACTTTTTGAATCACCCCTTGGGCAATGGTAGTTACCGAAGCCCCTGTCCAATCCAGGGTGTCATACGACCAAATGATGTGCTTGTACGCATTTTGCTGGATTTCCTGAATCATTTGAACATCGATGTCGCCGTAAGGAGGGCGAAACAGGGCCGGACGTTTGCCAATCACCTTATAGATGGCCTCTTCGGTAGTCAATAAGTCACGCCTGATCCAAGCTTTGCTTTTTTTAAGATACGATTCGTGGGTAGTACTGTGATTGAGCGCCAAATGCCCAGCCTCAACAATTTGCTTTACAATGTCAGGATATTTTTTCACATAATTGCCCACCAAAAAAAAACTAGCCGATACATTATACTTAGCGAGTACCTTCAATGCCTGTGGGGTAATTTTTCTATCTGGGCCGTCGTCAAAAGTGAGCGCTACTACTCGACGTGACGTATCTCCATTGAAATAAAGCTCGCCAGGGTAATGACGGGCCATTTTACGCTGGGTTTCCCGATACGCCCGCAATTTTACCAAAGCAGCGTTACTCAACTTATCTGAACTCCCCAATATGGGCAAATATACTTGTAACGGTTTTTCCTTTACCTTGGGCTTTTTTGTCCTTGGGGTATCGTTGGCTGGGGGGTGTACAGGCTTTGGCTTGTCCATCTTTTTATGAGCAGTATCCTGGTGGGTGCGGTGAAGCCACCAACGATACAAGGCCCACCCATTGAACAAGTTGAGCATGACAATCAAGGTAATTAAAACTGTTTTTCGGGAAAGCTTCATAAATAAACAAAACATGAGCGAAGCCCAAAAATACAAACTTTCGACTAGCAAAAAAGCTGAGCCTGTAATAGGCCCAGCTTTGGGTGGGGTAAAAACGTTTTTATCTATTAGAATCCAAAACCAAAGCGGAATCCAGAACTTACCTGATTGCCTTCTTGCAAACCAACGATGAAATCTACCCGAAGTATTTTAAACAAATGTTCTAACCCTACTCCCAATTCCAGATAATTTCGCGAAGTAGGCGTCCATAGGTAGTGAGCGCTCAATACCAACTGAGATTTGAGTTTGTTGATCAATGGAAAACCATTCATCACAAAGCCATTGAAATGATGCTCGTAGTGTCCCTCTACGTAGCGGTCTCGCGTACTATATTTGTAATAATCCAGCAACTGAAAAGAACGATAGTCAGTACGGGAGAGCGAGGTTTGGTTACCGATAGGATGACGATAATCCATAAAAAACATTTTACTATTATTCAAGAAAATACCTCCTCGGATGGTGTAATTACTGGTACCAATCACTCCAAAGTTCAGGTTATCGTAAATGGTGGCATACAGTAAGTCATAGCCTACATCGCTGGCCCCCACGGCCAATCCTTTGCGGTAACCCACCCAAATAGAGGGGTAATCAGATCCCAGGATGTACTTTCGTTCGGGATACTTCATGTAGCGCTGCTTGATCTGAAAACGAAACGCCACATTCAAGGTAAGCGCCTGATGATAATTAAAATCCGTATTGGCCAATTCTTCATTCACGGGCGCATTGGGGCTAAATTCCCGATTATCGATGAATCGCCACCTATCGTTGGCGGTGTTTTGCATAGGGCTTCTCTCGGCAAACTCAACGTTTCCTCTAAAATAAATTCCATTGAGTAATTCTTGTGAATAGCCTAATTGGGCGTACGATTTCTCGTATATTTTCATGAAGTTTTCTTCATTGACCAGGGTATAATAGCTATTGATGAGTGGTGTAATGGATTCTACTCGGCTAAACTGCTCTACAAAACGCCCTCCTTCGGCCCAAACCGTAGCAAATTTTTTAGGGTTGAATCGATACGACGTCCGGAGTTTTGCCTGAAATCGTTCATTGGAAAAACCATAGCGTACATTTGGGTTAATCGTGATGTATTTGTAGTTGTTATCGCCATTCGCGTTTTTGAAGCCCTTGCGATAGCCCATCGCCAAATTGGCCACCACTCCTTCTACCGTATTGTACTGCAACATCCCCAATATGGAAGGAAAACTGAATCGCTCTTGCTTATAAGTATTCCGATAGGTATATCCTCCAATGATTAAGTCACTTACCCCTAGTTTATTGCGTTTGGCATCTACCGAATCTTTGTAGGGTTTGCTTTCTTTGATTACCTGCATGCTGTCCTTTTCCCGATAGTCTTTCACTTCCAGAGTGGTCAAGGGAACGGGCCGTACCTCGTTCCAATAGGTACTGTCTTTTTTGTTGGCTCCAGCCGACACAGTCATCACTTCATTGTTGAAGTAACGCCGGGCAAAGGTGGGATTCACGTTGTACTTGGAATATACGCAAATGAAATAACCGTTTCCATTGAACCCAAAAGCTGAAAAGCTAAAGGTATATTTTACCGAAAGTGGGCGCCACACTGAACCATCGCCTACTGGCGCATAAATTTGCTTGATGGTGACCGAATCGATGAACTCTACTGCTCCTTTACCCAACGATAATTCGGCACTGTGAATCCGCCACTCGTCTTCTACAATGTAAATATGTCCAGCAAAAGCAGGGGATAGCTTTTTACGCGGAATCAGACGTATTTTATTGATAATTTTCCCGTTTTCTTCAAAAAAGCCTTCATATTTATAACGATAGTATAATCCCGAGTTCTTGGCAATGGGCGAAACCAATCCTCGTTCACTGAAACCGGCATTGGTAATCATGTTTTTGTAGAGATTGGTTTCCATTTCCGAAGCTTGGTTGAAGCTAAACCCTCGACTATTCCCACTTACCTTAGACGAGATCATTTTCTCTTTGTAGTTGCCTTTTTTATAATTCAGTTCCGATACCGACTCCGAAAAATATACAATCCCTGTATCTACCGTCACCTTCATTCCCAATATTCGCTTGGGGGCTTTGTTTAAACGTTGTAATCCCTTGATATAGGCATTGCAACGAAACTGCTCCACCTCCTTAAGATATTTTCTCCGGTTTCTCCTGGCTTTGCGTATAATCGCATAAGCCGGATCTTCGTCATTGGCAGTCACCGTAATCTCTTTGAGTTTCAGTACTTCGGGTTCCAGAGTTACATTCAAAGTCAAGGCGCTAGTAACGTTTACCTGTTTGGTAGTGGCCCGATAACCAATGAACTGAAATACGAGTTCGTAGTTACCTTGCTTAAGTGGTAAAAAATAATCCCCATTATCATTGGTAGTAGTACCATTGGTCGTTCCTTTGATGTACACTGTAGCAAAAGGAAGTCCCTCTCCTTTTTGGTCTATTACTCGTCCTTTCACGGTAAAAGTTTGTTGTGCTGATACAACTTGGGGCATCCACCCCAGTGCACAAAAGCATGCGATTCCTAAAATATTAGACAAGACTCGGTTTTTCATTGTATATGTTGTATTGTTTTTCGTGAATGTTTTTTTAGTTGATAGCTCGTAGTTTTGTTTAGTCGATAGTCCATAGTCCACGGTCGACAGTCCACAGTTTTTTAGTTAATAGCTCGTAGTCAGGAGTTGGTAGTTTTATTTAGTCCATAGATTCTTTAGTCCACAGTCGATAGTCCATAGTCCACAGTAGCGCAAAGCGGAACAATTAGCTTCGCTGAGCTCACTAAGGCTCGATTTAGCCATTATCATATTTGCGAAAATAATAGTCGCCTCGCGCAACCATTTAACCATAGAACAATGAGCGCAGCGGAGCAATAAAAGGTAATAAGCCGAAGGCGGAGCAACAGAAATTATCATATTTGCGAAAACTTTAGTCCTGAGCGGAGCCGAAGGAACTAGCGTCCAATGATCGCTTCGCGCAACAATTGAACAATGAGCGAAGCGGAACAATGTAACAATAAAAAAATATAACAATAAGCAAAGCGGAACAATAGAATAATGATTACAGTGCATCGTAAAACAAATTGATATTAATGAAAACTACAGGCATTTTGCTCATTTCCACGGTATTTTATACCAACCTTAACTTCGTGTATACCAACCTTTCTCTTATTTTCGAAAGTAGATTTTAAGCATTTATACTCACATTTTTTATTTTGTTGTATTAGGATGCTTGTATTACCTAATAGGTTGCATGGGGTGTCAATATTTTGTAATTTTTTTAAATAACTCCATAACGTATGTTATCCACGTTGTGTCTTACTGACAAAAAAAATATTTGGATTTATTGAGTTTATATACTCTCAATATTTCACCTTCGTCCACAATAGACACCTTATTCTCTCTGTTTTTGAAAGTAAAAACACAGCTTTATGTCCTCTCAAAGGAGTTGTTGATGGGTTTTTGAGGATATCGACAGATTATTTGGTTGCGGTTGTTAATTTTTTTTTCATTAATAAGACAAATCTGTATAACCATATTACCATACTTTGATATTTGACCCATCGTACCATGAAAAAAAAATTAAATTCTGTTATTCACCTAAACGACTCGAACGCAGTCAAGGCCATTCCAAGGTGCCACAACACCATTATCCACTCCAGGGTAAAAGGTTTTGAACACACCTACCGTAAACAACCTACAGTATCTATCAAATACGTCATTAGTGGTGAAGAATCGTACCGCATTGATGGACACACTTACCGGGTAAAAACCGATGAATTTTTAATTGTAAATCCCCATCGCGTCTATGAAGGGTTTACAAGTAATCAGTTCGAGACCGAGGGGGTCTGTCTTTATTTACACAACACT
>ERZ1740067.2637-NODE-2637-length-10725-cov-23.954452_pt1 | contig 10725 bp, 12 predicted proteins | sample MGYA00581736_ERZ1740067 | MGnify/ENA primary metagenome ERZ1740067 (study PRJEB43018, sample SAMN04849236) | marine metagenome | isolation source: floating plastic debris | place: Pacific Ocean | collected 2008-08-27 | study: EMG produced TPA metagenomics... | reverse complement strand
ACTAACAGCATTGTAGTCAACCCTCAGTCTCCAGGGGGACAAGGAGGGCAGATAGAGGCGCGGGCACTTTCATCGGATGAATCGCCTGAAAGCCCTGAGTTGCTGGCTGCTGCTCCGCTTGATCCAAGCGTCTACGTATCTTCTCCTACCCCAGCTGCTGGACAGGTAGTATCTCCTGAGATGCCTATCCTGCCGTCGGCTGATGAGTATCTACCAGAAACTCCTGATTATTTTAATGGCTACATATGGCCTACCCATGGAACACTTACTTCCGGTTACGGTTGGCGCTGGGGTCGTATGCACCGTGGAATTGATGTAGCTGGTCCTGTGGGCACTCCAATCGTCTCTGCAGCACCTGGAGTAGTTGAGAGAGCAGGTTGGAACTCAGGCGGTTATGGAAATCTGGTTGAAGTTCGACATGCTGATGGAAGTATGACCCGCTATGCGCACAATAGTCGAATCATAGTTAGATCCGGTCAGCGGGTTGCCCAAGGCCAGCACATCGCAGATATGGGTAGTACCGGCTACAGTACTGGACCACACCTGCATTTTGAGGTTCATGTACCCAGTCGAGGAACAGTTAACCCAATGGCAATGCTCCCTGGACGTTAGTTAACTTAGCCATCGTCTTTATATCAAAAGCGTTAGTTCCCACTTTTGGGGAACTAACGCTTTTTTAAAGGCTCAATATGTATTTTGAACGATCAAAGCTATCACTGGATAACCAACCAGAAGGATGCAAACACCTCGCTCAATTTACTGTGTAGTTGCTTGATATTTCGTGATAAATTAGACTGGTTACTGGATATAAGGTGACATTAATTGGCTCAGTAGCTCAGTGGTAGAGCAGGGGACTCATAAGCCCTTGGTCACGTGTTCAAATCACGTCTGAGCCATTTTTTAATTTAGGTGTATCGCGTTACTCTATGGACTGTGCTACTTTGATTAGCAGCTCAGTAATTTTTGGTTCGGATATAGAGCTACGAGGTGAGCTACAGGCTTATATCGCTTGTATAGTAGTCAACTAAATTTGTGGGAGACGAACGGATGAGTAACCCAGCTGAAGGAAATCTGCGCGTTGGTCAACCTGCGCCTGACTTCACGGCAACGGCCGTCGTCGATCAAGAGTTTAAAACTATTAAGCTATCTGACTATCGCGGACAGTACGTTGTTTTGTTTTTCTATCCGCTAGACTTTACGTTTGTTTGTCCAACTGAGATTACAGCTTTTAGCGACCGATATGGTGAGTTTACGGCCCTAAACACTGAGGTGCTCGGAGTTTCGGTGGATAGTGAATTTTCTCACTTAGCTTGGATTCAGACAGACCGTAAATTAGGTGGTTTAGGGGATTTAGCCTATCCACTTGTGTCTGATATCAAAAAAGAGATCAGCTCTGCTTACAATGTGCTTGAGCCTGAAGCGGGTGTTGCACTGCGTGGTCTATTTTTGATTGATAAAGATGGGGCAGTACAACATGCAACTGTCAATAATCTATCTTTTGGCCGCAGCGTGGATGAAACTCTGCGTGTATTGCAAGCAGTACAACACGTACAGACTCATCCAGATGAGGTGTGCCCAGCCGGTTGGACACCAGGGGAGAAAACCATGAACCCTGATCCTGTAAAGTCGAAGGAATTTTTTGCTTCAATTTAGGATGTTTATAGTCATCCTTTTAGCTCAACCATCTTTACCGGTTCCAACTTCGGATGATGATGAAGTTAGTCAAAGTTTCTTAGACTACACCATGCCAAAGCTCAGCAACGCCCAATTTTTAATGCCCAACGTTAGATACCAATGACTGCAGCTTTTAAGCTAACCTCTAGGGATTTTCGAGGGGTCATTAGTCAACGATTTGCGAGAAATTTTCTACCATTACCTGCCCTGACCAAGTTTCAGATAGGTCAGACTCTCCCGGATTTTGAGTTGCCGGTTTCTGGACAGAGGGCATCGATTAAATTATCGAATTATCACCATAAGCAAGTGATAGTTCTTGTTTTTACTCGTATTTTTACTGAAAAGCAATATTGTCCTTTCTGTTATCCCCATATTTTGTCCATGGTGGAGACCTACGGACAGTTTGAAAAAATGGGGGCAGAAGTCCTTATGATTACAAGCACTGATATGCGGCAAAGTAAGGTAATACAGCGAGATTTGAACATTACCATGCCGCTGCTAGTCGATCCTGATTGTAAAATTTTCCGCCAATACGGTACCGGTCAAGCTTTAGGGGCTCCTCTACCGGCACAGTTTGTGATTGATCGAGCAGGCAAACTTACGTTTCAGCATTTATTTTCGTTTGCCCACACAAATGCGAGCTCGGAACGGCTACTATGGGCAGTCCACAACGCCAACCGTTAGTTTTCAACTCTTGAAAATAATCTCAAAGCAACGGAGAGGGAGGGATTCGAACCCTCGATAGGATTTACACCCTATAACTCCTTAGCAGGGAGCCGCTTTCAACCACTCAGCCACCTCTCCAAGTTCAGAGCTGCATTATAACAAGCTATCTTCAGCCCGGTAAAGCTTTCTGCCGTTATTTCTTGTCATAATGCGCGGTAGCCTATGTTTGAAGCCACAGAGAATTTCCCACGAAATGGTTCCAATGCGATTGGCCCAGTCATCCGCCGTAATTTGCTGAGACGGGGAACGGCCTAAAAGAGTCACGATGTCACCTTCTTGGAGATCGTGACTATCAGAAATGTCCAGCATCAGCTGATCCATAGTGATGGCCCCAATCTGGCGAATGGGCCGATCATCAATTAAGACATTGAGCTGATTGGATAACTGACGTGGAATACCGTCGGCATAGCCAATCCCGACAACAGCTATGGTCATTGGGCGCTGGGCAATAAAGCGATGCCCATAACTGACTCCGGCGCCAGCGGGAATTTGTTTGATATGGGTAATGCGAGCTTTAACCTCCAGCGCTGGTTGTAAGTCGAGCACAGAGTGCAGGTGAGGCGCTGGTGGTAACCCATACAGCCCAAGACCAACACGCACCATGTTGTACTGGAGCGCTTTGGCATCACTGAGGGTAGCGGCTGTATTAGCTAGGTGTAAGTGAGTGGGGAGTTGATTATGGGCTTTAAGAGTTGAGATCGCACTCTCAAACCGTTCATGCTGACGCCGCATTTCCTGATCATCTGCATCATCAGCCGTCGCAAAATGGGAATACAGACTGGTTATTTGCAAAACAGGCAGTCTACTGACAAACTCCACAAACTCCAACGCCCGCTGCCAATCAAACCCTAGGCGCGACATTCCCGTATCCAGCTTGATATGCACGGGCAAAGGCAAACATGAATCACTCAGGGCCTCAGCAAACACCAGTGCTTGCTTGGGTGAAACAAGGGTGGGCTGCAGCTGCCAGCGCGCCAGCGCCAGCACCTCTTCAGCATGATGCAACGCCCCCATAACTAAAATAGGAGCCTTTAGACCAGCCTGACGGAGTTCAATCCCTTCTGGCACCGTAGCCACGCCTAACCAGGTTGCCCCCGCCGTCAAAACAGTCTGAGCCACCGCAACCGCACCATGACCATAGGCATCAGCCTTCACAACCGCCATCAAATCAGTAGTTGGATGTAGCAAACTACGAAATTGCCGCACATTGTGATGAACCGCATCCAAATCAATCTCAACCCAAGCCCGCGAGCATCGCATGGCTGACACACTTGGCGTTTCATCCCATCTCAACATCCCGCTTATCCCTCACAAAAACTCATACCCTAGCCACGGTATCGCAAGTACCAAAGCACTTTAGCGACCTGTGTTAGTATCAAATCACAACTTTTAGATGAACCTCAATGAGCAAGGTTCTTGTCTTAAATGCTTCCTATGAGCCGTTAAACATTACGAGTTGGCGGCGAGCTGTTGTATTGATTATTAAAGGCAAGGCCGAAACGGTAGAACATAACGGATTGGCCGTTTATGCAAACTTTCCCTTACCAACCGTCATTCGTCTGCGACACTATGTTCGCATACCTTATAAAGACATCCCTCTGACGCGCCGTAATCTGCTGTATCGCGATAACCATACCTGCCAGTACTGCGGCTATGCAGGTGATGGGCTTACCCTAGATCATGTGGTACCCCGGTCTCGTGGAGGTAAGGAAGTCTGGGAAAATATGGTCTCCGCCTGTGTCCGTTGCAACGTCAAAAAAGGCAATCGCACCCCGAAAGAAGCCAGGATGCCTCTGCGGATAACACCGCGCAAACCCCATAGTAGTCTCTACTTTGAGATTGCTCGCCACACCCGGGGAGATGCCCATCAAGAATGGCGCAAATATGTCATTGGCCTGACCCGTTAAGTCCCTTACACTTGTCAGCCTAACTCCTCAATTTCATTCAACTCTTTTCTGCGCATGGCATCTCAAGACGCATTGCTGAAGTCTCCCAATCGGGCAAGCTATAGATCAAATATGGATTTGAGCGATGGTCCTGCGGCCTCATTACGGCATCTGCTCATTACCCATGCCGGTAGTCGGCAGCTAATCTTACTACAAGACTTTCCAGACCCTGACGCCCTATCGTCGGCGTGGACTTACAAGCTAATTGCAGCCGATTACGATGTAGACTGCGATATTTTCTACTCAGGCACCCTGAGCCATCAAGAAAATATTGCTTTGGTTAAACTCACCAACCTACCTGCTAAACGTTGGTCAAACCCAAAGCCTCCAGACCTATCGCAATATGCAGGCTACGTCTTGGTCGATACCCAAGGCACCACCAGTCAATTACTAGAACGGGTGAATGCTGCTAGCGTGCCATTACTCGTCGTGATTGACCATCACAAACTGCAGGATCAGCCCAAAGCAGAATTTGCTGATATTCGTCCAGACGCTCGGGCAACGGCCACAATTTTGACACAGTATCTCCAAGCAGGGCTCTTAGACTTAGACCGAAACAACAGCAAACACGTCAAATGCGCTACGGCCCTAATGCACGGACTGCGCTCAGATACTGGTCAATTAATGCAGGCTACAGAAGCAGACTTTCTGGCAGCCGCTTATCTCAGCCAATATTGTGACGCCCAACTCCTGAGCGCTATTCTCCAAGCCTCGCGTTCCAAGCGCGCCATGGATGTCATCGAGCGTTCGCTGCGCAATCGCAAGATTCAGAATAGTGTCTCCATTGCCGGTGTAGGCTATTTGCGTTACGAAGATCGCGATGCTATCCCCCAAGCCACAGACTTTTTACTCACTGAAGAAGACGTCCACACAGCCGTGGTCTATGGCATTGTTCATGACGAAGATGATGAGCGTGAAGTGGTCATCGGGTCTTTGCGAACGAGTAAGATCACCCTCGATCCGGACGAGTTTATAAAAGAAGCCTTTGGACAAGATGATCAGGGTCGCTTTTTTGGCGGTGGTCGCTCCATGGCCGGCGGGTTTGAAGTACCGATCGGCTTTTTATCAGGCTTCTATGAAAACGGTGACTACAACCGCCTCAAGTGGGAGGTATTTGATTTACAAATCAAGCAGAAGCTCCTGAAATTGATTAATCCAGAGGATGGAGTGATTAATACTGATTAGGAGCCATAGCCATTAGCCCTGCAAAAGACAACGCTATCTCCCATAGCCAGGTTTATTTTATTCGCCACGGGATTGCCGCTGGGCGGGGCAGCTACGCTGACGATGAACAGCGCCCTCTGATTCAAAAAGGCGTGCATAAAACCGCACAAGTGGCTCAGCGGCTCTTGAAATTAGGTCTAAGCTTTAACACACTGCTCTCAAGTCCATTGGTACGGGCCGTGCAAACAGCTGATATTTTATGCCAAGCAAATCTCACCACCAGCTATCAAATCTTTCAACCGCTAGCACCCGGCGGAGACCTACAGGATTGGTTAGATTGGCTAGCTGACTGGCAGTCCCCGGAAAATAAAAATTTAGCACTCGTCGGCCACGAGCCTGATCTGAGTCGGTGGTCACAGCAATTAGTTCATGGTTCTATCAACAATCGATGGATTTTGAAAAAGGCAGGCATCATTGGCGTCAGCGTTCCAAACCCCAGAAATGCAATTGGCCAAAGTCAGCTCTTTTGGCTAGCCCCACCTCGGTTGCTGCTGTAGGGTTAACGATTTGGCGTTGCTGAGCCGAACTATGATTACTTTTGCAACGTATCGAGAAGCTGTAGAGTCTACCAATCGGTTCATCCTTGAAATCAGCAACGGCAACTATTTTTCTCTGAGTAAGACATCTCAAAACCAATTGAGAATACCGGAATAGGTCACTTCTCGATGGTCTTGCAATATATTGAATATTGAGAGAACAGCGGTAGGACAGTTAACGATGACTCTATGCGAATATCGCCCCGGTTTGGAGGGAATTCCTGCCACAGAATCAGGCATTAGCTATGTGAATGGTCTGGAGGGGATTTTAGAATACCGAGGCATTCGTATTGAAGAGTTGGCCCAAAAGAGCACGTTTTTAGAAACAGCCTATTTGCTGATCTGGGGTGGCTTACCCACGAAGCAAGAACTGGATGCGTTTAAGGATGAAATTCAACACCATCGTCGCTTAAAGTATCGTATTCGCGACATGATGAAGTGCTTCCCTGAGAGTGGGCATCCCATGGACGCGCTGCAAGCATGCGCTGCTGCATTGGGCCTATTTTATTCTCGTCGGGCCTTGGAAGATCCTGCCTATATTCAGGCGGCTGTTGTCCGTTTACTGGCTAAAATTCCCACCATGGTGGCGGCATTTAAGCTGATTCGGAAGGGAAATGATCCGGTCCAGCCTCGGGATGACTTAGACTATGCGGCCAATTTTTTATACATGTTGAACGAGGAGGAGCCCGATCCTCTCTCTGCTCGGATTTTTGACGTGTGTCTCACGCTTCATGCCGAGCACACGATCAATGCATCAACATTTTCAGCTATGGTCACCGCATCAACCCTGACGGATCCCTATGCTGTAGTGGCATCAGCGGTAGGTACCCTAGCCGGGCCACTCCATGGCGGCGCTAATGAAGAAGTCATTGCCATGTTGCAAGAAATTGGTTCAGTGGATAATGTCCGTCCTTTTGTCGAGGAGCGGATGGCTCGTAAGGGGAAAATTATGGGCTTTGGCCACCGAGTGTATAAGGTGAAGGACCCTCGGGCAGTCATTTTACAAAAATTGGCGGAGCAGCTGTTTGATAAATTTGGCCAGGATGAGTACTATGCGATCGCACTTGAACTTGAAACTGCAGTTACCGAACGACTGGGGCCCAAGGGCGTCTATCCTAATGTCGACTTTTATTCTGGACTGGTCTATCGAAAGCTAGGCATACCGACCGATTTGTTTACACCGATATTTGCGATCGCACGCGTCGCCGGATGGCTGGCCCACTGGAAGGAACAACTGGCAGAAAATCGCATTTTTCGACCAACACAAATTTATACCGGTCCCCATAATCAGGACTACACGACCGTGTTGGAGCGTCCACATCTTTGGGATAAGAAGCCACACCCCACAACCCCTGTGCGAAACGGCTCCGTATAAATCCGGATTTTCCCCTTGTGATGGGCATCACCCCCCTTGTCAATACTGAGAAATCCAACGACACTAATCCTAGTGACGATTTTCAGGAACTCCAGCCCCCCTTGATGCATATCAGGGGGGGTTTTTATGTGATTAACGTTTCATCTATACCTGTAAGTAGTAATTCCTATTGGTACAGAACGAGTATTTCGCCTTTGACGACATATTAAGCGTTAGAATCATTAGGGAAATTGGCCCTCAGGCCCCCACTCCATCTATACACTCTGGGTATGAGTTCTGGAATCGACCTGCAAGAGAGCTTCATTCAAATACTGCTGTCATTGGGATTATCCCCATCCTTGGCAAAAGTAATCTGGATGCCGCTACCAATGGCGCTAATCTTAATAGCCGCAACAGTCAGTATTTTTATCGCCGTTTGGCTAGAAAGAAAAATATCAGCTGCTGCCCAGCAGCGCATTGGTCCCGAATACATCGGCCCGCTAGGCGCGCTTCAAGCAACCGCTGACGGTGTCAAATTAATATTTAAAGAAGAGATTAACCCGGCCCAAGCAGACCCAATCCTATTCACACTAGGGCCAGCTTTAGTGGTGATTCCTGTCTTTGTGTCTTACCTGGTTGTGCCCTTCGGGCAAAACATGGTGATTACAGATTTAGGGATTGGCATTTTTTTATGGATTGCACTATCAAGTGTGACTCCCATCGGCCTGTTAATGTCTGGCTATTCATCCAATAACAAGTACTCATTATTAGGCGGTCTACGGGCAACGGCACAGTCCATTAGCTATGAAATCCCCCTAGCCCTGGCAGTTCTTGCAATTGTCATGATGTCTAACAGCTTAAGTACTGTAGACATTGTCAATCAGCAAGCGAGCTACGGAATTCTTAGCTGGAATATCTGGCGTCAGCCGGTCGGTTTTATCCTTTTCTGGATTTCAGCCCTAGCGGAATGTGAGCGCCTTCCTTTTGACTTACCAGAGGCTGAAGAAGAAATTGTAGCTGGCTATCAAACTGAATACGGCGGTATGAAGTTTGGGCTGTTTTACGTTGGCTCTTACGTTAATTTAGTTCTATCGGCCATGTTGGTGTCGGTACTGTACCTAGGCGGTTGGAGTTTACCCATTCCCATTGAGGTCATTACTGCCGGTTTGGGCATTAGCGAAACCACACCCTGGCTACAGGTCATCACCGCAGCTCTAGGGATCATGATGACCCTAATTAAGGCTTATTTTCTAGTCTTCCTAGCCGTGCTTCTACGGTGGACCGTACCCCGCGTACGCATCGACCAGCTCCTAGACTTGGGCTGGAAATTTTTACTGCCAGTTGCCTTAGTTAATCTGCTGCTCACAGCAGCGCTTAAGCTCGCATTCCCATTTGCGTTTGGAGGGTAAAACCAATGCTCAATTTTCTAAAGCAGGTTGGCGATTACGCCAAAGAAACCGTCCAAGCTGCCAAGTACATTGGCCAAGGGCTATCGGTCACATTTGACCACATGAAGCGTCGCCCTGTTACCGTGCAATACCCCTACGAAAAGTTGGTTCCGTCTGAGCGTTACCGTGGTCGGATTCATTTTGAGTTTGATAAGTGTATTGCGTGTGAAGTCTGTGTACGGGTTTGTCCGATTAACTTACCTGTTGTGGACTGGACCTTTGATAAGGGCACGAAGAAAAAGACATTAGATCACTACAGTATTGATTTTGGTGTCTGCATCTTTTGCGGTAACTGTGTAGAGTACTGCCCCACCAACTGCCTCTCCATGACTGAGGAGTATGAGCTAGCGGCTTACGATCGCCATGAACTCAATTACGACAATGTAGCCCTCGGTCGTCTGCCCTATAAAGTCACTGATGATCCCATGGTTACCCCCATGCGTGAGCTGGCCTATCTACCCAAAGGTGTGATGGATCCTCACGAACTACCGGCAGGGTCACGCCGCGCTGGTAAACTACCTCAAGAGCTCTTGGCAGAATTAGAAGCAGCCAAGCCAGCTAAGACTGAGGACACAGAAGATTAGTCCTGGGTATTCAGCAGTTTGTAACTGATCAGCCCGACATAGCTCGAAAACCGCAGCAGCCCACACAATCGGAGTAGCAGTGAATTTAGCAGAAGGCGTACAAATCGTTTCCCTAGGCATTCTTGGTGTCTTAATGCTAGCGTCCGCCCTGGGGGTGGTTCTACTTTCTAACATCGTCTACTCGGCTTTTTTACTGGCCATGGTATTTGCCAGCATTTCAGGACTTTACGTCCTGCTTAATGCTGGCTTTGTCGCTGCCGCCCAAATCCTGGTCTATGTAGGAGCCGTCAATATTCTCATTCTGTTCGGCATCATGCTGGTGAATAAGCGGGAAGACTTTAAACCCGTATCCAATGCCTGGATCGGCAAAATAGCAACCGCTGCCGTCTGTGCGGGACTGTTCACTCTACTGAGTTCGATGGTGCTTGCCACCTCGTGGCAACTATCAACCGCCGCACCTGCCGGGGAAGCCGCTATTGAGGTCATTGGTCAACATTTCTTTAGTGACTTTCTACTTCCGTTTGAGCTAGCGTCTGTATTGCTCTTAATGGCATTGGTAGGCGCTATTATCCTGGCACGTCGCGAATATGTACCCGATGACGAGCCTGCCGACCAACAGAAGGTTTTAACTCTGCGGGAGCGGCCTCGTGAACTGGTGGCTGCTGGTAGCGATACTCAGGAAAGTTAGAGCAGTGCTGGCGACAAGCTATCTTTGGGAGAAAGTTGAGTAAATCATGCAATTAGAATACTTTTTGATCCTTGCCGCTGCGCTTTTCTGCATAGGCATTTACGGTCTCGTCAGTAGCCGAAATGTGATTAGAGTACTGATGTCTATTGAGTTGATGCTCAATGCAGTAAATCTAAATTTAATGGCATTTTCGAACTACTTGGACCCCGCTGAAATCAAAGGCCAAGTATTTGCCGTATTTGTCATTACTATTGCTGCTGCTGAAGCTGCCGTGGGTTTAGCCATTGTCCTCTCGATTTATCGCAACCGCGACACGGTAGATATGGAGCAGTTTAATTTGCTGAAGTGGTAAGTACACATAGCTCATAAACTGACTGACTAGAAAAAGAGAGCCCAGGCTAAATTAGCCTGGGCTCTCTTTTTACATAGGCTGAGTCGCGTAAGGAGTAAACGGTTATATGCTGCATCGGTCAGGTTAGTTAAGACAAAGGATATCTCTAAGAGGCTGATATTGCCGCCGCTAACCTGACTCACACATGTCATAA
>ERZ1740067.2636-NODE-2636-length-10728-cov-5.479434_pt1 | contig 10728 bp, 10 predicted proteins | sample MGYA00581736_ERZ1740067 | MGnify/ENA primary metagenome ERZ1740067 (study PRJEB43018, sample SAMN04849236) | marine metagenome | isolation source: floating plastic debris | place: Pacific Ocean | collected 2008-08-27 | study: EMG produced TPA metagenomics... | reverse complement strand
ATCGAGTTGTACAATGATGCTAATGACTGGGTGATGGAGCCCAATGTGAATGGAATGAGACAGTTTGCCGAAGGTGGACTGATGTCTACAAAGCCCTACATCAGTGGGAGTAATTATCTAATGAAAATGAGTAACTACAAAAAGGGCGATTGGCAAGCCACTTGGGATGCGCTGTTTTGGCGATTTATGCACCTACATCGCGATTTTTTCCAGAAGAACCCCCGTTTAGGAATGTTGGTTAAAAGTTTTGATAAGATGGAGGAGGCAAAACGAGTTGGTTTATTGGGTACAGCTGAAGAATACCTAACAAGTCTAAATGAGGAGTAGTTGAGTCAAAAATTGAATAGAGTAATTAAATTTTGGAGCTTTTTTACTAGCTTTGAAATTCTTTTTTTTGTTTGTATTTATATTGTTCCGCTTCGCTCATTGTTATATGGTTGCGCGAGGCGATATAATAACTATTGATTTTTGATGGTTGATTATTTAGTGATGTACCAGAAACTGTGGACTATGGACCGTCGACTGTGGACTAAAGAAAAAAACTACGAACTACTGACTACCAACTCCCAACTAAAGAAAACTATGGACCATTGAATATCGACTAAATAAAACTTACTTTTACCAATTACTCATTCATTCAATTTTAATCAACCCCTCCAATGCTAGCCAAAACCTACGGAAGTGCGGTATATGGTGTCAATGCCTATCTTATTACCATTGAAGTAAATGTAACTCAAGGAACCAAATATTTTATGGTGGGTTTGCCTGACAATGCAGTCAAAGAAAGTCAGCAGCGAATTGAGTCAGCCATCAAATACTTGGGATACAAAATGCCCCGTCAAAAAACAGTCATCAATATGGCACCAGCCGATATTCGAAAAGAAGGTGCCGCGTATGACCTTCCCATTGCCTTGGGGATTATGGCTGCTTCAGATCAGTTGGTTCCTGAACTGTTAGACAAGTATGTGATTATGGGAGAATTGGCGCTTGATGGAGGGTTGCGGCCGATCAAAGGGGTACTCCCCATTGCCATTGAGGCCCGCAAACAAGGCTACAAGGGTTTTATTTTACCCAAAAGCAACGCCCAAGAGGCGGCCATTGTCAACAACCTGGATATCATCGCGGTAGATTCTTTACAGGAAGCTGTAGACTTTTTGAATGGGACTACCACGGTTTCGCCAATGGAAAGCAATACTCGTGAGGTTTTTTTCGATACATTAAACAATTATTCGGCTGATTTTGAGCATGTACAAGGCCAGGAAAACATCAAACGAGCGTTGGAAATTGCGGCAGCTGGTGGACACAATGTGATTATGATTGGCCCTCCCGGAGCTGGAAAAACCATGTTGGCCAAGCGGTTGCCTTCTATCTTGCCTCCATTGACGTTACATGAGGCACTCGAGACTACCAAAATACACTCGGTGGCCGGAAAAATGCCCGCCAATTCATCGTTGATTTCGGTTCGGCCCTTTCGAGCTCCTCATCACACCATAAGCGACGTAGCATTGGTAGGAGGGGGAGGAGTTCCCCAGCCTGGAGAGATTTCTTTGTCGCACCATGGGGTATTGTTTTTAGACGAATTACCCGAGTTTAAACGGAGTGTGTTGGAGGTGTTGCGTCAACCACTGGAAGAACGTAGAGTGACTATCTCCCGGGCGAAACTTTCGGTAGATTTTCCAGCCAATTTTATGCTCATTGCCAGTATGAATCCTTGCCCTTGTGGGTTTTACAATCATCCTGATAAAGAATGTGTGTGTGGACCAGGCGTAGTACAACGATATTTGAACAAGGTAAGTGGACCATTGCTAGACCGCATTGATCTGCACGTAGAGGTCACCCCGGTTTCTTTTGATGAAATGACTGCATTACGCAAAAGCGAAACCAGCGAAAGCATCCGCGAACGAGTAATCAAGGCTCGAGAAATTCAAACCGAACGATTTCAACAAAAAAAGGAGGTTCATTCAAATGCAATGATGCCTTCTCCGATGGTCAAAGAGGTATGCGCCATCAATCAAGCTGGAAAAACTTTACTCAAAACTGCCATGGAGCGTTTAGGACTTTCGGCTCGAGCTTATGACCGTATTTTAAAGGTGTCACGCACCATTGCTGATTTAGCCCATAGCGAAGAAATCAAAATAGAACATTTGGCCGAGGCCATTCAGTACCGGAGCTTAGACCGAGAGAATTGGGCGGGGTAGTTTACATTTTTGTTACATGGTTTGATTGTTATATTGTTCCGCTTCGCTCATTGCTCTATGGCTAAATGGTTGCGCGAGGCGTCGCAGACTATGGATTATATTATTTTATGGTTCCGCTTCGCTCATTGCTCTATGGCTAAATGGTTGCGCGAGGCGTCGCAGACTATGGATTATTGTTTTATGGTTTCGCGAAGCGGCATATCATTTTTCATTTTACGTTTTTCACTTTTCGTTCAATTAATGGACCGTTGACTATCGACTAAAAAAACTACCAACTAAAAAAAATTATTTCTCAAAACAAACAATAAAAAGATGGAAGAGGCAAATCAGCCTGAAGAACCAAAAGCATCTTGGGATACTTACATTGCCAGTTACGAAGAAGGAAAACCAGGCATCACGACCCTAAGAATGGATTTAATCGAGTACGCCCCAATCGAGGAATTTCCTCATTTGTTAGTTATTGGATTTGGTTTTGATGGGCAATCCGACAGTGGTTTTCCAAAAGAAGAAGAGCGAGATAACATTTATGAGACCGATGATGCCATCATTGATTTTATGTCATCCAATACCAACAGCATCCATGCAGGGTCATTTACTTACGACAGCAAGCGGTTGAGTTACTTTTACCTCAACCATCCTAATGACATTGAATCTCAAATTGAGCAATTTTCTAATACCCAATTACCCGAAGTAGAACTCTTCGTTGATTTGGAAGAAGACAAAGCTTGGGAAAGCTATTTGAAGTTCTTGTATCCTAGTGACGATATTTTACACTACATGCGTGATCGTGACGTAGTGATGCAACTGGAGCAACAGGATGATGTTTTAGAGACCCCTCGGCGAGTAGATCATTGGATTTATTTTAAGGATATGGATGATTTGGGACGCTTCTCAGCTGAAGTAGCCAAGCTAGGATTTCAAACAGAAGGCATCAACGAAACCAGTCAGGAAGCACACCCCTATCAGCTGGGAGTATGGCGAGAAAATGTGGTGGAGCTGGATACGATTTATGGAGTGACATCCGAATTACGAGAAATGGCCCAAAAATTTAATGGTGCTTACGATGGTTGGGAAACAGAGGTTGTTCGTTCCAAAGAAGCGTAAACCCTTGTTACCAATATTAAAACCTGTTATTTCTCAGACTTTAGTCCTATTTTTGTGTTTGTAACTGAATTTTGTGCGCATGAAAAAACTCATTAGTTGGATAATCAGAAGAGTACCACGTAAATATTTACAAGTCATAAGCCCGCTGGCGCTTAAAGTATTGGCGGTATTTTATCGGGGAAAAAACGTGACCTGTCCGGTCTGTGGCAGTAGTTACAAAAAGTTTTTGCCATATGGAAGAGGAGCATCTGCCCGATACAATGCCTTGTGTCCCAATTGTTTATCTCTGGAAAGACATCGACTGATGCATTTGTATTTGAAAGAAAAAACGAATTTTTTCAAAGATAATCTCAAAGTGTTGCACATTGCTCCAGAGGCTTGTTTTATCAAGCGTTTTGACAAAATGCCGAACCTCGACTATATTACAGCCGACCTGGAATCGCCTTTAGCTAAAGTAAAAATGGATGTACACGACATTCCATTCGACGATGGCACCTTTGATGTGGCGTTTTGTAACCATGTAATGGAGCATGTGACTGATGATGTAAAAGCAATGAGCGAAATTCATCGGGTACTTAAGCCTGGTGGATGGGCCATTATTCAAGTGCCATTTATGGAAGAAGGACTAGAACTTACTTACGAAGATGCGTCTATTACGAGCCCATCTGAACGTTTCAAAGCCTTTGGTCAGGAAGACCATGTGCGTATGTATGGCACAGACTACGGGTTGCGACTTCAACAGGGAGGATTTGAAGTAGTAGAAGATGATTATGTAACTCAGCTTGACAAAAATCTGATAACGAAATATTCGTTACCTGCCCAAGAAATCGTATATTTGTGTAAAAAAAACTAGGCTTTTATTTTTACTGCATATCCCTATATAGAATATATTACAGAAACTAACTTTATCTAACCAAATCTAGTTAGATAGTAAATTAGAGCGTATAACTAACATTTTGATGGCAAAGGTTACTAAAAAAATTAACGAGCTGGTAAGCGAAAATTATGTGTATGCCTCAGTACTACATTATTTCGGAATTCAGTTTTATAACTATGCTGAAGATACCTTGGCTCAGGTATGTAAAGCCAAAAAACTAAATATAGACAAGGTTGTAAGTAGTCTGGAAGCAGTACATCATCCTCCCCAAGACTTGCCTTTGAATGAATACCCGGTAGATTTGATTATAGAATACCTTCGTCACGCTCATTACATATTCATCAATGAAAAATTGCCCTATGTGGCGTCATTGATTGAAAATCTTGATCCCGAAAAGATTGGTCACGCGCACACCATTCGAGATTTACAGTTGTTGTTTCCGCTTTTTACCGATGATTTTATCCATCATATTCACGAAGAAGAAGATACCTTTTTTCGTTATGTAATGCTACTACAAAGAGCAGCAGTTGGTAAGGCCAATTTGGCTCAGTTATATTATGAAATGGAAAAAAACCAAATCCACTTATTGGCAGTAGAGCATGATACACACGATGATGAGATGGAAGGTATTCGGGACATCACCAATAACTATCATCTAAATCCAGACGCGCACCTGCATTTGAGAGTACTTTTTTTGGAGTTGCAAGCTTTAGAAAAAGATTTACAAGTGCACGCGGGAGTAGAAAACCAGATTTTGTTTCCTAAGGCCTTGCAATTGGAGCAGCAGGTAAAACAAAAAATGAAAGATAACAAACAGTGGAATTAATGTAATCCAAGTACTGGGGTACATTTCGATTCATTGGGTAAATTTTTCCATTGTGTTTTAAAATCAAATTGATATGTCGCGAATAGTAGCCATCGACTATGGCACCAAAAGGGTAGGATTGGCTACCACCGATCCATTAAAAATTATTGCTACCGCCCTTGATACAATCCATTCCAAAGATGTGATTCAGTTTTTGAAGGATTACCACGCACAAGAAACCATTGATAAATTTGTAATAGGTATGCCCAAAAAACTAGACGGAAGCGACACCAATGCAACCCGACACGTCAAGGTATTTATCAACCTATTGAAAAAGAATTTTCCTGACCATGAAGTAGTGACCCACGATGAGCGTTTTACCTCTAAAATGGCGCTGGATGCGATGATACAAGGGGGGACAAGCAAGAAATATCGTCGGGAAAAAGGCAATATTGACAAAGTGAGTGCAGTGATTATATTGCAGTCTTATTTGGAATCCCTCGTTTGATCAAACAATCAAGCTGGTAGACGATTTAGTAGTAAAAAAAGAACCAAAAAAAACTAAAACATAAGATGATATATCCAATTGTGGCCTACGGCGACCCGGTATTGAAAAAAAGAGCCGAAGATATAGAAGAAGGTACCGATTTGCAGGAATTGGTAGAAAATATGTTTGAAACCATGTACGCTGCCCATGGAGTAGGTTTGGCGGCTCCACAAATTGGGAAAAGTATGCGTTTGTTTGTCATCGATCCTGAACCTATGGGAGATGGTCTCGAGGACATGAAGATGGCCTTCATTAACCCCGAAATGATTGAAGAATTGGGCGAGGAATGGGCTTTTGAAGAAGGTTGTTTGAGTATTCCTGATGTCAGAGAAAATGTAAGTCGTCAGGAGAAAATCAAAATTCGTTACTATGACCTGGATTGGAACGAACACGAGCAAGAGTTTGATGGAATGGCTGCTCGGGTGATTCAACATGAGTACGACCACATCGAAGGCGTCTTGTTTACCGATTACTTATCCGGATTTAAGAAACGATTGCTCAAATCTCGTTTGGGTAAAATCAGTAAAGGAAATGTAGATGTAGATTATCGGATGAAGTTTCCGGCTGCCAAGAAATAATAAAACTTCTAGAAAAATAAAACAGAATCAAAGTACTCCACTTATTGGTTGTTATACCAATGATAGGTGGAGTATTTTTATTGTAAAACTATCCTGGTTTTCAGTGCTTTTGTCGTAAATTGCTCATGGTCTAAATATGAATTGAAGTTACAAGATGTCAAAACCTACTTATGAAACATATACTGATGCTCAGTTGGTAGACAAGATCAAAGCCGATGATCAAGCAGCGTTTCAATACATCTTTAAGCGTTATTACCAGGAACTTTGCAACTTTGCCTTGTCTTATCTAAAAGTAGAAATCACCAGCGAAGAAGTAGTACAAGAAATGTTCATCAGTATTTGGGAAAAGCGACAAAAACTCAAAATTCAATCTTCGTTCAAGGCCTACTTGTTTGTTTCAGTTAAAAACCGCTCCTTAAATTACCTGAACAGTAAAACGGCTCAGGTCTCTAAAAAATCACATTCTACCTCTTCTGAAAACCCCATTCAAATCTCGGATGACTCGCCAGATGACAATATGAAAGATGCCGAACTACAAGCTTTGGTGAGCAAGGCGATTCAATCACTTCCGGCTCGTTGTCAAGAGATTTTCAAGTTGAACCGTATTGAGGGGTTGAGTTATCAACAGGTAGCCGATCATCTTAACTTGTCTAAAAAAACCATTGAAGCCCAAATGGGTATTGCGTTTAAAAAATTGCGAGAGTACATCAAACAACATCGAGAATTTATACTCATTTTTTTATTGCAAATCTGGAGTTAAAATGCTCCTCCAGCAATTGAGTTTTCTACAACCCGTCAAAATATCTACCCATCTTTCTGAGACTTTATAGAAGCAGTACATTGCCCCATAATTCACTTGTGATTCAGCCGAACTCATAAACTGAGGATGTGTGCGCTCGTAGAAGTGAATTCCTTTTTGAAAAAAAATATGGTCTTCAAAGGTCACAATGACAATACCTGCCTCATCATTCACAAAAAAATAAGGTGTCTTTAGGGGTTTTGTATAAAGCCCCTGTCTTTTCGTCGAAATCGCTTGCCATATATAGAGTAGCTACTTGTAAAAAATCTGATGATCGGATAGATGGATAGGCGAAAACTAATTTCATCAAAAACTATATAATCATTTACCGTTTTGAATCAAATGAAAAAACTATTGATGCTAGGAGTGTTTGGGATACTTACCGGACTTAGCTACGCACAAACTGCTTCAAAATCTTATACTTTGAGTGGAGTGGTCAAAGACCAATCTAACGGAGAAGTACTCATTGGAGCTACGGTGTACATCAAAGGGCTCAATAAAGGAACCGTGACCAATGAATACGGATTTTATTCGTTGACAATTCCAGCAGGAAACTATCAAATGCTATTTTCTTACATTGGTTACAAAAATGTGAACAAAGAGATCGCCCTGCAGTCAAACCAGAAACTGAATGTAGAACTGCCCTCTGAGGACAATGCGCTGGAAGAGGTAGTGGTGACCGCCGATGCACCCAATGAAAACGTCACTAAAATTGAAATGAGTGTTGAGAAACTTGACATTCAGCAAATTAAAAGCATGCCGGCTTTTTTGGGAGAGGTAGACATTATTAAGAGCATCACCATGTTGCCAGGAGTGACCACTGTAGGAGAAGGAACCACTGGATTCAATGTAAGAGGTGGAGGGGTAGACCAAAACCTGGTGTTGTTAGATGAATCTATTGTGTACAATTCGTCTCATTTATTTGGGTTTTTCTCTATTTATAATCCCAATTCGGTCAAAGACGTTCAGTTGTATAAAGGAGCAGCCCCAGCCAAATACGGAGGGCGTTTGTCATCGGTATTGGACATTCGCCAAAAAGAAGGCAACATGAAACAATTTGCTGGTTCAGGGGGAATAGGCTTGGTATCGAGTCGGCTTACCTTAGAGGTGCCCGTAGTCAAAGACCGTAGCTCATTGCTCATTGCGGGACGTCGCTCATACGCTGATTTGTTTTTGAAACTATCTCCCGATAAAGAAATAAGAGAAAACCAGGCTTTCTTTTATGACCTCAACACCAAGTACAACTACATCATCAATGATAAAAATCGCTTGTATGTATCGGGTTATTTTGGCCGTGACGTGTTCAAATTTGGCAATGACTTTAAATTTTCTTGGGGCAATACAGCGGCTACCATTCGTTGGAATCACTTGTTCAACAGTAAATTGTTTTCAAATGTGAGTGCCATGTTCAGCGATTACAATTATCAGTTGAGGGTAGGAGCAGGTACCGGAAACTTTGATTGGCTGGCGGGTATTAGAAACTACCAACTGAAAAATGACTTGACTTGGTTTGCCAACCCCAACTTTACTTTAGACTTTGGAGTCAGCGGTATTTTATACGATTTTAACCCTGGTCGGGTAAAACTCAGAGACGGATCGAGCGACATCAACATTACCCAGGAAAAGGCAGTAGAAACCGCGGCCTACATCAGCAGTGAACACAAGCTAACCAACGACCTGACATTGACTTATGGTATGCGTTATTCGTTGTTTTTGACCCTGGGGGCCCGCGATGTACGTACTTATCGTACCGATGCACCCAAGAGCGACGGCACCGTGGTAGGGGTACGCAGGTATGCCGATAACGAACTCATTCAAACCTATCAAGGAATCGAACCTCGTTTTGGCTTGCGTTGGCAACTCAACAAAGTAAGCTCGGTAAAAGCCAGTTATGCCCGCAATCGTCAATACATTCATTTGATATCTAACACGACCGCTCCTTTACCCATCGACATTTGGAAGGCTGCTGATACCCATGTGCAGCCATTGATCAGTGACCAAGTAGCTTTAGGGTATTTTCGAAACTTCTCCGGTAATAAATATGAGTTTTCGGCCGAGGTATATTACAAATACATGCAAAACCTGGTAGATTATAAAAACGGGGCCGATTTACTGGTCAATCAGCACCTGGAAACCGAACTATTGAGAGGGGATGGACGGGCCTATGGCTTGGAACTGATGATGAAGAAAAGTAAGGGGGCTTTTACAGGTTGGCTGAGCTATACCTTGGCCAGAACCGAGCGATTGGTCAATGGGCCTTTTGCTGAGGAGCGCATCAACAATGGTCAATATTACCCGGCCGACTATGACAAAACCCATAATGTAACTTTGGTCGCCAGCTATCAGGTAAACAAGCGATTCAGTCTCTCCGCCAACTTTGTTTACAGTACCGGGCGTCCCTTTACCTTGCCTGACGCCAAATACTTGTATGACAACCAAACAATCATTGATTATTCGGGGCGTAACCAAAATCGGATTCCAGACAATCATCGCCTTGACTTATCAGCAACCCTGAAAGGCAAAGGTCGACCAGGTCGACGCTGGAAGGGGGAATGGGTATTTTCTATTTATAACTTGTATGCTCGCCGCAATGCTTTCTCAATATATTTTGCTGGAGATGGTAGTGCCAACAACACCGCTCGCCGACTGTCTATTCTGGGTACCATTGTGCCTTCGGTTACTTATAATTTCACCTTTTAACTAGTTTTATCAGATACAATATACAATCATGAAAAAGACAAAATTGATCATTGCTATATGTTCTTTAGTAATTCTGTTTGGGCTAAGTGCTTGCGACGACTCTTTCCCTATTGGAGACCTGGCCAATAACTCTGACCGTATTGTGGTGGAGGGAACGTTTACCAACGAAAATCGAGTACAAGTCATTCATATTTCGCGTACGCTGGCTTTTACCAAACCATCTTCGGGCAGCAATAGTTACCCAAGACTGACTGGTGCACGAGTATCGGTAAGCGATGGCGAAGGCAATACTTTTGACTTTGTAGAACAAGAACCAGGAGTTTATGTGACCAATGGACCCGTACAAGCAGTAGTAGGGCGTTCTTATACTTTGACGATCACTACCTCAGATGGCAAACAATATGTGTCTACCCCAGAGCAAATGCAGGAAGTAGCCCCTATCAAAGCGCTGAACATGACCGAAGAAGAAGCGAATGGTTTTGATGAAGAACCTGGATCATTGAGAAAGCTAATTAATTTGACCTTTGACGACCCAGTTGGAGTAAACAACTACTATCGCTGGTATTGGAAAGAAAGCCCTAACAACAACTTTCCGACCATCGATTCTACTTTTAACAATGGTTATGATGAAGATCGTTTTTTTGATGGGACAGAACTTAAGTTCGATCTTGCCATTGTAGAAAACGATGATACGCGTTTTGTACAAGTACACCAAACTGCGATTACAGCAGGAGCTTATGAGTTTTTACAGCAAATAGACGCCCAACAGGAGAGCGGCTTAGGCCCTTTTTCGCCTACTCCAACCCCAGTAAGAGGAAATATTACCAATAAAAATGACAGTAGAGACTTTGCATTGGGCTATTTTATAGTATCTAGTGTGACCTCTTCTGTGTTAGAAATAACTCAATAAACAGGGGCTATTGTTGCATTGTTCTATTGCTCCGCTACGCTCATTGTTAAATGGCTAAATGGTTGCGCGAAGCGACATAAAACTATGGACTATTTATTAAATGGTTCCGCCTTCGGCTCATTGTTACATTGTTCTATTGTTGCGCGAGGCGATGAAAAACTATGGACTATTTATTAAATGGTTCCGCCTTCGGCTCATTGTTACATTGTT
>ERZ1740067.2635-NODE-2635-length-10736-cov-8.127235_pt1 | contig 10736 bp, 9 predicted proteins | sample MGYA00581736_ERZ1740067 | MGnify/ENA primary metagenome ERZ1740067 (study PRJEB43018, sample SAMN04849236) | marine metagenome | isolation source: floating plastic debris | place: Pacific Ocean | collected 2008-08-27 | study: EMG produced TPA metagenomics... | reverse complement strand
CTTTCAGCTGTCGGCCACCGATGGCGGACGGCGCGTGGTGATCATCGACGCCGCCTTTCTCGAGGCATTCACGATAGGGCGCCTGCACCACGCCTGGCTGCTCACCGGCCCGCGCGGCGTGGGCAAGGCGACATTTGCCTGGCGGCTGGCCCGCTTTCTGCTGGCGACACCGGATCCCGACGCGGACGACATGTTCGGCGCGCCCGCGCCCACATCCCTCGACATCTCCCCGGATCACCCCATCGCCCGGCGCATCGCTGCCGGGGCTGAGCCGGGGCTGAAATCCGTCCACCGGTCCGACAACGACAAGACCAAGCGCCTGCGCGATCAGATCGTCGTGGATGACATCCGCGCGCTGGCCAGCTTCTTTCAGCTGTCGGCCACCGATGGCGGACGGCGCGTGGTGATCATCGACGCCGCCGACGAGATGAACGTGAACGCCGCCAACGCGCTGCTGAAGATGCTGGAAGAGCCGCCCGCCCGCACCACGCTGCTCTTGGTCTGCCACCAGCCCAGCCGCCTCTTGCCCACTATCCGCTCGCGCTGCCGCACCTTGCGGCTGCGCAGTCTGACACCGGACGAGATGGCAGAGGCCATGGCACAAGGCGGTGTGGACGCTGCGGCGCAAAGTGCTGCTCTGGCGGAACTCAGCGGCGGATCGGTCGGCGACGCCATGCGTCTCGCCCTGCAGGACGGGCTTTCGCTTTATGCCGAGATCGTGACGCTCCTGGGCTCCATGCCCCGGCTCGACCGCCCCCGCGCGCTTGCCCTGGCCGAAGCCGCCGCAGCCCGGGGCAGCGCCGACAAGCTCGATCTTTTCTACAGCCTGCTCGACATCGCCCTCGCCCGCCTTGCCCGCACCGGTGCCACAGGGGCTGCGCCCGCACCGCAAGCCGCGCCGCATGAGGCCGAGGTGTTTGCCCGTCTTGCCCCGCACAGCGGCCAGGCCCGCGCCTGGGCCGAGACGGCGCAAACCGCGCTCGACCGGGCGCGCCACGGGCGGGCGGTCAATCTTGACCCCGCCGCACTCGTCCTAGATACGCTGTTCAAGCTTTCAGCGACGGCGCCTGCGCAATGACCCCAGAGATCACCGACAGCCACTGCCACCTGGACTTCCCCGATTTCGAAGGCCAGCTGCCACAGATCATCGAACACGCGGCAGCGGCTGGCGTGACCCGGATGGTCACCATCTGTACCAAGTTGCGGCTGGAGCCGCAGGTGCGCGCCATCGCCGAGGCGCACGCGCCCGTCTTTTATGCCGCAGGCACGCACCCGATGAGTGCGGCGGACGAGCCGATGGCCACCGTCGACGCGCTGATCGCCCTCGCCCGGCACCCGAAATTTGTCGGGATCGGCGAGACGGGGCTCGACTATCACTACACCTCGGATAGTGCGGCGGTGCAGCAGCACTCCCTGCGCATCCACATCGATGCGGCCCGCGAAACGGGCCTGCCGCTGATCATCCACGCCCGCGCCGCGGACGACGACATGGCCCGCATCCTGACGGACGCGCACCGCGAGGGCGCATTTGCCTGCGTCATGCATTGCTTTTCGTCCAGCGCCGCGCTGGCCCGCGCAGCGCTCGATCTGGGGTTTTATCTCAGCATGTCCGGCATCGCCGCCTTTCCCAAAAGCCAGGCCTTGCGCGACATCTTTGCCGCCGCCCCGGTGGACCGCATCCTCGTGGAAACCGACGCGCCCTACCTCGCCCCCCCGCCCCACCGGGGCAAGCGAAACGAACCGGCCTATTCCGCCCACACCGCGCGCGTCGGGGCCGAGCTCTTTGGTCTCGACTACTCCGCCTTCGCGGCCGAAACCCAAGCCAATTTCGACCGGCTGTTTTCCAAGGCTGCCCGGTTCGAGGCCGCCGCATGAGCGACAGCTTGCGCTTTACCATCCTCGGCTGCGGGTCGTCGGGTGGCGTGCCGCGCCTGGGCGGACACTGGGGCGCGTGCGACCCCGAAAACCCCAGAAACCGCCGCCAGCGCTGTTCTCTACTCGTCGAGCGTGACGGACCTGACGGCACCACCACGGCCCTTGTCGACACCTCGCCCGACCTGCGCAACCAGCTTCTGACCGCTTGTGTCGGACGGCTTGACGGGGTGATCTACACCCATTCCCACGCCGACCACGTGCACGGCATCGATGACTTGCGCATGATCGTGTTCAACATGCGCGAACGGCTCAAGGTCTGGGCCGACGGGCCCACTCAGGACGCCCTGCTGGGCCGCTTCGGCTATGTCTTTCACCAGCCCCCGGGGTCGCCCTATCCGCCCATTCTGGATCTGCACGCCATCGACGGCGACACGGTGATCGAAGGGCCCGGTGGCCCCATCACTTTTTCTCCGTTCGAGGTCGGTCACGGCAGCATTGACGCGCTGGGGTTCCGCATTGGCGACATCGCCTACCTGCCGGATGTGTCCGACATTCCGGCCCCCGCCTGGGACGCGCTGAAAGGTCTCGACTGCTGGATCGTCGACGCCCTGCGACGCGACCCGCACCCGACCCACAGCCACCTTGCCCAGACCCTCGACTGGATCGCACAGGTCGCCCCCAAGCGCGCGATCCTGACCAACATGCATATCGATCTGGATTACGACACCGTTCTGGCCGAAACCGCCGATCATATCGAACCGGCCTATGACGGGCTGACCCTCACAGTCCCGGTGAGATGATCCAACGTCATCTCGCCGAATAAACTCCCGCCGGAGGCTCCCACCCTCCGGGCCCAAGCAAAGGCCCGATCATGCAGGCCCTCCTTGACGTCATCCTGCCCGTCTTTCTGGTGATCGGCTTTGGCTATGTCGCAGTCTGGCGACAGCTTTTCCCCGAGACGGGCGTCGACGCGCTGATGAAATTCTCGCAGCATTTCGCGATACCCTGTCTGCTTTTTTCCGCGATTGCGAATATCGACCTGTCTGCCGGCCTCGACCTGCGCCTGCTGGGCAGCTTCTATGTGGGCGCGGCGTCGGGCTTTGCGCTGGGGTTTCTGGGCGCGCGGCACCTCTTTGGCCGTGAGATCGAGGACAGCGTGGCCATCGGCTTTGCCTGCCTTTTTTCGAACTCCGTCCTGTTGGGCCTGGCTATCAACGAACGCGCCTATGGCGCCGAGGCGCTGACCGGCGCCTATGCGATCATCGCCTTCCATTCGCCCTTTTGCTACGGGCTGGGCATTACCGCGATGGAGATTGCGCGCAACCGCGGCGGCGCACCGCTGGACACCGCCCGCCGGGTGGTGGCGGCGATGTTCCGCAATGTGCTGGTGCTGGCGATCCTTGCCGGTTTTGTCGTCAACCTCACCGGCATCACCCTGCCGGATGTGATCCGCGACGGGCTCGATCTGGTGATCCGCGCGGCACTGCCCACCGCGCTCTTTGCCCTGGGCGGCGTGCTCGTCGCCTATCGGCCCGAGGGCGATGCGCGGGTGATCGCGATGATCTGCGGGATCTCGCTGCTGGTGCATCCCGCCATCACCTTTGCCTTGGGCAGCGCCCTGTCGGTCCCGGCGGACGTCTTCAAGCCCGGCGTGCTGACTGCCGCCATGGCGCCGGGTGTGAACGCTTACATCTTTGCCAACATGTATGGGCGCGCCAAGCGGGTGGCGGCATCCTCGGTCCTCGTGGCGACCGGTGCCTCGGTCGTTACGGCGTGGATGTGGTTGGTGGCTCTGGGATAGCATGCTTGGCCCGGCGCGCCCGGGCCAGCTCGGCATTGAGCGCACCGCCCAGCAGCACAAGGTAGGCACTGATGAACAGCCACATGAGCATGACGATCACAGCACCCAAGGAGCCATAGACCTCGTTGTAATTCCCGAAATTCTGCAGGTAGACCGAAAAGCCGGTGGAGGCGGCAAGCCACCCGACCACGGCAAAGAGTGCACCGGGCGAGATCAGGCGCGGTCGCGCGCCCTGCAGGTTAGGCCCGAGCCGGTAAATGACGGCAAATCCCGCAACGAGCACCGCAATCCCAACGAACCAGCGCACCAGTTCAACGCCCAGATTGGCCCAAGGCCCAAGCGGCAGATAGGCCAGCACCACCGGCAGCACAACGATGCAGCCCATCGCCACCAGCAACACGCCGATCAGGCTCAGCGTCAGTAGGAGGGCGCGAACGTAATGCGACAGCCCCGACCGGTTCGGCGCGTCGTAGATGGCGTTCAGCCCTTGCATCAGGGCGGCCACCCCAGCGCGCGCCGACCAAAGCGCAAAGCCAAAGGACAGCAGCGACGCCCACCCCAGTGTCAGCCCATCGGTTGTCGACAGCTTGACCAGCTGACCGGCCAGCAGCCGGTAGACGTCGGCGGGGATCAGCGCCTGAAACTCTTCCATCTGCGCCAACGCCAATGCGGGGTCACCAATGATCCCCCACAACGCGATCGTGGCCGCAATGCCGGGAAAGACGGCGAGGATTGCGTAAAACGCCACGCCAGCGGCGATCAGACCCAGGCGCTTTTCCTCATTCAGGTGCAACACATGGCGCGCGGCGCGCCACCACAAGGCCGGATCCTTGGGGGGTGCAGTGGGTGTCTGAACGTCTGTCATGGTGAAACAACCCTATGAAACCGCAGATGGTTTCACAATGGCGTCGACAGTGGCGCGACAGACGGATCGGAAAAGCAGGAAATATGGTGCGGCCGGCGAGACTCGAACTCGCACGAGTGTTACCTCACAGCGACCTCAACGCTGCGCGTCTACCAATTCCGCCACGGCCGCAGACCTTGACTTGGTTTCCGGTCTTTAGCCTCGAACATCTGCAATGCCAAGCCTGAAAACCAAAGAAAAACCGGGGCCGCGATGGGCCCCGGTTTCAAATGCTTGGCTCTGCGCGAAATCAGTCGCTGATCACAACGCCAAAGCTGGGCAGCGCGGAGGCAGGTTGCACCTGCGGTTGCGTGGCCACAGCGCTGGAGTTGGTGCCGAGCGTCAGGGATGCCTTGCGCAGCAGCTCGACACGTTCGGGCTGACCCGGGGCAAAGACCGCGAGCGCGCCAGCATCCACCGCCTTGAGCCCTTCGGCGTACCAGACACGGGCCACATCCACACGCTTGGAGGTGCCGAAGCCCTGCGCGAGGTGGTGACCCATCAGCTCACCATAAACGTGGTCGCCCATCGCAAAGAGCATCAGGGCAGAACCCAGCGCCACATCCATATCATCGGTGCGGTAACCCACGCCCATGCAAATCTGCGCCGTCCCCTTGAGCTGTGCGGGCGACATGCCGGTGGTCAAGATGAACCCGGCCACATCGCTGACGACCTCGGGCTGCGACTTCAGCGCCAGAGCGGCCAGATGCGGCTGCATCGCGGGGCCGAATTGCTGGCATTGCGCGGCGATCTGGTCGGGGGTGAAACCCTGCACCTTGGCGATCATATCCTCGGACTTGGCAATGGCGTAGGTCCGGGCGAGGCAGAACTGTTCGTTCAGCGCCACGTTCGGGTCGGTCATCGACGCTTGCGTGGTGAAACCGCCATTCGTGTTGGTCAGCAGTGACACGGTGTTGCAATGCGAGGCCAGCGATTGGCCGCCCCCATCGCCGAGGAAGTTTGGCAGCGCCGTCGATGCGGTCGTGACCTCGGGGGCTGCAGGTTCGACCGCGACAGGCGCTGTCGGTGTTGCGACCACGGTGGTGGTTGTGGTTGTGCCGACCGGCGCGACCGGCTGCGGTGCCACAACGATCGTGGCGCCCGGTGCGACGGGTGCGACCGGCGTGCCGCCCGCCATTTCCTGACGGTAGACCTTGAGCAGGCCGCGCGTGCCCTCGGGGTTTTGGGCGATCTGCTGATTCACCGCGTAGCCGCCCGCTTGCGACCGGTTGTACGAGGTGATCAGCAGGTTTTGTTCAAACGGCGTCAACTGGCCCGTGGCGGGATACCCCAGATAGGCCTGGTAGGACGAGATGGCAGCACGCGAACGGCTGCCCAGCTGCCCATCCACCGTGCCTGCGTTAAAGCCGAAGTAGTTCAGCGATGCCTGGATCTCGCGCCCTTCCTGGGTCGAGGGCAGGCGCGGCTTGTATGTCTTTTTCGTGTAGGTGCGGGTCGTGGCACGCTTGCGCTGGTGGTTCTTAGTGGCCGCGTGACCCACAATGCCGCCAATGATAGCACCGGCGACAAAGTCGCCCGCGTCGGCGGACACCTTGGTTGCGGGGATGACAGCCAGCGACAGTGCAACGGCTGAGGCGGTAATCGTCTTAGAAATCATAAAATGCCCTCCGGGTTATGACTTGACCATACAATCGCGCTGAGATTCGCGAAGTCACAATTTCCATACCCTGCCGATTGTAGCATCATATGACAGCCTTTGGGGAATTTATGGCTGCAAAACGCGCCCCCGGCGCACAAACGGCAGGAACGCCCAGATCATGACCAGCGCAATGATACCGTAGCCCAGTGTCGGCATATCGGGCAAAAGAATGCGTTGCGCCGTGCGCCCGGGCAGAAAGTTGAACGCGCCCGCCAGGACGACACCGCGCACATACAGGTTTTGCATCACGTGGCGGTGCATGGCGACATCACGCCTGTAGATGGCCCGCATCGCCACCCACAGGCCGTAGAGCGCATAGAGTGACAGCAGGTGGATCGGGCTGAGGCCGATCGGTGTGAACGGGCTGGTGATCGCAAAGGACACCAGCGCCGCACCGGTCAAGGCGCAGACCCAGACATAGCCCAGCACGCGGTGCACCCCGTCCCGGCGGTTGCGCCACAGCACAACCGGGCCCAGCATCAGCGCCATGAGCGCAAGGGCCACGTGGAGCTGGATTGGAAGCGATGCGTTCAACAGCGGTTCTAGGTGCATGATCGGGCTCCTGCAGGGGTGGCGGTGCGCTTGCCTGCGCGACCTCTCTCTGGCACCAAGAGGTGCGGCGGGCCCCTGCCCTGCAACCGCAACTACGCCAATGACCAAGGAAACCACGTGACTGACCGCCCCATGCAACTCGCGCTGCGTGACCTGCGCCGCGACTTTCAGCGCCCCGCGCTGTGGGCCGTCCTGGTGGGTGTGGGCCTCGTTCTCGCCATGGCGGGCGCGTTCGGGACGGCGGGCGTGCTCCGCCCTGTGCCGCTGGCGCTTTATTGGGTGAGCGTCGCGATCCTGACCTATTCGGTGGGCGCGGTGACCGTCGGCACAGTGGGCCGCGCACTGCACACGGCACCGCGCGCCCTGCGGCTCGCCGCCAAGGGATGTGCGGCGGGCATTGCCGTCTGTGCCGTGGTGACCAGCGTGAATACAGCGCTTTTCGGGGCCGATTGGGCAACGGGCGCGGGATTGCTGCGCTTTGCCGCCAGCACTGTGGCCACGACCGTCATTATCACCGTGATCCTCGACATCGTTTATGACCAACGCAGCGCGGGCACGACGGATCCCGCCCTTTTCGCGCGCCTGCCGGTGGCCAAACGGGGGCCGCTGTTGTCCTTGAGCGCCGTGGATCATTACGTCGAGGTGACCACGACCCGAGGCACCGCGTTGATCCTCTTGCGTCTCGCCGACGCGATTGCCGAGACGCACCCGATCGCAGGCCTGCGCATCCACCGGTCGCACTGGGTGGCGCGCGATCAGATCGTGGATGTCAGCCGCGGCGCGGGCAAGGCGACGATCACGCTCAGCGATGGGCGCACATTGCCGGTCAGCCGGTCCAACCTCCCGGCACTCAAGGAACACGGGCTTTTGCCCGCGTGACAGCGACATGATCGACGCCCCCGAATGGATCACGACGCCGGGCCTGACCGACTATCGCACCGCCGAAGCGTGGATGGAGGCGCGCGCGACCGACATCGCCCAAGGCACGGCACGCGAATGCATCTGGCTGCTCGAGCATCCGCCGCTTTACACGGCTGGGACCTCTGCGCAGCCGTCCGACCTGACCGACCCAGATCGATTTCCCGTGTTTCACACGCGCCGTGGCGGGCAATACACCTATCACGGGCCGGGTCAGCGCGTGGCCTACACCCTGTTGGACGTCGGCAAACGCGGCCGCGATGTACGCGCCTTTGTCCAGAGCCTCGAGGCTTGGGTGATCGCCACGCTGGCGGAGTTCAACCTGCGCGGTGAGGTCCGCGCGGGCCGTGTCGGCGTCTGGGTCACCCGCCCCGACAAACCGCTCCAGGCCGACGGGCGCCCTGCCGAAGACAAGATCGCCGCCATCGGCATTCGGCTGCGCAAGTGGGTCAGCTTTCACGGGCTCAGCATCAATGTGGAGCCGGATCTGAGCCATTTCGACGGCATCGTGCCCTGCGGCATCGCCGAGCATGGCGTGACAAGCCTTGTCGATCTCGGACTGCCGGTCACGATGGACGATGTCGACGTCGCTTTGAAGAAGACGTTTTCGGGCGCATTTCCAACGCCTTAGAGGTATGCCGCCCGGCGCGACGCCCCACCATCGCCACATGCCAGCCCGATTGCTGCCGCGTCCGCCCGTTATCTGGTTGGTAACGATAACGAGCAGACAGTATGGCAGATTTCCTCAACGGGATCTTTATCAGCGAGATCCTGGCCGACAATGCAGGTGGCCAAGCGGTCGACGTGGACGGCGACGGGCGCACCAACAAGGCCGACGAATTCATCGAACTCGGCAACGCATCGGGTGCGCCTGTGTCCCTTGCGGGATACGAACTCTGGTCGGAAAAGAACGGCGCGCTTTATGCCTTTGGGCCGTCCGCGGTGCTGAACCCCGGTGATGCGGCGACAGTGGTCGGCAATTACGAGGGCGGCGACAGCGGCAATTTCTACGACGCAGGCATCGCCGAAGGCGCAAATTTTATCCCGGATGGCGAAGGCAACAAGTTCGATTCGATCTTTCTGGTCGACACGAACACGGGCAATTACATCGTCATATCCTACGGTCAGCCGCCGCGCGCGCCGACCCTGCCCACGAATTTTCCCGGGACAACGCAAGTCGGCAGCGGCGAAAGCATCAACAGCAACGCCCCCAATGGCCGCGCCTTTGCCCGCGATGCCAACGGCAACCTGATCGAAACCACACCGGACGCAGGCACACCGGGTGTGGCGTGCTTTGCCCACGGCACCCGTATCCTGACACGCCACGGCGAGCGACCGGTCGAGACGTTGCAACCCGGCGACAGCGTCCCGACCTACGACCACGGCATGCAGACCGTGCTGGGCGTCTGCGCGCAGCATATCCCCGCCAGCGCCCTGCTGCGGAACCCCGCGCTGCGGCCCGTCCGGGTCCAAGGCACCTGCCTGGGGCAGCCGGGTCACATCCTGCTTTCTCCGGCACATTGCCTTTTGTTTCAGTCCCCTACGGCCGAGACCTTGTTTGCCAGCGGCGAGGTCTTGATGCGGGCACGGCACCTGGAACGGGCGGGTCATGCGCGGCTGGACCTGCCGCGCAACGGGGTGACCTACCACAACCTTCTCTTTGCCAACCACGAGTTGGTCCTTGCCGACGGCTTTTGGAGTGAGACGTTCCTCAGCTGCGATGCCAATGCCGAAACGCGCATGGTCGATGCGGATTGGCGCATTCAGAACAACCGCATGCTCGGTGCCGTGCGGCACACCCATGCGGCGCGGCGCATCCTGCGCGGTTACGAGGCGATGGTGCTGCTGGACACGGATGGTGCGCGCCGGTCCATTAAACCGACACCGACCGTGCAACGACCGATACATGCCCTGCGGGAGGCATCGCAGCGCGCAGCACGATAGTGCATCATGCGGTTTTTCGCGCCGGGTGCGCGACAATTCATCCCGATTCCAAGCCTCTTCTGTGATTGATGCACCTACGGCAAATCACTAGAACCGTTACAGAATCCGCACACGGACGGGAACCCCGTGCGCGTTGACACAAACAGCCAGGAGGCACCGCATGGCAGACGCAGCCATTCACGGGCAAGAGCATGAGGATGAGCGTGGCTTTTTCACCCGCTGGTTCATGTCCACAAATCACAAAGATATCGGGATCTTGTACCTGATCGCATCGGCGCTTGTCGGCTTCGTCTCTGTTGCCTTCACCGTCTACATGCGGATGGAACTGATGGATCCGGGCGTTCAGTACATGTGCATGGAAGGTGCGCGCATGACGGCGGCTGCCGCCGGTGAATGTACGCCCAACGGACACCTTTGGAACGTCTTGATCACCGGTCACGGCATTCTGATGATGTTCTTTGTCGTCATCCCCGCCCTGTTCGGCGGTTTCGGCAACTACTTCATGCCGTTGCAGATCGGCGCGCCGGACATGGCGTTTCCACGGATGAACAACCTGTCGTTCTGGCTCTATATCGCGGGCACCACGCTCGCCATCTGTTCGGTACTGGCACCGGGCGGCAATGGCCAGCTTGGCTCGGGCGTGGGCTGGGTACTCTATCCGCCGCTGTCCACGAATGAGGCGGGCATGTCGATGGACCTGGCGATCTTTGCCGTGCACGTCTCGGGCGCGTCCTCGATCCTGGGGGCGATCAACATGATCACCACCTTCCTGAACATGCGCGCACCGGGCATGACGCTCTTCAAGGTGCCGCTGTTCTCGTGGTCGATCTTTGTTACATCGTGGCTGATCCTGCTGTCCCTGCCGGTTCTGGCGGGCGCGATCACCATGCTGCTGATGGATCGCAACTTCGGCTTCACCTTCTTTGACCCCGCAGGCGGCGGCGACCCGGTGCTGTACCAACACATCCTGTGGTTCTTCGGCCACCCGGAGGTTTACATCATCATCCTGCCCGGTTTTGGCATCATTAGCCACGTGATCGCCACGTTCTCGCGCAAGCCCGTCTTCGGCTACCTGCCGATGG
>ERZ1740067.2634-NODE-2634-length-10736-cov-9.811535_pt1 | contig 10736 bp, 6 predicted proteins | sample MGYA00581736_ERZ1740067 | MGnify/ENA primary metagenome ERZ1740067 (study PRJEB43018, sample SAMN04849236) | marine metagenome | isolation source: floating plastic debris | place: Pacific Ocean | collected 2008-08-27 | study: EMG produced TPA metagenomics... | reverse complement strand
CCAAGACCGCCTGAAAATCTTCATTGCGAAATGTACTGTATCCGCTAAAAGTATCCCCTAACAGCGTGAGCTGCGCTTGCACTTTACTAGGAATACCGGTGCTCGGAATACCGGCTGATGCCGCTTCAGCTGCGGATACAGCGAGTGCTTGCTCTGAAGAGCGTTCCGATGCCAAGTTACGCTGCGTGGTGCGATTGAAAGCCGAAAAAACAAGAACCGACCCTACGATCAAACCGCAGATCAGAGAAAGCGGTTTCCGCCGCAGCCAGCGCTGCTTTAAAGCATCTGAAGTCCGACGAAATGGCTGAGGAGACACCGATGACTTTTTCACAGATGTTTTTACAATGGAGACCGGGCGCGTAATACCCGGTAGCTGACGCTCAATCCATGCCTCATTAAACACGCGGGCATAAATACTGTTGCTTACCTTCAGCTTGCCTTTTCTGATGGTGATGAGGCCTGCCATTTGTAGAAACGTTTGCTCTGGGCTGGCGTTTGTCGGCGCAAACATTCCGCGCTGCAGCACCTGCAGATACAAGATCAGCAGAGAATCTCTAGGACTGTAACGGACAAGTTTTTTCTCCAATGCTTTGAGATGCTGCGAAGCACTTTGTTTGCGCCAGTTTTTGAGGACTTTAGTTTCTATTAGGGTGTCGACAAAATCATCTTCTTCGCCTGAAATAATACTGCCGGCGTCAAGTAAAACATACTGACATAGCAGCTTGGTCAGAAAAGGCTGTCCGTGCGTCCAAGTATAAATCTGACTGAGAACGGAATTGACGATTTCAGGGCTGCTTACTTTGGCAGATAAAGAACTCTCAAAATCTTTCAGTACGCTAGAGCTCTTTGTTTTGGAATTAATGGCGGCCATACTCTTATTGCGAGGGCGTGTGACGTATGTCCGCAAATATACGGACACGTCATATGCTAGCCATCTTTGTACCGAAGTCAATCAGTATCTAGATATCCTCGTAGTAGCAAGTCAAACACCTCATACTCAGACAAAACAAACAATGTAGCGAGTGATACAACAAAGTCGCGATAGCTGTAAAGCAAGCGTGAAGTGATAGCGTTTTCAATGCAAATATCCACAAGCAATATTTACAAAAACTTTCAGGATAAAGCCTGAATTGTACGGAGCTAATCTGCACAAGGTGAATTTGTATGAAGCTATTCTACGTAGAACCGCCTGAATTCTATCTACATCAAATCACCAGGCTGAGCGTCTGGATGCCCATCTTCAAAAAAGCATCCCAATCTTCTATATACCGAATACCATGCCGACCTATCCATCTTCTCAGCATTCTACTCGTATGAATATTCGCATAAAACAGCTCTGTAGCCTTCTCTCAATCTTGATAATAGCTGGATGCACCGCTAAGCCGGACCCAATTTCTACACAACAAGCGCCCCTTTTGAACAACAGCACGACAGCTGAGCAAGCACCGACGAGCTCAACTCCAGCACCACCGGCACCCGAACCAGTGCCAACCATCAGCACTAATCCAGAAGAGGAAGCACTCTGGGCGCGGCTAGCACAGGCAGAAGAAGAAAGTTACGTCGTGCTGATGCGCCATGCTCTCGCTCCCGGCACTGGCGACCCTACCATCTTCCAGCTAGACAACTGCTCCACTCAGCGAAACCTTTCCGCAGAAGGGCAGCAGCAGGCAATCGAAATAGGAGAAACTTTTCGCCAGCGCAACATTCCAGTCACCAAAGTGCTTTCTAGCCAATGGTGCCGCTGCCTAGAAACAGCTGAACTCATGGATATCGCACCGGTAGAACCCTTTCCCTCTCTCAACTCATTCTTTCGCGATCGCAGCACCGCAGAAACACAAACCACCGCCATAAAAGACTACATCGCCGCCAACAAAGACGAGTCAGGCGTCATCATCATGGTGACCCATCAGGTCAACATCACTGCGCTGAGCGATGTATTCCCAGCCTCTGGCAGCGCTGTTGTTGTTCAGCTAGAAGGCGAGCAGCTAAACATTCTCGGACAAATCCTAGAGCCTAATCCTTCCTAGTTCATAGACCGTTGTTGCTGATTTCTCACCTAGCGACTCAGGAATTTCTCAGGCGCACCTGTCACAATGAGAAGCAATTTGGTGACATTGTAAGCATCACTGACTACCTGCCGCTGACAACCTTAGCCCCATGCCAAACCTTCCCTCATTTCGTTTCTCTCGTCGCAAGCTGTTTACCCGTTTAGGGCTGCTGAGTGGCGCAGCACTTTTACCACCTGCCCTGCGCGCACGCCTCACGCCTACGCCTCCAGCCACATCAGCACCCATCCCGCTGAACACATTAGCCCAGGCCGCTCCGCTCACCGCCAATAACCTAAATCCTCACCGCGTCGTTCTAGTCAGCACCACCGACCGCGCTGCTGGCGTACGCAGTGCCCTTGAGCTGCTACAGCCGCCCAGTTTCCAGGGCAAGAGAGTATTCATCAAGCCCAACTACAACACAGGCGATCCGGCACCCGCCGCAACCGACCCAGCGGTGCTTGAGGCTCTAGTTCAGGTGATTCAAGGAGACGGCGCGAGCCAAATTACCGTGGGCGATCGCTCTGGCATGGCCGAAACGCGAAGCGCCATGCAGCAAATGAGGGTATTCGATTTAGCAGAGCGCTATGGATTTACGCCGATAGTGTTTGATGAGCTGGGACAAGATGACTGGCAATATTTTTCTGGTGAGGGGACAAGCTGGTCGAGAGGATTTGCGATCGCCCGCCCCGTTCTAGAAGCCGACGCCATTATCAACGCCTGCTGCCTAAAAACGCACCGCTTTGGCGGCCACTTCACCCTATCGCTAAAAAACACCGTCGGCATGGTAGCCCGCCGAGTGCCAGGTGATAGCCACGACTACATGAGAGAGCTTCACCGCTCTAACAATCAGCGGCTGATGATTGCTGAAGTAAACAAAGCCTACCGTCCAACGCTCAACATTATCGACGGGGTAGAAGCTTTTGTTGGGGGTGGGCCTGAGCAGGGAGAAAGAGTGCAGTCGGGCGTGATGTTTGCGAGTAGCGATCGCGTCGCCATAGACGCAGTCGGCATCGCCATATTGCGAATGCTCGGCACCACCTCAGAAGTCTCCAATGGCTCTATCTGGAGCCAAGCCCAAATTCGCAGAGCTGCCGACCTAGGGCTAGGAGCCATCAACGCCGAACAGATAGAACTGGTAACAGCAGATAGCAGCAGCGCTCAGATGGCCGAAGAGCTAAAACCCTTCCTCAGCTAAACTCTAGTAATATTCGATCAGCTCAGACGATTCTGTTGTCTATTCTTAGAGAAAGTTGCATCGAGTTCATGTTCTTATGTCTCTAAACATTGTATCCATCCACCATGTCGCTATTATTTGCTCCGACTATTCACGTTCCAAGCACTTTTACACGGAGATTCTAGGGTTTGAGATTATCTCAGAAACCTACCGAGCCGAACGTGACTCCTACAAGCTGGACTTGCGAGTAGGTGAAAAAGATCAAATTGAGCTATTCTCATTTCTCAATCGCCCAGCGCGACCTAGCTATCCAGAAGCCAGGGGTCTGCGCCATCTGGCCTTTGCCGTTGACAATCTAGAGTCGCAGATTTCAAAGCTGACTAAACACGACATTAAAGTATAACCCATCCGCCTTGATGAACTCACCAGGCAACGATTCACCTTCTTTCAAGATCCAGATGGCTTACCGCTAGAGCTGTACGAGATTGTTATGTAGTGCCGCGCTTACTATCAACGGCAATGTCAAACGGTCACGCACTCCAAGCCAAAGATCTTCTTAGCCTATCTAAGCTATTGGTTCAAATTCAAGCATTTCTACATCAGAGCAAAAGCCCACATCAGAAGTCTTCGCAGTAAGTTCAAAGCCGACAACGCGGCTAAAACATTGCTGAGAACCTTACATGATGTGGACTATAGCCTAGGCGCTGGTGAAGCAGCTTAACAGGCGCTGCCAATCGGTATTGTCAATCCATAACAGAGAATTCAACCTATTGCATGGAGTTCAACAAGTCTCTGGCTTTTGTTAAGAGTGAAATCGCTCCAGCGTCATTACAATCCTCTAGCTCAGACAGAACTTGTCTAAGAATGATATTCGCTGGCACAATCAGGCCCAAACTTTTGTCAACTTCGGCTTCATGGAACAAATAGGTGGCTCTTCTAAATTCAGCGGTAAATGTAACGTAGGCTGTCATAGATCTCCCTCTAGAATCAACTGACTAAGAAAATATTCTTCTTACAAAAATTATAGTAGCGTAAGTGTCCTAGAATCCAAACATCTAGAACAAACCTGCTTACAAATCTTTGTCGTTGCTACAAACGACCGGGCCAGAAGGGGGTTGTTTCCGATAATCTCTCAGCCAGTGGCAGCTGTCTTCCAATAATCTATCCAACTTTAGATCCCACAGACTTACCTGTTCGTATCCGGCTGTAGCTACGGCTTTACCATCAGGGCTCACACCAATATCGAGAACACCGGCAAACGCTGAGTCTGCTTGAGCCCTAGATAACGTCTGGAGTAATTTCCCCTCCAATGACCACACTTTAATATCATCATCGTTCAGCCCACCTGAGATCAGAGTTTTTCCGCCAGCCTCAAACGTTACCCGAGAGACACCATCTTCGTGGGCTAAAAAGGGTTCTTGCCGCCGACCCCTATGAAGCGGACTGTGAGTCGACCACAAATGAATGTAACCATCAACACTCGCTGAAGCTACCGTGTTGCCATCTGGGCTAAAACTAACGCTATAAACAGTATCTAAATGGCCTTCGTAGATGTTGCGCAATGTTCCATCCACTTGCCATAGCTTAACCGTCGTATCGGTAGCAGCAGCAACCATTTCCCCGTTTGGGCTAAAGCTCACACTAGTGACAACACTCTCAGCGTCAAACTGTTGCAATAGATTTCCATCTAGATCCCACAGTAAAATAGAATTATCTACACTGCCCGACACCAGCCTATTGCCTTTAGGGCTAAAGCTAAGACTCGTCACTGAGTCATTGTGACCAGATAACGTATTAAGCAATGTCCCATCCGGGTGCCAAAGCTTGATCTTTCCCTCTCTATCTGCGATCACAATTACGCTCCCTTGGTCTCCAAGTTCTGATAAATCAGAATGGCCAAACCGAAGAACTGTAATATTTTCAGACCCGGTCGAAAACTGATGAATCGGGGTTCCATCTGGATTCCACAAATAGACAAATTCGCCTTGAGCGGTGGCTATTGTTTGACTATCTGGGCTGAAGCTTAGACTTCTGCCAGGCAGTAACGGCGGCTGGTTCTTCTCTGTTTGCCAAAGTCTGAGGGTGCGATCGCTACTAGCAGACAGAATTTCTGTATCATTAGCAACAAAATCAACAGCTATGGTTGCAGCCTGATGACCTAAAAGCGTCTGTAGTTGTATTCCATCTTCTACCCGCGAAATCTTGATATGTCCGTCCCTACCGGCTGATGCTATTCGCTTACCATCACGACTCACTGCTAATCCACTAAAATCACCATCGTGTCTAGCTTCTAGCGTGCGTCTAAGCGTACCCTCTATATCCCTAAGTTCAATGGAGCCATCGCTACTGGCAATGGCAAGCAGCTGATCATCTACAAAGCGGAGCCGAACAATCGTTTTTTCAATGGTAAAAGACTTAATTAATGTCCGTTTTTTGGTATCCCATATCTTGACGACGCCGTCTTTGGCACTACCAGAAGCGAACAGCTTTCCTTGGCCTGGGCTAAAAGCAATATCATTGATGCGATCGCCATGTTTGTGCTCACCAAATTCTTTTATCCGCTGTCCGTCTAGCCCGACTAGCCTAACCGTATTATCTTCCCAGCTACCTATCGCAATCAGGTCATTGCTAGGGCTCAAAGTGGCAGACATAATGCTTGCCGAGTGACCAATAGTCTGCTGAAAAACAAAGGTATTGTCCGCCTGACGCTGCCAAACATAAATGCCTTGGTGTTTGCTAAATCCTACTAATGTCTGCCCGTCATCGCTGAATTCGACTTCCAATAGATCATCAGATACTTCAGGATCTAAAGCTTGAGAGATATCCCCTTCAAGACTTCGAACTTCAACCCTGCCACCGGTCAGACCGACTGCGATCAATGTCTGGTTAGCACCTCGAGCTGGCGTAAAGCTCATACTCATGATGGGTTCATCGGTCACCAGTCTATTGCGCTCATAGACATTGCGAACTATCCTGCGCAGGGTATCAATGACGTGTGATTCGGTTTTGGCATTAACTATAAAGCCGGGTATCTTCTGCAAAGATTCACCCGCGACAGTTGCCTCTACTAGCGCATCTAGTGCCTCGTTCGAAGAGAGCTGCGCCATTGCCAAGTTACTCGAAGCTTCAAGCAATCTGTTTTGAGAGATTCTTGAATAGTTGAGCGCTAGCCCTGTAGCCGTACTCAGTAGCAGTATCGCCCCCGAGACAAAACTACGACGAATGATCTTATTTTTACGCCGATTTTGCAGACTTTTTTCTACAAAGACAGCCTCGACTTGATTCAGCCAATTATTATCTAAGGACTGTCGTACCTCTTTATCTAGCACGTCCAAATAAGGATTGTCCTCCCACAGAAATTTTTGCTGCCTTTGGTGGCTCCACTCCACCGCCAGTGGCGTCAGTCGTCTTTGCAGGGTCAAGTTTTTCTCTGTGGCTAACCAGGTTTGTATTTTCTCCCAGCCGCGTACTAGCGCATCGTGAGCCGGTTCTATATAGGCATTTCCCTCTACGTCTTGCCCACTGACTAGCAGCCGAGCAGCGCTAAAGCGTTCTACAACGGCCTGACTCAAAAGATTTTGCTCAGGTGGATACACCAGTTCTGACAGGAGTACCCGCCGCCGGGCCAGTTCGCCGCCGCCGATGGCAACCATGCGCAGCATCACATGACGAATAGACTGTACAAAAGCGGCATCTTGTTTAACGAGGTTTTCGTACTCTTCATTGGCTTTTTGGGTAAGCGATTGAATAACGCCGCCTAGCGCATGATAGTCCTGCGCCATCAAGGCTCGATCAATCGTTAGCCCTTGCACAGAAGCCTCGTGCTGCCTTTTTAAATAGCGCAGGTAAAGCTCACTGAGTGCAAATGAAAGTAAGGGCAGCGCTCCTGGCATATCTGCCACTTCATCGATCAAACGCTCAACCAAATCATGGGGTTGAAAATGCATGACTTTAAGCGCTGCCGGTTTTTCAATCGCCTCTCTCAATTCAGCTCTCGTCATTGCCGGTACAATAAATCGCTCACTTTGCCAGCGGCTTCTCAAGTCTGTTGCATCTAGCGCACTATCGAGATTATCAACAATATTTAAACCGGCGTCTCTTACCTGGGGCTCAAAGTCAGAACGCAGGCTGAGGACAATTCGCAGCTTGTCTCGATGCGCCTCAATCGCTGTGAGAACTTGCGCAAAAAAGTACTGACGCTCCAGCACATCTGAACACAGTGTGATGATTTCTTCACTCTGGTCTACCACTATCAATAGCTGAGAGTCAGGATGGAGCTGTAGCCAAGCTTCAATGCTACGGGCAAAGCTATCAGATTGGCCCTGCCGCTCTATAGGCAACAATTTCGCTTCAACCAGAGCGCTATTTAATGCTTTGAAGGGTGTTTTGCCAGGACGAATCGGGGATAGAACAAACCACTTTTGGGTGCTTTCTTGCTGGAGCCGAGGAATTAATCCGGCTTTTATTAAGCTAGATTTGCCCGACCCTGAAGCGCCCAATACTACTGTTAGGGGATGAGTTTTCACAAAAGTATGTAAGCGCTCTACAATTTTGTCTCTTCCAAAAAAGAACTGGCTGTCGCTTGTTTCAAAAGAGCGCAGGCCAAGAAAGGGATTATTGGATTCGTCTAATTTGGGTGCGGCGGGTAGATTTAGCGCATGCCCTGGCGTTAGGAAAATGTACTCTCCCTTATCGTGATTGCGCAGCGAACAAATTTCTGGCGTTTGTCGTAGGTTACGGCTTTCTGTCAGCACCTCTACTTGATCTCGCAGATAAAGATACAGTTCTGTCGCTGTTATCACCCCATCTCCGGCGGGCTTACCCTCTTTTGCGGGTGGTGAGCTATCGGCGTCGCCTTGCAGGGCCTGTAGCAAGGCTGCGGCAAAAGGTGAGTGCCGCTGCGACTGACTATCGACAACTTCTCCGCGCTCATCTCGCAATGACAGTACATCCATGGCCGGCTGGTCGTAGGAGGCAGAGGTAATGACTTGCCAAGCCGGGTTCTGCCGGAAGCGATCGTACCGTTCGCGGTAGATTACGTCATCAACAACGGTGACTTTGCGAGTGCTAGACCAACGAAAGGCCCCGGCAAAGCAACAGTCAAAAATTGCCAGAAAGTGACGGCAGGGTAAGGCCGCCAGCGCATCGTGCAGCGACACCATCGATAAGTAGCTATCGACATTACCGGGCATGGCATCTTGAGGAATCAAATAGCCTGCCGGACCGTTATCGCCGTGTTGGGCAATGCCATGCCCGGCAAAGTAAAGCAGTAGGCGGCTGTTAGCAGATACAAGGCTGGGGAGGGTGTGTTGAATAAGTTCTTGAAGGCCGGTTAGCTGGGCTGCTTCATCCAGCAGAGACAGCACTTGATATTCGTAATTGTGCGCTAGTAAGGAGGCCACTGCCTGTGAATCTGCCACGGCTGTTTGTAGGGGAGCAATCCCGTTGCAATATTGATCAATGCCAATAACAACTGCCAGACTTTTCTCAAAATCAAAAGTAGCCATTTGCTTCAGCTCTTATTCCTACTTTGAGTCCCCGTTGCTGAGTAACCCTATGCTGAGTGTACTGACATAAGCACACTACTCAAAAGCATTAGGTCTCAGTAGCTAAGATTCAGCCAGCTGCGATCCCAGTTAGCTCACTGCGTTCAGAGCTTTATTAAGTAGTTTTCAATAATGCGCCCAGTGCAGCGTTAAGCCTAGAAGTTAGGCCTTCACCTTTTGGCGCAGACAATGCTTCCATCAACCGAAACTGCTCCAGGGGGGATGTTTATACTTGCGAGCTAGGGATGCGCGCTTTCGGCGGGGTCATTAATGGTTTTAAGTAAAGCGATTAGGCTTTCAGGCAGGGCATTCAAGCGTGCACTTAGCAGCGTCAAGCTATCAAGAGGGTGATATTTGAGATCAGGGGAGCTCGCAAAGCTACTTGCGGGGAGGTAATGGAAAACAGCGGAGTCTGTTGCAAGCTTGCAGACCTTGTTGATGGTGACGGGTTACTTTTTTGCGGGGTCACTGCGAGTAGATACGGAAGAAGATATTGCCATCTCTACAAAAATCCTCATTCTTACGTAGAGCGTTCTGTCTTAAAACGGACATTCTAAGACTGTTCAAAGTTACGAAAATAAGGTTGCGGCACAACATGGGCCGAGTGTTTATTCGTATCTGTTCATCTACCAACGGTATTAAAAATGGCCAGACAAAAGCGGAGTTCTCGGATTCTTGATAAGGCGCAGCGTCGCCTGTCTAGCATACAGTCTATTGATGAAAAGCTAGATTTGGGATCGGGATTGACAGCGCAAAGCTACGTGAAAACGATTGATGGGTTGCGCAAGAAGATTGATGCTTACAACAAAGCACTTTCGAATGTGGATGCGTTGCAGAATCAGGTGAATGAAGCCGAGCGAATGCTGGCGGATCAGAGTGAGCAAATGCTGATGGGCGTTGCCGTAAAGTTTGGCAAAAATAGTTCGGAGTATGAGATGGCCGGTGGGGTTAAGAAAAGCGAGCGTAAGAAACCGGCTCGGCGGTTAGCAGCAGCAGCAAACTAAGTCTTTTGCTTCAGCCATATGTTCTCCTAGATTCAAGGGTGCTCAAACTGAGCGCCCTTTTTTTATGGTTGAGTAGGCTGAGACAGTAAGTGCTTAACAATGGACTGCGTCAATGGGTGGTCAGAGAGTTCACTCTTTTGTTTGGCGGCTAAGACAGTGGTAACAAACTGATAAAAGTTGCTGAAAACAGTGCGAGTGTTTGGATGGTCTTGGCCTAAGCGATTGTTCAGGATGCTGATCGCGGTTCGGCATCCTCATAGCGGCCTTGACTTGAGTAGAGGTAAGTTAAGTTGTTCAGGCTAGTAGCAACATCAGGATGGTCTTCGCCAAAGCGATTTTGAGTGGTTTCTAGGCAGTTGGCACACCAAGGTTCGGCCTTTGTATAGGCTACCTGTCCAGCATAAAAACTGGCCATTGCGATAAAAGGCCACATCAATTCCCCGTCTTCATCACTCAGCCAGGCTTGCCAGCTCGTCGTCACCTCTGCAATGTGAGGCATCACGGGCGTCAACCTCAGCAACAGTTCACGAGTCGGGCTACTTGGCACCTGCTTTGCCAGCGCCACCATCACTTGACAATAAGCCCGCCGCCGAGCATCCGCATCTTCTCGCTGAGCCAGCTTCGCCAAAAAATACTCCCTCACCAGCTGATGCAGCTGATAGCGCCCCACCTCCAACCGCCGTAACAAACTCCGATTAATCAGCGCATCCCGCCCATCCTCAAAATCTTCCTGCTCAGCCTCTTCCACTGCTGATTCAGCCACTTCCCAAGGAATCGGGGCCAGTGCAAACAAGCTCAGCCAGCAGGCTACATCTTGAGCCTCTTCACTCAAAGCCTTCCAGCTCAGCTCAAAGGCTTCTATCACCCCCCGCATACCCGTCAAACCCGGAAACGCCATAAGCCGCGCCAGCGCCGCCCTACCTTGCGCCCCCAGCCCTACATGCCACATAAAAAAAGTAACCAC